>Ga0316228_1001770_pt1 | contig 20840 bp, 20 predicted proteins | sample TBH18021metaG_FD_206005 | JGI IMG/M metagenome (GOLD analysis project Ga0316228, IMG submission 206005) | Freshwater microbial communities from Trout Bog Lake, Wisconsin, USA - TBH18021 | ecosystem: Environmental > Aquatic > Freshwater > Lake > Hypolimnion/Profundal zone | place: USA: Wisconsin... | reverse complement strand
AGGCCGAGAAGTTAAAGGCGCCTTCAATGTATAAAGTTTTATTAATGAATGATGACTACACTCCAATGGAGTTTGTTGTTATGGTTATTCAAGAATACTTTAACAAGGATCATGAAGCGGCAACCCGAATCATGCTGCAGGTTCATTTGGTCGGTAAAGGCATCTGCGGAGTATTTACGCGTGATGTTGCGGCAACAAAAGTGCATCAAGTTATCGAGCTCTCCCGCGAAGCGGGTCACCCACTACAGTGCACTATGGAGGAAGCATGATTGCCCAAGAGTTAGAAGTAAGTTTGCACATGGCGTTTGTTGATGCAAGAGCTGCTCGACATGAATTTATTACCGTCGAGCATTTGCTCGCAGCACTATTGGATAACGCTACGGCTGTCGAAGTATTGAAAGCATGCGCTGTTAATATTGCCGAGCTCCGTGCACAGCTTAAGAATTTTATTAATGACAACACACCAGTTGTTCCTGGTAACGATGAGGTTGATACGCAACCTACGCTTGGGTTTCAGCGAGTAATTCAGCGTGCCATCATGCATGTGCAATCGACATCGAATGGCAAAAAAGAAGTTACCGGTGCCAATGTGTTGGTTGCCATCTTTGGCGAGAAGGATTCGCATGCGGTGTATTTCTTGCAGCAGCAAGGCGTAACGCGTTTGGATATTGTGAACTTTATTAGTCACGGCGTTCGCAAAGATCAGGCTGAGCACGTTAAATCAGCTGATCCTGCGCAAGAGGCCGAAGAATCCGCGTCTAGCGGTAAAGAGAGTCCTTTAGAGCAGTACACGCAAAACCTCAATGTCTTAGCTCGTCAAGGCAAGATCGATCCGTTAATCGGGCGCGATAGTGAGGTTGAGCGAGTAATTCAGGTGCTTTGCCGTCGCCGTAAAAACAATCCATTATTAGTCGGCGAGGCAGGCGTGGGTAAGACCGCTATTGCTGAAGGCCTTGCTTGGCGCATCGTGAAGGGCGACGTCCCCGACATTTTGGCGGACGCTACTGTCTATTCATTGGATATGGGCGCGCTTTTGGCTGGCACTAAATATCGTGGTGATTTTGAGCAAAGATTGAAAAGCGTTCTCAAGTCTTTGAAAGATCATGCGCATGGTGTTTTGTTCATTGATGAAATTCATACTTTGATTGGCGCGGGCGCTGCATCGGGCGGAACCTTGGATGCCAGCAATTTGCTGAAGCCCGCCTTATCGAATGGTCAACTCAAATGTATCGGCGCAACCACCTTTACAGAATACCGTGGAATCTTTGAGAAGGATGCCGCATTGTCTCGTCGTTTTCAGAAGGTGGATGTCGTTGAGCCAACCGTAGATCAAACGGTGCAAATCTTGCGCGGCCTTAAATCTCGTTTTGAAGAGCATCACGGCGTGAAGTATGCTACGGCCGCTTTGGTTGCCGCTGCCGAGCTCTCGTCCCGCTACATTAATGATCGGCATTTGCCAGACAAGGCGATCGATGTGATTGATGAAGCGGGTGCTGCGCAGCGAATTCTGCCGAAGTCCAAACAAAAGAAAACTATTGGTCGCCCAGAGATCGAGGAAATTGTTGCGAAGATTGCTCGCATACCGCCTCAATCCGTAACGGTGGATGACCGCAGTAAGTTGCAAACCTTGGATCGCGATATTAAGAGCGTGGTGTTTGGTCAGGATCCAGCGATCGAGGCTTTGGCTGGCGCCATTAAGATGACGCGCGCCGGCCTTGGCAAGATTAATCGTCCGATTGGTTCATTCTTATTCTCGGGTCCTACTGGTGTTGGCAAGACAGAGGTGGCTAAGCAACTTGCCTATATCTTGGGTATTGAGCTGTTGCGTTTTGATATGTCTGAATACATGGAGCGCCATGCGGTGAGCCGTTTGATTGGTGCGCCTCCGGGTTATGTAGGATTTGATCAGGGTGGCCTCTTAACTGAGGCGGTGAATAAAAAGCCCCATTGCGTACTCTTGCTTGATGAGATTGAAAAGGCGCATCCAGATATCTTCAATATCCTTTTGCAGGTAATGGATCATGGCACCTTAACGGATAACAATGGCCGCAAGACTGACTTCCGTAATGTCATCATTATCATGACTACCAATGCTGGCGCTGAGGCAATGCAGAAATCTACCATTGGCTTCACTAATGCACGTGAGTCTGGTGATGAGATGGCGGATATTAAGAAGTATTTCACACCAGAGTTCCGCAATCGCTTGGATGCAATTGTCTCCTTTAAAGCGCTTGATGAAACCATTATCATGCGTGTGGTGGATAAGTTCTTAATGCAGCTCGAAGAGCAGTTGCACGAGAAGAAAGTTGACGCTACTTTTAGTCCTGCATTACGCGCTCACTTAGCTAGACATGGTTTTGATCCGCTGATGGGCGCAAGACCAATGCAACGAATTATTCAGGATACTGTGCGTAAAGCGCTGGCAGATGAGCTGCTCTTTGGTAGGCTGGCACAAGGCGGCCATGTTGATGTGGATGTTGATGTCGATGGCAAAGTGCAGCTCAACTTTGATGCGCCAAAATTACCGGGTAAGGCCGCCAAAGCTGATGTAGCTTCTGCAGAGGAAATTTAGCCAGTAATAGAATTACTAACAAAAGGAATTAAAGCTTCTGCCGCATGTGCTCGCAAGGCATTGCAAGAGATGCCGGTTCTTCCAAGGAACGCTGCAAGGAGGTCAAAGAGGCGCCTGAAGAAAAGCCAAAGGTGGGGTATGTCTCAGGGTGTTACGCGCCATGTGCATATTTGTAGATAGGATATTCCCCGCTGAAAATAAAGTCACCTCATGTTCAGTTCAAATGCGGGGCGGCTTTATTTTTTCTTGGGTGTCAACGCGCAAATTTGAGTAGGCGTTAAATGGGTAAGGGATAAGAATTCTGATAAATACCCAGGAGGTAAAAATGAAAAAGATCCTAATTTCTGTGCTTGCAGCAATCGCCCTATGTGGAGTCATTACACCCGCAAGCGCTCATGGTTGGCGGGGTGGCTATGGAGCTTATGGTGGTGGCTGGCATAGGGAGCGGCACTATGGCGGTTGGGCACCTTTTGCTGTAGGTGCTATAGCAGGCGCAGTGGTTGCCAACGCTTATTACCGCCCAACTTCCGTTTACTATCCGCCTCAGTACTATCAAGTAGCTCAAAGAACCACTGCTTACTGCCCTGAGAATGGCTTGTATTATCCGCAGACACAGGCTTGCCCAAGCGGATGGCAGAGGGTGCCGTACTAGGCTCGACCAGTACTTCCAAAGCCACCAGCACCGCGGCTACTTTCTGTGAACTCTTCAACGACTTTGAGTTCAACTTGTTGAACTGGCATGACGACCAGTTGAGCTAAGCGCTCCATGGGTTCAAGCTTGAAAGGAACGCTCCCTCGATTCCAAGTGCTCACCATGAGTTGACCTTGATAGTCGGAATCAATCAGGCCAACAAGGTTTCCTAAAACGATCCCGTGTTTATGGCCCAGCCCAGAGCGCGGCAGAATAAAAGCAGCGTAGCGTGGATCTTCTACAAATATTGCTAAGCCAGTGGGGACTAATACAGTTTGGCCGGCCCCTATCTCGATGGTTTCATCAATACATGCGCGTAGATCTAAACCCGCGCTACCAGGAGTTCCGTAGGACGGCAGTTGGTCGCGCATACGTTCATCGAGAATTTTGATTTGAAGGGATTGCATGGGGTTTCCTAAAGCGAGGATTGGGTTAATTCAGGACTTAAATCTTTTTGGCGACCATTTGAATCAGTTGGCGCGCGAGCTGAAGCTTTTCAGCTTTGGCAATTTTTTTGCTACCACTTTCATCAATGACCAGCAATTGGTTGAGGTCGCTACCAAAGGTGTCGGGGCCGATGTTGCCAACAATCATCGGAATGCCTTTGCGTTTGCGCTTTTCATCGCTATGACTTTGAAGATCGGTTGATTCAGCGGCAAAGCCAATACAATAAGGATAAGGCTTGCCACCTTTCAGCTTCACGGACTTTGCCACATCCAGAAGAATGTCTGGGTTTGCAATAAATTCCAGATGCGGGGCTTCTTTGCCGTGGCGCTTAATCTTTTCTTTAGATGGCTTGGCGATACCCCAGTCGGCCACTGCCGCTACCGCAAAGAAAACATCGCAATCCACGGAGCTCATGGTAGCGGCATGCATTTCTTTCGCGCTGGTCACGTTAGTGCGGGTAATCTTGCCGGTCGATGCTAGAGGCGTTTCTAGATCGCATAAGCCGGCAACTAAATGTACTTGTGCGCCGACTTCAACTGCGGCACGAGCAATCGCAAAGCCCATCTTGCCAGAGCTGCGATTGGTAATGCCGCGCACGGGATCAATGGCTTCAAAAGTGGGACCAGCGGTAATGAGCACGCGCTTACCCGCTAGTGATTTCTTTTGAAAGAAAGCAATCAATTGCTCGGTGATTTCTGCTGGCTCAAGCATTCTACCCATACCAACTTCACCACAGGCTTGCGCACCGCTAGCGGGGCCAAGCAATACAACACCATCTTGCGCAAGTCTTTGCGCGCTTCTTTGAGTGGCTGCGTGTTCCCACATCTGCTTGTTCATGGCGGGTGTCAGTAGAAGTGGACAGTCTCTTGCCAGGCAAAGCGTACTTAGTAAATCGTCAGCCAAGCCGAGTGAAAGTTTCGCCATCAGATCTGCGCTAGCTGGAGCAACCAGAATCGCATCAGCAGCTCTCGATAGTTCGATGTGCGCCATATTATTCGCAATGCTGCTATCCCACTGACTTGTGTAAACCGGATTGCCTGTGAGCGCTTGCATGGTGACCGGGGTTACAAACTGTTGTGCGGCCTTAGTCATTACCGCCTGAACGGAGGCGCCCTCTTGCATTAAGAGACGAGCCAATTCCGCAGACTTATAGGCCGCAATGCCGCCGGAGATGCCAAGGACGATTTTTTTATTTAAAAGTGATTGCATGGCGCCAGCTTAAAGGGATTAGGTGGATTTGCCAAATACCTTGCGGACTTCACCCAGAACAATCAAGGCGGCACCCAGGCAAATCGCGCTATCTGCAAGATTAAAGGCTGGCCAATGCCAATTGCCGTAATGCAAATCGACGAAGTCTACTACGACACCATATATGATGCGATCTAAGACGTTCCCAAGCGCGCCCCCCAGAATCAGGCTTAGGGCGCCAGAGAGAAGTTGGTCATTTTGATTCTTGCGAAGTAGCCAGAGAATATAGCCGGATGCGGTTAAGCCCAGAAGGGTGAAGAGCCAACGTTGCCAACCGGAACTTTGGGCCAGAAAGGAAAATGCTGCTCCTGGATTAAATAGCAGCAGCCAATTCATAAAGGGCAAGACCTCCTCGGGTATACCTAGTTTGAGATTGTTCAGTGCCAACCATTTGCTGAATTGGTCTAGTAATAGCACCACTGTAGCTATTACTAGCGAGCGCAGAAATAGGAAGTTCGCAGATTTTTTCATGAATTTATATCAATATTTTTATGCGAACAAACGGTGCTCACCACTACTGAACAGATTGCTAATGCAACGACCACACAAATCTGGATGTTCAGCGCTTGTACCAACATCTTCCGTGTGATGCCAGCAGCGACCACATTTTTTGTATTGGCTGCCTCGCACCAGCACTTCAAGGCCGGCATCACTTAACTCAATGTTGGCACTAGAGGTGATGGTGACAAAACGTAAGTCATCTCCCAGGGAATGGAGACTTGCAAAGTCCACATCCCCTAATTTGATGGTGAGTTCCGCTTGTAATGATGAGCCAATATTGCCAGCTTCGCGCTCAATCTCAATTGCTTTGGTTACCTCTGAGCGAATTTCACGAATACGATTCCATTTGGCGAGTAATTCAGCGGCTTGAGTAATTTCCGGGAAAGCGCCGAATTCTTCCATAAAGATCGATTCTTTTACTTTCTCATTGGATTTATGTGGGAGCGATTGCCATGCTTCCTCTGCTGTGAATGAGAGGAAAGGCGATAACCACTTGAGCAGATTGCGTGTGATGTGGAACAAGACATTTTGCGCAGCACGACGGTCGGCGGAATCTGGTGCGCTGGTATAGAGACGATCTTTGAGGATGTCCAGATAAAAGCCGCCCAAGTCTTCAGAACAGAAAGAGAGCATGCGCGAAACCGCCGGTTGAAATTCATAAGCCTTGTAATGGGCCTGTATGTCGGTTTGCAGTTGATTGGCTAACGCAACTGCGTAGCGGTCAATTTCCAACCACTGATCTGCCGGTATCGCATGCTTGCTTGGATCAAAGTCAGAAAGATTGGCTAGCAGGAAGCGCAAGGTATTGCGGATACGGCGATAGCTCTCCGTAACGCGTTTCAGAATTTCGTCGGAGATGGTCATCTCGCCGGAGTAATCGGTTGAGGCAACCCAGAGGCGAATAATTTCTGCACCCAATTTATCGGCAACTTGCTGTGGAGCAATGACGTTGCCAACAGATTTGCTCATCTTGCGGCCTTGGCCGTCTACGGTAAAGCCGTGAGTTAGGAGCGCTTTGTATGGCGGTTTACCGTCGAGCATGGCGCCAGTTAACAAGGATGAATGGAACCAACCGCGATGCTGGTCTGAACCTTCGAGGTATAAGTCCGCCAATCGTCCATTAGGCGCTTCTGCTTCCGCTGTCAGGAGCTCATCGCGATGAGATCCGCGAATGACGTGCCAGTGGGTTGTGCCTGAGTCAAACCAAACGTCTAAGGTATCGCGATTCTTTTCGTACTGAGCCGCTTCTTCACCAAGAAGTTCCGCAGCTTCTAATTTCTGCCATGCCTCAATACCTTCCTTTTCAACACGCTTTGCAATTTCTTCAAGAAGCTCAACAGTGCGAGGATGCGGTTCACCACTTTCTTTGTGAACAAAGAAAGCCATAGGCACGCCCCATTGACGTTGCCGTGATAGTGTCCAATCTGGGCGATTGGCGATCATGCTGTGTAAACGTTGCTTGCCCCATGCCGGAAAGAACTCGGTATTCTCGATGCCTGCTAAGGCGGTCTCACGCAAGCTTGCGTTACCGTCTAAAGGTTTCTTATCCATGCTCGCAAACCACTGTGAAGTAGCGCGATAAATGATGGGTGACTTATGGCGCCAGCAATGCATATACGAGTGGGTATATGTTTTGTCTCTAAGTAAACTACCGGCATCACGCATTGCCTCAACAATTTTTGGGTTCGCTTTCCAGATGTACTCATTTGCGAAGAGCGGTAGCCACGAGGCATAGACACCATTACCCATGACTGGATTCAGAATATCTTTATCGGCGAGTTGGTGTGCCCTGCAAGACTTAAAGTCTTCCTCGCCGTAGGCTGGAGCGGAGTGAACAATGCCGGTACCTGTATCCAGCGTCACATATTCAGCTGTATAGATAGGCGACAGACGACGGTAGCCTTCATGGAGTTTGGCTAATGGATGCCAGAAAGAAATATTTTCCAATGCGCCACCTAAGCAGGTGGCAATCGCTTTGCCCTCGAGATCATAGTCTTGCAGGCAGATTTCAACACGATCTTGAGCGAGGATGAGTAGCTTGTCGCCGACATCGACCAGTGCGTAAGTTAATTCGGGATGAACATTCATCGCTTGGTTGGCAGGAATGGTCCACGGTGTTGTTGTCCAGATCACAATCTGACCAGGCTTGTTTGGAAGCTCTGATATGCCAAATGCTTTTGCCAATTGTGGGCGTTGTGCATCGTCAAATGCGAAACCAACATCAACGGTAGGATCAGTTTTATCTTGGTATTCGACTTCAGCTTCAGCAAGCGCAGAGCCGCAATCAAAACACCAGTTCACTGGTTTTAAGCCACGGAATACATAACCCTTTCCCCAAATCTTACCGAGCGCACGAATTTCATCGGCCTCATTGCGATAGTTCATCGTAAGGTATGGGTTATTCCAGTCACCCAAAACGCCAAGACGCTCAAAGTCTTTCTTTTGTTTATCCACTTGAACGTGAGCATAGGCACGCGCTTTAGATTGGACTTCAGCAGTAGGTAAGCTTTTGCCGAATTGCTTCTCGATTTGAATTTCAATTGGCATGCCATGGCAATCCCAGCCAGGAACATAAACGGAATCAAAACCCATTAGCCAGCGGGATTTCACGATCATGTCTTTTAAGATCTTATTAACAGCATGACCAATGTGAATGTCACCATTTGCATAAGGAGGGCCATCATGCAAGATGAACTTTGGTTGATTCGCATGCGCTGCGCGAATCTTTTCGTAGAGTTTGTTTTTCTGCCATTGCGCAACCCACTGAGGTTCGCGTTTGGCTAGATCACCCCGCATCGGGAAGGGTGTATCTAGTAGATTGACGGGGTAAACATTTTCTTTTTCAGACATAGATTTTTTTCTGGAAATAATTTCTGGCATGCTTTGCATCTTCCGCAATAGCTTGTGTAAGCGTTTCGAGGTTGGAGTATTTTTCCTCGTCACGAATTTTTTCTAAGAGTTCGACGGTAATAATTTTTCCGTAAACATCCTGTTGGTAATCAAAGACATGAGTCTCAAGTAATACGCGCCCCGCATCTTCGACAGTTGGCCGCACGCCTAGGCTGGCTACGGCTGGCAAGGGCTTGTCAGCAAGGCCAATAACTTGCGCGGAAAAGATGCCGCTGGTTGCGGGCTTACGATGATGAAGGTGATTTGCCACTGCGAGATTTAAAGTGGGAAAGCCAAGTTGGCGCCCAAGTTGTTGGCCGTGAATGACGTGCCCAGAAATTCCATAGTGACGCCCCAATAGTTTGCTTGCTTGAGGCATGTCGCCATTTGCAAGTGCGGTGCGTAATGCTGAACTGGAAATGCGCTCACCATTTTCTTGAACGGTGTGAATGCTAGAAACTTCAAATCCATATTTTTCACCAGCAGCCTTGAGGCTTAGGAAATCGCCCGCACGTTTTGCGCCATAGCAAAAATCATCACCAATCAAAATCCATTTGGTGTTGAGGCGTTTCACTAAAATTTCAGTAACGAATTCCTCGGGCGTCAGTTTGGCAAATGCAGAGTTGAAGTGCTCTACAACAATACGGTCGATGCCGATCTGTGCAAAGGCGGCAAGCTTGTCACGTAAGTTCAGAATTCGAGGTGGCGCCTGTTCTGGGGAAAAGAATTCTTTGGGGTGCGGTTCAAACGTCATGACGCAACTGACCAAATTCTTTTCTTGGGCGCCCTGTTTGAGTTTTTTGAGCAGGGTGCGATGACCCCTGTGCACGCCATCGAAATTGCCGATGGTTAAGGCACAAGCTGGTCCTGCGGAAAACTGGGTGGGGCCACGGAATACGTTCACAAAATCGCTTTCAGGGTAACCATCAATTATATTGTGGGCATGCAATCAATCGTCACCTTAATCTCAGGCCGCGGATCCAATTTCGAGGCTATCGTCAAAATAGCCCAAAAAGAGCAATGGCAGGTCAAATTTGCTGGGGTTATCGCGAATCACTCAGCCGCCAAAGGTCTTGATTTTGCTTGCTCTCAGGGTATTCCGGCTTTTGCCATTGAACACTGCGAGCATGCTACCCGTGAGTCTTTTGATGCCGCTTTAATAGCCAAGATCGATGAATTAGGCGCTGATTTAGTGGTTTTAGCGGGATTTATGAGAATTCTGACGCCCGGCTTTATTCGTCATTTTGAGGGTCGATTGATCAATATTCACCCAGCTTTGTTGCCGGCCTTCCCGGGTTTGCGTACCCATGAGCACGCTTTAGAGTCGGGCGTAAAGGAGCATGGGGCTACCGTACATTTTGTTAATGAAGATGTGGATTCAGGTCCAATCATCTGTCAGGCCTCTGTTCCGGTGCTTGAGGGGGATGATGCGGATAGCCTTGCAGCCCGTGTTTTGGCGGCAGAGCATCAGATTTACCCGCGGGCCGTAAAATGGTTCCTTGATGGACGATTGCGAATAGAAGGTAATCAAGTGAAGCTTCAACCCCCAGAGTCGCAATTATTTAAATTATGAGTAAAGAACGTTCATCCCGCAAAGCTGGTAGTGACTCTAAATCTGGATCCAGAACTAGCTCTAGGTTGCCTCCCCAAAAAAGCTACGCAGCTAAATCGAATGATCCACAGCGTCGTCCCGAGAGACGTAATGCCAGTGGCAATCTTATTGCGCCGGTGGGACAAAAGAATTTCTCCAACGCTAAAGCCTTGCCTCAGCACGCAATTCATTTGGAGCGCTTGCTTCCTGAATTATTGAGTTTTGAGCAACCAGCGGATCGTGTAGTCAGTCGTTATTTCAGGTCTGAGCCGCAACTAGGAAACCGTGATCGCGCTTTAATTGCTGAGAGTGCTTTTGCTATTTTGCGTCATAAGAATGAGTTCTCTCAGCTCGCCGTGAGTGGCGAGGGTTCACAGGCTAGACGCTTGGCTCTACTGGGTTTGATGTCCGCTCTCTCTGAGGGTGGTCTTGGTTCAGCGAATCGCACAGAGAGCGCGATTGCGGACTTGGCGCACGTACTAAAGCCTGGCGAATACGAATGGCTGCAACATGTTTCCACTGTTGACCCAGCTACTTTAAAGCCGTTGGTTCGTAACAACTTGCCTGAATGGCTTTGGGAGGCGTTTGGAAAATATCCTGGCGAAGATGCTCGCGAGGAGCTTGCGAAATCCTTGATGCAGCCAGCATTGTTGGATTTGCGTGCTAACACGATGAAGACGACGCGCGAACAATTACTTGGCGAGATGAATGCCTTGGGTGGTCGCTATCAGGCGATCCCAACTCCCTATGCGCCTGATGGTGTTCGCATTATGGGTAAGCCCGCTTTGCAAAACACAGTTGGTTTTAAGGCTGGCATGTTCGAAGTCCAAGATGAGGGTAGCCAGCTCTTATCCTATTTGCTTGCACCTAAGCGTGGCGAGATGGTGGTCGATTTTTGTGCTGGTGCTGGCGGTAAGACTTTGGCTATTGGCGCACTCATGCGCTCTACCGGCCGTTTATATGCACTTGATACATCTGAACGTCGTTTAGCCAATTTGAAGCCGAGACAAGCTCGTAGCGGACTCTCAAACGTTCATCCGGTATGGATTGATAGCGAAAATGATGCCAAGATTAAACGTCTTGCCGGAAAAATTGATCGCGTTCTGGTTGATGCCCCTTGTAGTGGAATGGGCACCCTCAGACGCAATCCAGACCTCAAGTGGCGCCAGACCCCTAAAGGTATTCTGGAGTTAAATGAAAAGCAGGCCAATATTTTGGCTTCGGCTAGTCGTTTACTTAAGCCGGGTGGTCGTCTGGTTTATGCGACTTGTAGTCTTTTGCCCCAAGAAAACCAAGAAATTGCAGAAGCATTCCTTAAAAATCATCCTAATTTTGAGCTTGTGCCAGCTGCAGAGGCATTAAGAGCACTATTTCCAAAAGGTGAAATGCCGATTGGTTGCAGCCCAGATAATCCCTGGTGGCAGTTATGGCCACATATTCATGGGACAGACGGCTTTTTTGGAGCAGTTTTTCAAAAAAAAGCTGCGATTTCTGAGGTGGATGGCAATCAGGAGGGGTTAAAAGAGGGAAAAGTCAAAACCAAAAAGGTTGCGAAGAACTAAAATCAAAGCTTACGTCTCTTTGGGGTAGCCTTTTGAATACAACTTCAGTTTCAGGTTTTGATTTGTTTCTTAACTGGCTTGCGCACGGTTATTTAAATTGGGCTTGGTGGCAGATTCTTGCTTTCACCTTAATTGCAACCCACATCACCATTGCTGGAGTTACGATTTTCTTGCATCGTTGTCAGGCGCATCGCGCCTTAGATTTGCATCCGATCGCATCTCATTTTTTCCGCTTCTGGTTATGGCTCACAACAGGTATGGTGACCAAGGAGTGGGCAGCCATTCATCGTAAGCACCATGCTAAATGCGAGACCATTGACGATCCGCATAGTCCCCAGATTTTAGGTATCAATACTGTTTTGTCCCGAGGTGCCGAGCTCTACAAAAAAGAGGCTGGCAATCAAGAAACCTTGGTGAAGTTTGGTCACGGCACGCCAGATGATTGGATTGAGCATAACGTCTATTCCAAGTTTTCTTGGCAAGGCGTTGCCTTGATGTTAATTGTCGATGTGTTTTTGTTTGGTGCAATTGGCCTCACTGTTTGGGCTGTGCAAATGCTTTGGATTCCGATTACAGCCGCAGGTGTGATTAACGGTATTGGACACTATTGGGGTTATCGCAATTACGATTGTGAAGATGCCTCAACCAATATTTTTCCTTGGGGTATTTTGATTGGTGGGGAAGAGTTGCACAACAATCACCATACCTTCGCTACTAGCGCCAAGTTATCTAGCAAGTGGTATGAGTTTGATATTGGCTGGCTCTATATTCAGATGATGAGTGCGGTGGGTTTGGCGAAGGTGAAGAAGACCCCTCCCAAGCCCGTGCTTAGTGATTTGCGCCCCGCAGATCAGGGCACGCTAGAGGCTATCATCGCCAATCGTTATGAAATCATGGCTCGCTATAGCAAGACTCTACGCAGCTTCTTTAGTAATGAAGTCCAGCATATGCAAGTATTGGCTGCCCATCTGAAGGATGCGCGCGCCTGGTTGGGCAAAGATGAATCTCGTTTGAGCGAGGAAGAAAAAGCAAAGCTTGAAGAATTAATTTCAAGTAATGTGCAGTTACGCAAGATGATTGAAATGCGCCGTGATTTACAAGCCATTTGGAGTCGTTCTAATGCGACAGGAGACCAGTTGTTATCGCAGCTGCGCTCTTGGTGCCAGCGTGCTGAAGAGAGTGGTTTAACGAGTTTGCGCGATTTCTCATTAAGATTGCGTCGTTACGCTTAAGCATTAAGAATTTTAGGTAATAAAAAACCCGCAATGTAGCGGGTTTTTTATTGCTGCAAGTAAATAATTACTTAAGCTTTGTTTCTTTGTAAGCAACGTGCTTGCGAATGGTTGGATCGAATTTCATGATCTCCATTTTCTCAGGCTTTGTACGCTTGTTTTTTGAAGTTGTATAGAAGTGACCAGTACCTGCTGATGACTCTAACTTGATTTTCTCTCTGCCGCCTTTAGCCATTTCTGTGCTCCTTAAATTTCGCCGCGTGCACGGAGATCAGTCAAAACAGCATCAATGCCGTTTTTATCGATAACGCGCAAGCCAGCATTGGTTAAGCGCAAGCTAATCCAACGGTTTTCAGATTCAACCCAGAAACGGCGGTTTTGCAAATTCGGCAAAAAGCGACGCTTCGTTTTATTGTTTGCATGGGAAACATTGTTGCCAACCATCGGCTTCTTCCCAGTGACTTGGCAAACTTTTGCCATGACAGACTCCATTAATTGCGAAAAGAGAAGATTGTATCAGGCTAAGCCTCGTTTGAGCTACCCCCAATTTGCTTTAGTTTTGGGCTTGCTTGGTAGAAATGATTCGATGGGCCCTGGAATATCAATTAAGTTAGTATTTACTCTCATTTATCTCCATTTTTCATAAGGCCGGAGTCCGAAAAGGAGAAAAAACCACTGCCACTGACAATGCAGTGGTCCAGAAGTGGAATATCAACCAACTGGAGGGCATTTTTTAGGGTTTGGGTCAGGCTTTGGTCAGCTTTGCTTGGCAGTGGGTTGCCACTAGGATGGTTGTGGGCCACGATTAGGGCGCTGGCATTCCTTGCCAATGCTTCTTTGAGGATTTCTCGGGGATAGACGGCAGTTTGGGTAATTGATCCCCGAAAAAGCTCCTGACACTCAATTAATCGGTAGCGCGAATCCAAATAAAGGCATAGAAATACCTCATGGGGTAAGCCTCCGATCTTGGCCTGCAAGAATTCCCTGACATGCATTGGGGAGGAAAAAATCGAATCCTGAGATAGTCCTTCCTCAAGACTGCGCTTCACTAGCTCATAGGCGGCCTTGATTTGCGCCCATTTGGACAGCCCCATTCCATGTATTCGGGTTAACTCCTCGGGGGTGGATTTTAGTAGGCGTGGCAAGCTACCAAATTGATGAAGTAGGTCTTCGGCCAGTGCGACCGCTGTTTTGCCTTGAACTCCAACCCGCAGAAAAATAGCCAATAACTCAGCGTCGCTTAAGGCGGCGGCGCCGTAGGCGCGCAACTTCTCACGAGGTTGCTCTGTTTTGGGCCAATCTGGAATCGGGGAGTGCAAAGTTGACGTGGGCCTAGATACAATCACCTTATGACTAAGCTTACGGTTTTGCCTAACTCCTACTTGACCCTCAACTATCGGCTGACTTTGCCCAACGGGGAGGATTACATCAATACCTTTATTGACCGCCCTGCGACGGTGATGATGGGATCTGGACAATTTGCTCCTTGTTTTGAAAAGGTGTTGTTAGGTCTTGCTGTGGGGGAAAAGAAAAGTGCAGTGCTGCCGCCAGAAGCAAGTTTTGGCGATCGTAAAGATGATTTAGTGCAGTGGGTTTCTTTGGGCGCGCTGAAAGAAGGTCGCGATGAGGGTGTGGAATTTCATCCGGGTGATGTGATTGAATTCAATGCGCCTAGTGGGGCTCAATATGCGGGTGTATTGCAATCGATTGATGAAGAGGGCGCTTGGTTTGATTTCAACCATCCTTTGGCGGGCAGGCCAGTAACATTCGAAGCAGAAATTATTGCCATTCTTTAGGTGACCATGGGCGACCAAGATACCGCAGAAATTTTGATGGCTCAGCCCCGCGGTTTTTGTGCGGGGGTTGATAGAGCAATCAATATTGTTAATGAAGCGTTGATGCGTTTTGGCGCGCCAATTTATGTGCGACATGAGATTGTGCATAACGTTTATGTTGTTAATGAGCTGAGGGAAAAAGGCGCAGTCTTTGTGGATGAGTTGCATGAAGTTCCCAAGGGCGGAATTGTGGTGTTCAGTGCTCACGGCGTTTCTCAGGAAGTTCGCAGAAATGCCGAAGAGCGTGGCTTGCAGGTATATGACGCCACTTGCCCCTTGGTGACTAAGGTGCATCTTGAGGTTATTAAGATGTGTAAGGACGGCTTTACTGTTTTGATGATTGGTCATGCAGGGCATCCTGAAGTTGAGGGTACGATGGGCCAAGTTAAAGAAGGCGTATTCTTGATTGAAAAAGTTTCCGATGTGGCTGACTTGCCTTTTCCGGCGGATGAAAAAATTGCATTCGTGACACAGACCACCCTTTCTGTGGACGAAACAAAAGAAATTGTTGAAGCATTAACACGGAGATTTCCCAATATTGCTCAACCTCGTAAGCAAGATATTTGTTATGCCACGCAGAATCGCCAGGATGCCGTGAAATTTATGGCGCCACAGGTTGAGGTGGTGATTGTCGTAGGTAGTGCAACGAGCTCGAACTCCAATCGCTTGAGGGAGTTATCTGAAAAATTAGGCGTGCCTTCTTACATGGTTGACTCACCCGAGCAATTGAAGCCAGAGTGGTTTACGGGCAAGAGGCGCGTGGGTTTAACTGCCGGCGCCTCGGCACCCGAAAGTCTTGCGCTATCGATTGTTTTGCGTATACAAACATTCGGCCCTAGACAGGTCCGCAATCTTGAAGGTGTTGTCGAAGATGTAATATTTTCATTACCAAAAAACTTAATTAACTGAAGTACTTGCTGAAGGAGCTGTTGATGAGTGAATCAAAAAGAATGTCTATGAAGACGGCGTTTGCTGTTTCAGTTGCAACTTTATTAATGCTGGCTGGATGTGGGAAAGGTGGCGACAAAGCCGCGGTGATCCCTAGTGATGCCGTAGAGGTCAAGATTGGTCACGTAGCGCCATTAACAGGCCCAATTGCGCATTTGGGTAAAGATAATGAAAACGGCGCACGCCTAGCGCTTGAGGAAATCAATAAAGCTGGTTTGACCATCGATGGTAAAAAAGTTGTGTTGACTTTGGTGCCTGAGGATGATGCCGAGGATCCAAAGACGGCAACCCAGGTTGCTCAAAAGTTGGTTGATGCGAAAGTAGTTGGGGTGGTGGGCCATTTGAATTCCGGTACGAGTATTCCAGCATCCAAAATTTATAGTGATGCAGGCATCACGCAAATCTCACCATCGTCTACTAATCCCGATTATACCAATCAGGGTTTTAAAACGACCTATCGTTTAGTTGCTACGGATGCGCAACAGGGACCAGCCTTGGCTAACTACGTCGCTAAAAACTTGAAAGCAAAGACTGTTGCGATTATTGATGATTCAACTCAGTACGGCAAAGGTTTGGCTGATGAGTTTGAGAAAACAATCAAAGCCGCTGGCGTTAAGGTGGTGACTCGTGAAGCCAGTAACAACAAGGCGAGTGATTTCAAAGCTATCTTGACCAAAGTCAAAGGCAGTAAACCCGACGTCATTATGTATGGCGGCATGGATGCTACTGGTGGACCTTTAACCAAGCAAGCAGCTGAGCTTGGCATTAAAGCTAAAGTCGTTGGTGGTGATGGTATGTGTACCGAGAAATTGGCTGAGCTTGCAGGCGCGGCCGTCGTGAATGTAGTCTGCTCTGAGGCGGGGATGTCTCTTTCTAAGATGACGCGGGGCGCAGACTTCCAGAAGCGCTACAAGGAACGATTTAACTCCGATGTGCAGATTTACGCGCCGTTTACCTATGATGCGGTTTATGTCTTGGTGGATGCCATGAAGCGTGCTAATTCCACCGATCCTGCCAAAATTTTAGTTGTGATGCCAGACACCAAAATGACGGGACTCATTGGCAATATCGCCTTTGATAGTAAAGGTGATATGAAAGAGGGTGTGATCACTTTGTACGACTTTAAAGATCAGAAAAAATCCGTACTTGAAGTCATTAAGATGTAAGGGGATTCAACTCAATCGGCACCGCAATTGCGGTGCTCTTTTTTGATCTAATTAATGGATATTCTTCTTCAGCAAATTATCAATGGCTTAGTGTTGGGTAGTATTTATGCCTTGATCGCCTTAGGCTATACGATGGTTTACGGCGTTCTGGGCATTATTAATTTTGCTCATGGTGAAGTGCTGATGATTGGCGCGATGGTTTCCTTGTCATTGCTCCGTTTGATTCTGGATCTCACAAGTGACTTGCCCGGATGGTTGACACTCTTAATCGTATTGCCGATCACGATGGGGGCTTGCGCTGTCCTAAGCTACTGGATTGAGCGCATTGCTTATCGTCCATTGCGTAATGCGCCGCGTTTAGCCCCGTTGATTTCTGCAATTGGTATGTCTATCTTGCTGCAGACGATTGCGATGTTGATTTGGTCGCGTAATCCCATGACCTATCCTCAGCTGTTGCCTTCAAGTCCTATTGAAGTATTCGGAAGTAGCGCGACCATTACAGGCAAAGAAATCATCATCATTGTGGTTGCATTAGTGGTGATGTGCGGATTGCTATTTTTGGTCGAGAGGACAAAGTTGGGTAGGGCGATGCGTGCTACTGCGGAGCAAACGCAAATTGCTGCATTGATGGGCGTTAATCCCAATCGCGTGATCTCTATTACTTTTATGTTGGGCGGCGCTTTGGCTGGTCTTGCTGGTGTGATGATTGCCAGTAACTATGGCAATGTGCATTTCTATATGGGCTTTATTCCTGGCCTTAAAGCTTTTACTGCTGCCGTATTGGGTGGCATTGGAAATTTGCGGGGCGCGATGTTGGGCGGCCTGCTTTTAGGTTTAATTGAGTCTTTGGGGGCTGGTTATATTGGCGAGTTAACGGGTGGCGTCTTTGGATCCAACTATCAAGATATCTTCGCTTTCCTGGTCCTGATCTTGGTTTTAGTATTGCGCCCAACTGGACTGCTCGGTGAGAGGGTCTCAGATCGTGCTTAAGCTCCCGCAACAATTTAATCGCTCTACTTGTTTGTGTTTGGGGGTTGTTGCTCTGATGCTCTTGCCTTGGCTGGCTGGCATGGCTGGCGGCAACTACTGGGTACGCGTTCTCGATTTCGCTCTGCTTTACATTGTCTTGGCTTTGGGGCTTAACGTAGTAGTGGGTTTTGCTGGCTTATTGGATTTGGGTTACATCGCCTTTTATGCCTTGGGTGCTTATAGCCATGCTTTGCTGGCCTCCCCACATTTGCCTCAGCATTTTGAGGTAATTGTCGCGGCCTTCCCTGATGGGTTGCATTTTTCGCCTTGGTTCGTTGCTGTTTTTTCGATCATTTTGGCAGCCTTATTCGGCATTCTTTTGGGTTTGCCAACTTTGCAATTGCGTGGAGATTATCTGGCGATTGTGACCTTAGGTTTCGGGGAAATTATCCGCATTTTTATGAATAATCTGGATCGTCCGCTTAATCTGACTAATGGGCCGAAAGGTATCACCGCCATCGATCCCATTCAAATGTTTGGCATTAATTTTGCAAAAACCTGGGATCTCGGTTTTCTGCAGGTACCAGGTTTGTATCTAGTGTTCTACCTTTTCGCATTATTAGCAATTGGAGTAGCAGTAGTTTGCCTTCATTTGCAAGATTCTCGAATTGGTCGCGCGTGGATTGCGATTCGTGAGGATGAGATTGCAGCGAAAGCAATGGGAATCAATACTCGCAACATGAAGTTATTGGCATTTGCTATTGGGGCTTCATTTGCTGGAGTGGCTGGAGTATTTTTCTCCGCGTTTCAGGGATTTGTCTCTCCTGAATCATTTACGCTTTGGGAGTCAATTGTGGTGTTGGCGATGGTGGTCTTGGGGGGCATTGGCCACATTCCTGGCGTGATTCTTGGCGCAGTATTACTCGCAGTTTTTCCGGAGATCTTGCGCGGCGTAGCTGAGCCTGTGCAGAACTTTTTATTTGGCCATGTTGTTGTGGATGTGGAGATCATTCGTCAATTGATTTATGGCTTAGCCTTAATTTTGGTGATGCTCTATCATCCAGGCGGCATTTGGCAGAAACGGAGCGCATCATGACTTTGCTACTCGATGTCACAGATGTTTCCAAACGATTTGGCGGTGTGCAGGCCTTAGAAAATGTTGGCTTGCAGGTTCCACGGGGTTCTATTGTTGGTTTAATCGGCCCCAATGGCGCGGGCAAGACAACCTTTTTTAATGTCATCACCGGCCTGTATCCAGCTGATGCTGGAATCTTCTTATTTAATGGTGTCGCTTATTCACCAGAGTCTGTGGCCAAAGTTACCAAAGCTGGGCTGGCAAGAACTTTTCAGAATATTCGATTATTTGGGGGAATGACAGTTCTTGAGAATGTGATGGTGGGTTGCCACTGTCGATCTAAGGCTGGGCTACTGGGGGCTATCTTTCGATCCCCGTCCACAAAGAGAGAAGAGTGCTCCATTCGTGAAAAGGCGCTTTCATTATTGGTTTATGTTGGTTTGAGCGAGTTTGCGTATATGCAAGCAAGCAATTTGTCCTATGGTCATCAACGACGCCTAGAAATCGCACGCGCCTTGGCAACCGAGCCCAAGCTTTTGGCCTTGGATGAGCCAGCCGCTGGAATGAATGCTACCGAGAAATTAGAGTTGCGTGAATTACTGTTCCGTATCCGTGCAGACGGGAAAACAATTTTACTCATTGAGCATGATGTGAGCTTGGTAATGGGTATTTGCGATAGTTTGACGGTGTTGGATTACGGTAAGGTAATTGCTAATGGCAAACCTGCAGATGTGCGCACTCACCCAGAAGTGATTCGTGCCTATCTTGGACAAGGGGCTGCGTAATGAGCGAAGTCCTTTTAAAGGTAAACAATCTCAACATTGCTTATGGCGGAATTAATGCCGTCAAAGGGGTTGATTTTTATGTGGGCGATGGGGAGTTGGTTGCATTGATTGGTGCCAATGGTGCCGGTAAAAGTTCCACACTGAAAGCCATTGCTGGCTTGCTAACGCCATCGGCTGGTGAGATTGAATTTAATCGCCACCAGACCAAATCAATGCCCGCATATGAATTGGTGCATCTAGGATTGGGTTTGGTTCCCGAGGGTCGTGGTGTTTTTAAGCGAATGACCATTTTAGAGAATTTACAGATGGGCGCTTTTTTAAAAACGGACGCTAAGGCCTTTGAGCGAAAGTTAGAGGAGGTCTACTCCTATTTCCCAAGGCTGAAAGAACGCCCCTCTCAGTTGGCGGGTACTCTATCGGGTGGCGAGCAGCAGATGGTGGTCATGGGCAGGGCGATGATGGCTGAACCTAAGCTGCTATTGCTTGATGAGCCATCCATGGGTCTATCCCCCATCATGGTTGAAACGATCTTCGATGTGATTCGCAATCTTGCCGCGACAGGCATGACAATTCTGTTGGTAGAGCAGAACGCACGATTAGCGCTGCAGATGGCGAACCGTGCCTATGTGATGGAGAGTGGTTTGATTACCTTTAGCGGGGCTGGCGAAGAGCTTTTACAAGATCCGCGAGTGCGCGCTGCCTATTTGGGCGAGTAAGCTAAAAACTTAAGCTACTTGCTTTAACAGCTCGCGCAATATATCGCACATCTGACGAATTTCATCATCAGAGACATTGAGTGCTGGCATAAAGCGCAATAGATTTGGTCTTGGAGAATTAATCAGTAAACCTTCTGGGTCGCGATCACGCGCCAGATCAACCAATTTTCCACCAATATCTTTGCCTAGCATGAGGGCGCGCAATAGACCTTCCCCCCGTTCGCCCTCAAGTCCAAATTCGGATGAGATTGCCATGAGCTCAGAGCGTAGTAGTTGACCTTTTGCTTTGACCGCATCCAAGAATCCCGGAGCTAAGAGTTGCTCAATCACGCTGATGCCCACCGCTGTCATGAGGGGGTTGCCGTTATAGGTTCCACCTTGGTCACCAGGTACAAAGCAGGCAACCGCATCAGTCGCCATGAGGGCGGCTAGCGGGACGCCACCACCAATGCCCTTGCCCAGGGTCATGATGTCTGGCTCGATGCCGTAGTGGTGATAAGCAAACAAAGTACCCGTGCGGCCGCAGCCTGCTTGCACTTCATCAACGATTAAGAGGATGTTGTTTTCTTTGGTGAATTTGCGCAGGTTTTGCATGAACTCAGCGCTTGCCGGA
>Ga0316228_1001768_pt1 | contig 20847 bp, 22 predicted proteins | sample TBH18021metaG_FD_206005 | JGI IMG/M metagenome (GOLD analysis project Ga0316228, IMG submission 206005) | Freshwater microbial communities from Trout Bog Lake, Wisconsin, USA - TBH18021 | ecosystem: Environmental > Aquatic > Freshwater > Lake > Hypolimnion/Profundal zone | place: USA: Wisconsin... | reverse complement strand
TTACCTTTCTATCCGCCAGTCAAAATACACCCGTCCTTGTTGAAGATGAATTAAGAAATCTCGCGCTATCCTTTCTGGTGATGTGGGCCGTTTCGCGTATTCCACCCAAGTGGTTGGAAATAGCAGCAGTTTGGATATACAGTCTTGGCGTTGCATTGTTAATCGCGGTAGCAGCCTTTGGTTTGATTAAAAAAGGTGCGCGACGTTGGCTGAATATTGGTATCGTCATCCAACCATCTGAGATCATGAAAATTGCAATGCCCCTAATGCTTGCTTGGTATTTTCAAAAACGTGAGGGCATACAAAAATCTTGGGATTATGGAGTTGCGGCATTCATCTTAGGCATTCCTGTATTACTGATTGCAAGACAGCCTGACTTAGGAACTGCTCTTTTAGTTTTCGCCGCTGGAATGTACGTGATAATTTTGGCCGGACTGCCGTGGAAGTGGATTATGCCTTTTATAGGTGTCGGTGCATTTGGTATCTTGTTGATGATTATTTTTGGCAATGCCCTTTGCGCGCCTGATATTGCCTGGCCATTTATTCAAGACTATCAAAAGCATCGTGTTTGTACATTACTTGACCCAAGTAGCGACCCCTTAGGCAAAGGCTTCCACACAATTCAATCCATGATCGCTATCGGATCTGGTGGATTTTTTGGAAAGGGCTGGTTTCAAGGCACTCAAGCGCATTTGGAATTTATTCCAGAAAAACATACCGATTTCGTTTTTGCCGTTTTCTCAGAAGAGTTTGGTTTGCTTGGAAATCTTGTTTTATTAGCGCTCTTTTTCGCGCTCATTAAAAGAGGGCTGGCGATCTCAGCTAGCGCGCCCAATTTATTCACTCGCTTATTGGGCGCTTCGGTCACGCTGATTTTCTTTACTTACGCCTTTGTGAATATTGGCATGGTGAGCGGCCTGCTACCAGTGGTTGGTGTTCCGCTACCCTTTATTAGTTATGGCGGCACCGCCTTGGTGACACTAGGCTTTGGGGCGGGAATTCTGATGAGCATTCATCGTCATCGTCGCTTAGTGCAGAGTTAACTCGAAAGCTTAATGCCTTTAGATTATTCGTGGAAACAGAAATAAAAAAGCCCGGTATGCCGGGCTTTTTTATCAATAAGAAAGAATTACTTCTTACGCTTGTTAACTGAATCTTTGAATGCTTTACCAGCAGAAAACTTAACAGTTTTAGCAGCGGCGATTTTGAGTGGCTCACCAGTTTTTGGATTGCGACCCATACGTGCAGCGCGCTTACCAGATGAGAATGTACCAAAACCGATCAGTTGCACTGAATCACCTTTAGTAACAGCTTTAATGATGTGCTCAATAGCAGAATTCAATGCAAATTCAGCTTTGGCTTTAGAGATCTCAGCATCGTCAGCAATCGCTGCGATTAGTTCTGCTTTGTTCAAGTGAAGCTCCTTGTAGATATTGATGTCAGCGCCCAGTGCGCTTATGTGATTTTAACCACAAAAAATTACAAAATTAAATCCTTTGAAACAATATTTTTTATTAATTCTCTTTACTCTTCTAAAACAGTTACGCCAGATACAAAATATTCCGTATCTCCAAAACAAGTAGTTGGCAATCCAATGTGTTGCTCATACTTGAGTGCCACCTTTTTACCCAAATTGGTATTAATTTTTTGCGCCACAGCATCATCTCGCACCGTAAAGAGGAATTTTTCTGACATAGCTCCAGGCATCGAAACCATCGCCAATTCGCCCTCCCAAGTCTTACAGATATAGCCGCGATTTGAAAACTTTTGCACATAACCAGCACGCTCGCCATTGCCGTAACTCCAATTCAGCATGACCCAAGTATAGGCTGATAAGCCAGCAATCCCAATAAATACAAGGCTTAAGAGCCACTTTATAAATTGATTCATTACTATTTTCCTGAAAATGATTCTGATTTCATCCTAATTAAGGATTGAATTTCGTTCTTTGACTAACTTGCTTTAAGTATAGGAGCTTATTTAATTTTGAAATAGACTGCGGAACTCTATAGATACAAATTAAAATAGGTCATTAACACCAATCGGTCATTCCATGCAAACGCGCCACATTATTTTCTTTATTTTTATCATCTCGGCAGTGTTTGTCTATTTTCGTGGGCGAGTCCGCTTTGGTTTAGTACGCTCTCTAACAGATTACCAAGTGCTTTTAGCTCCGATTAATAGCCTTCTTTATATTTTTTCCAAAGTAAAAGCGGGCGCATTTATCCCTGTAAACCAATTTCCAGAGCTACAACCGCTCCAAGATAACTGGAAGGCCATCCGCCAAGAGGCGCTCTCCCTGAATGAGGGGGGTGCAATCGCTGCCGCAACCGGATATAACGATATAGGCTTTAACTCCTTTTTCCGCACAGGTTGGAAGCGTTTTCACCTCTACTGGTATGGCAAAGAAATGGCATCAGCTCAAGCAAGCTGCCCAAAAACAGTAGCCTTATTGAAATCCATCCCCTCCATCAAAGCGGCAATGTTTGCTTCCCTGCCTCCTGGGGCCACTTTGGTGAGGCATCGGGACCCATATGCGGGCTCTTTGCGCTATCACATCGGCCTAGTTACTCCAAATGACCCAAAATGTTTTATTGAGGTTGATGGCGAACGGTACTTCTGGAAAGATGGTGAGCCGGTGATGTTTGATGAAACTTATATTCACTTTGCCGCCAATGAAACTGATCACCAGCGCATTGTCTTGTTTTGCGATGTTGAGCGCCCCCTATACACAAAGCCCGCTCAAATCCTAAACCGTTGGTTTGGGCGCTATGTCATGAGTACAGCTTCATCCCAAAATGTGGTGGGCGAGCAGGTTGGAGGAGTGAACATCCTCTTTGGATACTTCTACCGCCTAAGAGCCCAAGCAAAAAAAATAAAGGCCAAGCATCGATCGATCTATTATGTCGGCAAATGGGTTCTTATATTGGGGATATTGTGGGCAATATTCTGGTAAACACTAGGGTGACAAGATTTGCTCTATTTGCTCAGGTGTAATTGAACCCCAGATTTCTAATCTTTTTTTCCGGCTATTTTGACCAGATAAAAAGCGGATCTGCTTTTGGGGAACCCTCAACCGCTTAGAAAGCCAAGCCAATAGCATTTCGTTGGCCTTATTCTCTAAAGCTGGAGCCTGCAATGAAATCTTGAGGCAGCCATCATGCAAGCCAACTACTTTGCTTAGCTTTGCGCCGGGCTGGCAATAGAGATTAAGCACAATTCCCGTGGATGTTTGTTTTAACCAAATGGGCGTCATCAAAGTACTTTAAACTCAAACCATAATTATGAAGAACTCTAACGCCTTAGACCACCTATTTGCGAATAATCGTGAATGGGCAGAAGAGATGATCGCCAAGGATGCCGATTTTTTTAAACGGCTCGTCAATCAACAGGCTCCTGAATATCTCTGGATTGGATGCGCCGATAGTCGTGTGCCGGCAAATGAAATCGTTGACCTGCTGCCAGGTGAACTATTTGTTCACCGCAACGTAGCTAACGTCGTTGTTCATACTGATCTGAACTGCCTGTCGGTAATACAGTTTGCAATTGATCTACTGAAGGTTAAACACATCTTAGTGGTCGGCCATTATGGTTGTGCCGGTGTCCATGCTGCACTAAGCGATCGACGTGTTGGGCTTGCAGACAATTGGTTGCGCCACGTTAAAGATGTACACCAAAAACATGAACGCTATCTTGGGGAAGTACTGCCAACGCCTAAGCGTCAAGATCGCCTCTGCGAACTCAATGTGATTGAACAAGTTGTTAACGTCTGCGAAACAACCATTGTTCAAGATGCCTGGGCTCGCGGCCAGGAGCTGACTGTACATGGCTGGACTTATCGCCTAGATACGGGCCTTGTAAACGATCTTGGCATGTCAAGCAGCTCAACTGAAGAGATGGAAATCCGCTACAAAAAAACGCTGAGCCGTTACGACACAGAATAAAGTTACTTTTGCTTAAATCTTTTTCCAATAAAGTTGTAGTAGCTTTATTAAAGTTACTGTCAATTCTTCCGTATAAATTATTGGTAGCCATTGGCTACGGCTTGGGTTTTATTGCCGCCAGAATCCCAAGCGAACGTAATCGTGTCGTTAAAACAAATCTGCGTTTATGCTTTCCCGAACTAAATGAAGAGGCTATCGACCAATTAAGTAAAAAGCACTGGCGCCTCTTAGGTCGAAGCCTCGTTGAAAAAAGTATTATTTGGCGCGGTAGTGAAACTCAATTAAGCAATATGATCGAGGTGCATTCGGAAGTAAATCTCTCCGATAGAAAACCTCGCATTTTGGTGAACATGCACTTCATTGGAATTGAAGGCAGCATTATTTTAAGTGCGCTTGCAAGCAAAAATCACTGGCCCCGCACCTCAGGCTTTTTTCAAAGAATGAAGAGTCCTTTTTTCAATCAAAAAATTATCGAATGGCGTAATCGCTTCGGTGGCAACTCTATTGATCGTCAAGGCAATTCCATTGCGCTCATTCGCGAGATACGCAATGGAAGCTTTATCATCATCGCGCCTGATATCGACTTGGGCTTAAAGGATTCAATCTTTGCGCCTTTCTTTGGCATTCAAACCAATACCATCACTGCGGTCTCTAGGCTTGCGAGCATTACTGGTGCTGAAGTTTGCATGATGATTACCGCACTCAAATCTGATGAAAGCGCTTACCTGTGCTCTATTGGCAAGCCACTTAGTAATTTTCCTAGCGGAAACCCCGAAGCAGACACCGCATATCTGAATCAGATTTTTGAAAAAGAAATTCGCTTAAGGCCTGCCGAATATTATTGGGTGCACAAGCGCTTTAAAAATCGCCCCAATGATGAGGCCAGCCCTTACTAAGCCTTCATTTGGGACGTCTTTTGTCCTATCATTACGGAATGAGTGAACGTATTGGGCTATTTGCCGACCTACACAGTAATTTAGAGGCTTTTGAAGCCTGCATGGAGAAAGCGCAAGAGCTTGGCGTTACCCGCATGGTTTTTTTGGGTGATCTTGTTGGATACAACGCCGATCCAGTTGCGGTAGTAGATCGCGTTGCTGAGCTTGTGAGGTCTGGAAAAGCCTTGGCGGTTGTGGGCAATCATGATGAAGCTATCTTTAAAGATTTCAGCCAAAGAATGAATGCTAGCGCCAATGCTGCGATTGAGTGGACAAAGACGCAACTGAGTCCCGCCCACGTGGAATTTTTAAAAGGACTTCCCCTGATCATCAATGAAGAACATATTTGCTTTGTGCATGCATCAGCGCACAAGCCTTCCGACTGGAACTATGTTTCTGACAGCATGAGCGCATGGCAGTGCGTCCAAAGCTCGGGAAAGTCATACACCTTCGTAGGTCACGCCCACGAACAGGCTCTTTTTTATCAAAGCGCGGTTGGCAAACTCATTCGCTTTGCACCACACCCCGGAGATGAAGTGCCGGTCATGAGTCATCGTCAGTGGGTCGGCATCGTTGGCTCGCTGGGACAGCCCCGAGACGGCAATCCCGAAGCTTGCTTTGCAACTTTTGAGCCTGAACTTGCCGCCCTCACTTTTCATCGGGTTCCATACGATCAATTTACAGCCGCTGAAAAAGTAAGGCAAGCTGGCTTGCCGGAAGATTTAGCAAACCGCTTAATTACTGGTAGATAATTTTTCCATGCCCTTTCCGAATGATATTGAAGCAGTAGATGATATATTTCAGGAAGGCAAAGTTGTTGATGGTTTTGTTCTTGGAAAAGAACTCCATCGCGGCGGCATGGCAAGCCTATTCTCGGCCACTAAAGAAGGCATTGACCTTCCGATTCTCTTAAAAATTCCTCGCGTTGGAAAAGATCAACCCGTCGAGAGTTTAATTGGATTTGAAACTGAGCTCACTATATTGCGCTCACTCAAAAGCCCCTATGTTCCAAAATATCTGGGCTCCGGGAATATGGCAACACGGCCCTACATTGCCATGGAACAAGTAGCGGGACATCCGCTTGAAGGCCGCATCAAAGAAGGTCAAAAATTTAGCATCGATGAGGTCGTTCGCATTGGGGCTGATCTTGCGCAAGCAGTACAGTCACTACATTCACAAGATGCAATCCATTTAGATATTAAGCCTGACAATGTCTTGATTGATACCACGGGCAAGCTAACGCTGATCGACTTTGGTCTTTCGCATCACTCTCGTTTTCCTGATTTGCTGGCCGAAGAAATGCGCAAGGGAATCGGCTCTGCTCCATATATTTCCCCAGAGCAGGTTGCTGGCATCCGATCAGACTCACGTAGCGATATTTTTTCTATCGGCGTCATCATGTACGAACTGCTGACAGGCGAGCTACCTTTTGGAAATCCTCAGACCATGAGTGGATTACGAAAGAGAATGTGGTCTGAACCCTTCCCGCCTCGCGCCATTCGAAAAGAAATTCCACGCTGGCTTCAAGAAGTTGTATTGCGCTGCCTAGAAGCAGGGGCGGACAATCGTTACCAAAGCGCTACACGCCTTCGCCAAGTATTGCGCGACCCTGAAAGCGTCAAGCTAACAGAGCGCTCCGAACGCGTGGAGCCTCCTAGCTTTTGGGAAAATTTGACACGCTGGTTAAAGGCCGCTGGCTATGAGCCCTCACCCAGTCCTTTACCCAGCAGGGGAAATCAAGACGCCCCTTTGATGATTGCCGCGATTGATACACGCAGATCTGATGAAGATTTGCGCGAACGTATGCAAGCAACGGCAAAAAATTTATTGCAATCCCATGCAGAAAGTCGCTTGATTTGCGTTAGCACTATCGCAAGTACGCCCACTTTTGAAGGCAATCAAGAAAGTGAAACTGCTAGTGGCATTGTTCGTGGACACCTAGTCCAACTCATGGAGTGGGCAAAACCGCTGAAGCTTCCACCAGAACGCATTTCTTATCACGTGCTAGAGGCGCTTGATCCTGCAGGCCGTATCGTTGAGTTTGCTAAAGACAATGATGCCTCACTGATTTTGATTGGAGCTTCGCGCAAGCTACCAAACAAAGTAACGCCTTGGAGAACCTCAATGACCAAGATCGTTGAAGAAGCGCCATGCAGCGTTCATATCGTTAGAACTTAAAGTTGAACTCTCAATCGGCATAGCCAGCAGTCATGTTTGGGCAAACGAGGCTTGGCTACTTGTCACCGCTAAAAAGATTAGCGTAGCTAGCCAAGCGTTTTTCATCACCCCCTAATTCCTTTAAAGAATTAGCGCATCTTGTCTGTAGTTTTATCCAAAATAACTTCTGGATCTTGCGCCTCAATCCAACTATCTCGATTGAGTACCGCAGTCATTTGCGCATGATTAAGTTCACCCGTCAACTTGCCCACAACAATCGTAGCAACACCATTACCAACCAAATTAGTTAGCGCCCGTGCTTCAGACATAAAGCGATCAATACCCAAAATAATTGCAAGACCTGCCACGGGCACGTTACCAACTGCCGAAAGCGTTGCAGCAAGAACAATGAAGCCGCTACCAGTAACGCCGGCAGCGCCCTTAGAAGTTAAGAGCAATACCAGCAGGAGGGTCACCTGCTGGAGAATGGTCATCGGAGTATTTGTTGCCTGAGCAATGAACACTGCTGCCATCGTCAAATAAATTGAGGTGCCATCCAAATTAAATGAATAGCCCGTCGGAATGACCAAGCCTACACAAGTCTTTTTAACACCAAGAACCTCCATCTTCTCCATCATGCGAGGAAGAACTGATTCTGAAGAAGATGTTCCCAGCACAATTAAGAGCTCTTCTTTGATGTAGCGAACAAATTTAAAGATATTGAATCCACTCAACTTGCCGACAATTCCCAAGGCAACGAAAATAAATATCAAGCAGGTCAGATAAAAGCTACCCATCAATTTTCCGAGCGAAAAGAGTGAGCCAATACCGTATTTGCCAATCGTGAATGACATGGCGCCAAATGCACCGATAGGTGCAAACTTCATGATGACGCCGATGATATCGAATAGCACATGCGACGTTTTCTCAATCAAGTCAAACACCAAGGTTCCACGACCGCCAAATTTATGCAATGCAAACCCAAAGAGAACCGCAATAAACAACACTTGCAAAATTTCACCTTTTGCAAAAGCATCCACCATCGTATTTGGAATAATGTTCATCAGGAAATCGGTAGTGGTGCCAATTTTTCCCGGGCCGGTATAGGCTGCAATTCCTTTGGTGTCCAAGCTAGCAGGGTCGATGTTCATTCCTGCGCCAGGTTGCAAAATATTCACAACCAAAAGACCAATGATTAAAGCAACCGTGCTCACAATCTCGAAGTACAGCAAGGCCAATCCACCTGTTTTACCGACCTTTTTCATATCCTCCATGCCGGCGATACCCAGCACAACGGTACAAAAAATAATGGGGGCGATCATCATCTTGATGCCTTTAATAAAGGCATCCCCAAAGGGCTTCATATTCACACCTAGATCAGGATAGAAATTTCCCAATAAAACCCCTAGCACAACGGCTATAAGTACCTGAAAATAAAGGATTTTATAAATTGGAGGTTTTTTTAGATTAGCGGTCAATTTCAGCTCCTTGATGAATGTGGCTTGAATATAGTGGTTATTTTGTGAAACCTATTACCTTCTCACATCTTAAACGCTGTTGCTGGCCGATAATACGTCAATGGAAAAAGTACGTGTTTCAAAATTACTCTCTGAATTGGGGCTGTGCTCACGTCGCGAAGCCGATACCTACATCGAGCAGGGTCTCGTCACCGTTGATGGCGAAGTGGTCAATGAGCTTGGTGTACGTGCTTTCCGCCATCAGAAGATTGAGTTGCAATCTGGGGCTAAGGCGCAACAAGCCTCTCGCGTTACCGTCATTCTCAATAAGCCCGTTGGCTTTATTTCTCATTTTGATGATGCGCAAGAGTACCAACCAGCCGCCTCACTGATTACTCCGGAGAACTATTTTCCAAGCCCACTGGACCGAGGGCGCAACCCCAGATTTAATACCCGTGGACTAGCCCCGGCTGGTCGCCTCGATATTGACTCCACCGGCATGCTGGTTTTAACTCAAGATGGGCGCATTGCCAAACTACTCATTGGCGAGAACAGCCCAATTGAAAAGGAATACTTAGTCCGAGTAGAGGGTCTACTGTCTTTTGAGGATTTGGACAGGCTGAAGCATGGTCTTGAGTTGGATGGTGTTGCCCTAAAACCAGCGCAAGTAAGCTGGCAAAACGAAGATCAACTACGTTTTGTTTTGCGTGAAGGTCGCAAACGTCAAATCCGCCGTATGTGCGAAATGGTTGGACTCAAAGTTTTGGGTCTCAAACGTGTTCGCATGGGTCGCATTTCGCTAGGGCCGCTACCACCGGGACAATGGCGCTTTGTTAGGCCCGAAGAGCAATTCTAAGCGCCGTCCATCCGCTTATAATTCCGTCCATACTTAGATAAGCGCAGAATTACCATCGACACCATTTCATCCAGCACACCAGGCGCAGAAGTACTTCGCCGTCGCAGCTTTGCCATCATCTCTCACCCGGATGCGGGCAAAACAACGCTTACTGAAAAATTACTGCTGTACGCGGGTGCAATTCAAATCGCAGGCAGCGTTAAAGCTCGTAAAGCCAGTCGTCATGCCACCTCAGACTGGATGGAAATTGAAAAGCAACGCGGTATTTCCGTGGCAAGCTCAGTCATGCAGATGGAGTATCGTGATTGCATCATCAATCTGCTTGATACCCCGGGTCACCAAGACTTTTCGGAGGACACCTACCGCGTTTTGACGGCCGTTGACTCTGCACTCATGGTCATCGATGCAGCAAATGGTGTTGAGTCTCAAACCCTGCGTCTGCTCGAGGTCTGTCGCGCTCGCAATACACCAATCGTCACCTTCATCAATAAGATGGATCGCGAAGTAAAGCCACCTATGGAGTTGATGGACGAAATTGAATCGGCATTAGGCATTGAAGTTGTACCGTTCACATGGCCTGTTGGTATGGGCAAATCCTTTGCAGGCGTGATTGATATTGCAAACTCACAGATGCGCATGTTTAAGGCTGGAGAGGATCGGGTGACGGAAGATTCACATGCGATCGTCGATGTCAACGATCCCGCACTCAAAGCACGACTTGGCTCAGACTTAGAAGCTGCGCTTGCAGAAGTTGATCTTATTAAAAATGCAATGCCCGTATTTAATCGAGAAGCGTTTTTAGCAGGGCATCAATCCCCTGTCTTTTTTGGCTCTGCCATCAATAACTTTGGCGTCCGAGAAATTCTGAATACCTTGGTTGAATTGGCTCCATCACCTGGATCACGTAAAGCCCTACAAAGGGAAGTCAGCCCTGCTGAAAATAAATTCTCTGCGGTGGTTTTCAAGATTCAAGCCAACATGGATCCAGCCCATCGAGATCGAGTAGCGTTCTTACGCATTTGTTCGGGACACTTCAAGCGCGGCATGAAACTCAAGATTTGCCGCAATAACAAAGAAGTTCGCACCAACAACGCCCTATCATTCTTATCGCAGCGCCGCGATATTTTGGATGAGGCCTTTCCTGGAGATATCATCGGCTTACCGAACCATGGCCTCCTAAGATTAGGCGACACCTTGACTGAAGGCGAGCATTTGCAATTTACAGGCCTCCCTTTTTTTGCTCCCGAGATCTTCCGCATGGTTGAGTCAGCCGACCCCTTACGATCTAAACAACTTCGTACCGGACTGATGCAATTAGGCGAAGAAGGCGCTATTCAGGTATTCCGCCCCATGACTGGCGGGACCATGCTACTAGGCGCATTTGGACAATTACAGTTTGAGGTAGTCAGCCATCGTTTACAAACAGAATATGGTGCCGAGGTCCGCTTATTACCTGCGCGCTATAACCTCGCACGTTGGGTAAGCTCAGAAGATCCTGTTGCACTAAAAAAATTCATACAAGAAAACATTCATCGCATGGCGGAAGATGTAGTCGGAGCGTCTGTATTCTTAGCGTCACATAAATCTGAGTTAGATGTTGCTCAACAGCGCTGGGAGTCCATTCAATTCCACGCGCTCAGAGAGCACGCGGGGCTGATCTACCAATCTGATTTAGCGGGCTAAGTTGCAATCAAATATGGCGACGAGCTCACTGTCGCTCTTTCTGAACGAAGCCACCTTTCCGTATTGCGCACAATAGGCACTCGCTTTTGCGCTCAGCTCGGTAATCGACTCGCCACTACTATTCAGAAAGGTGACATGATTTGCATCCGAAGCGTCGGTATAGACTGCAGCGCATGCCACCAAGATAAAACCACCAAACAAAATAGATAAATACTTTTTCATACTTGCGCTTTCTTAATTTTCATGACCCCAACATAACATAGCGCCTGATCTTGTTAGCTGTTATTTTGGACCACGATCACGATTCCGCACCCCAGGTAGGGAAATTTGTGGAAAACCTCACATCTATCATCCAATACCCCAGGCAATCATCATAGCTGCTGGCCAAAATCAAAAAAATAGAAAAAATGACCGATGCTTACTAAAACTGGGAAAGCTAGATTGGGCCCTCTAAACACTGCTTAACTAACCAACGGTTGTAGCAGCATAAATAAAAAGCCCCGCTAAATTGATCCGGTGAAGATTTAGGGTCTTATTTTTGCCAAGGCAGGGCTGGTAAAACGGGCTTTAAGCCAGCCTTCTGAATTGTGGCAACCGCTTTAGGCGATGCCAAGAACGCGATCAAATCTCTTGATGCATCCAAATCATTTGCCTTGTTTGTAATTCCAGCCGAGAACAGTACGGTCTGCTGAACCTCCGCAGGTATTTCACCAATGAGATTGATGCCCGACACAGGAATTAATTCGCTTACCTGCTGAAATCCCAACTCCGCATCACCCCTGGCAACAACAGTCCCCACACGCTCACTATAAATCTTCTTCGCAGTCTTGCTCATCTGCTCAGCAATGCCCAATTTAGGAAATAACTCCGTTGATAAATAGGTGCCACTTGCACTTGCCGAATAAGCCACTGACTTCGCATTCAATAGCGTTTCTTTTAGCGCAGCAACAGTGCTGATGTCTGGCTTGGGTGCACCAGCCTTCACTGCGGCACCAATGACAGAAGAAACCAAATCCACTCTTGAATCCGGCTGAACAACACCGTCCCTGATGAAACCATCTAGAGCCGATGATGCCAAAATAAGCACATCAAACTTTTCGTCTCTAGCCAATCTTGAGGGTATTGAATCAGGTGCGCCCCCCATCGATGATCCATAAGAGATGATGACTTTATTGGGGGATTGCTTTTCATACTCCGGCACTAGAGCCTTGAGCGCTGCCGCAAAAGCCCCAGAGGTAATCACCTGAATATCTGCTGCAAAAGCTGATGTGGATAGGCAAACAAGCGCAAATAGCCCAATAAATAGTCGCATGATTTTTTTATTCATCAATGTCTCCTGCCTGTAATTGAATGGATTGTATTAATAGTAGAGAATAAACAAAATGATTACCTACCTTGATAACGAAAAGATTAGCCCTGAGCAAGCCATTGACCTCTATATTAGGTCAACGCTAGGCGAACGCCGTCCAATTGACAAGCTACAAACCTTTAGAGATATGCTGGCCAATGCCAACCTCACGATTACGGCGTGGGATCAAGAAAAATTGGTCGGCATTGCGCGCACATTAACGGATTTCTCATACGTAGCCTATCTCGCAGATCTAGCAGTGGATGAGCATTACCAGCGACGGGGGATTGGCAAACAACTAGTTGAGGAAACTAAATTGCGACTGGGTGCCGACTGTATGATTGTGCTCTTGGCTGCCCCAAAAGCAAATGACTACTACCCGAAAATTGGATTTGATCACAATCCGCGAGCCTGGACCCTCAAGAGGTAATCTTTACTAGTATCATTTCCGCATGAATACAACCCGCTTCTGCCTTGTGCGTCATGGAGAAACCGACTGGAATGTGGCGCGACGATTGCAAGGCCACACCGACATTGCCCTTAATGATCGCGGTCTTGCACAAGCCGCACGGCTAGCCAAATCGCTCAAAACAGCCCGCGTACAGTTCGACGTTCTCTATACCAGCGACTTACAACGTGCCGCACAAACGGCCAATGCGATTGTAGAAATCTTTAAGTTGCCAGCAATCACCAATGGCGCCTTACGAGAACGTCACTTGGGCGCCCTGCAAGGACTCACGGTTGAGGAAGCCCCTATTGCCGAACCCACTCTTTGGCGCGCACATCTATCGCGCGAACTAGACCACGAGATGCGTGGCGGTGAAAGTATTTCTCAGTTTGCCCAGCGCATTAAAAACGCACTTGAAGAACTGAGACAAAACCACCCAGGGAAAACCATTCTGCTAGTGAGTCATGGTGGTGCGCTCGATATGATGTACCGCATTGCAACAAATCAAGCACTGGATGCTGAGCGTATCGTAGCGGTACCCAATGCCTCTTTAAGCTGGATTTCTCATGATGGTCAGTCTTGGCGTCTCGATCGCTGGGGAGATACCAATCACCTAGATGAATCATCCCTAGATAACTTAGACCTCTAGAAAACAATGTCAAATCAGGTCTTTTAATCTATTATTCACCCATGAAATCTATTCTGTTTTTACTATGCGTTGCTTTAGCGACCTCAGTTTTTGCAGCAGATAGCTTTCCAGATGATGAACTTCCTGATCATATTGTTGGAGATATTGGCGTAGGACTCTACAGTTCAAATATGTCGATCGGCGCCAATGGCACACAAACGTATGTGTTGCCCTACGCATTTTTTGACTATGAACGTTTTTTTGCACGCATCGATACCTTCGGCTTTAAAACGATGAAGATTGGCTATGGCTATCTTGAAGTGGCTGGACAGGTAAACTTGGATGACTATAACCGCAAGTCCGCAATAACTGGGGCAAGCTATAACAAACAAGATCCAATTCCAATTGGGATTGGCACCTTTCAAGATACGCCTATTGGCGGCTTTTTTTTCCACGCTTATCAAGATGTTGAACGCTCAAATGGACAACTCTATCAATTCTCGTATTTCACAGAAATAGAAACGATTGACAGAATCAAACTGTACCCAGAAATAGCGGTTGAGCGACTGAGCAATAGCTATGCTAATTACTACTATGGAGTCAGTCCAGGAGCATCCAAAAATTTAGGTTATCCCGAGTACACTGTGGCGGCAACTAACAACTACACCGCAGGCTTAATGCTGGAGGCGCCTATAGTGGACAACTGGTATTTCACTATCTTTGGTCGACGTAAATTTTTGGGCAGCAACATCAGCAGTAGCCCCATTATGACCCGCTCCTACCAAGATAGCGTCTTAGGATCGGTGGTTTACCGCTTTCAATAAAGCGAATTATTTGCTCTTTTTAGTTGGCAGGCTTTTCATAGTTTGCGCATCGTTTAACTGTTGGTCGACTAAATACAAAGTGCCGCCATAGTTTGCCTGAAGGTCATATCCAGAAAGTCCTACCGTATAAAAAGTAATCTCGGGATTGAACGAGCGAATCACGCCGCCAGATCCAGCAGAAAAGTTAGCATCTATATCCATGCCCCCTTTTTCACCATCAATGGATGTCAATAGGAATTGATCAATTGCTTTTGGTGTTTTAAAAATGACGACCTGATATTGGTCTTGGTAGCCCGCACCCAAACCTTCGCCGGTTTTAAGCGCCTCCATGAAAATAGGTTCTTTGCGGCGCTTGTCATATAAAACACCTTCGCCCCTTGCCACCACAATCAGAACCACATTCACATTCGTAGTGCTGAAGACTGCATATCCAGCAGCCGCGTCGATCTCTTTTTGAACGGCTGGATTTTGTTTAAGAAGCGCGTCCAGCCCCGTCGTGGCCATCTTCATCGTGGCCTCTCGTTTTTGCAAAATCTCGGCTGGAGTTAGAGGCTTTCCATCTTTACCGGTAGATTGGCACCCAGAAAGAAGAGCTAAAAATAATGTAAGTGTTGCGAGAATTTTTTTCATATCGACACTATATCTAAAATATCATCAATACAACCGAAAAATTACACAATCTCCAATACCTTACTTAAGGAGCCACCTTCGTAATTAGGCCGCTCTCCAATCTCTTCAAATGGGTGACCCAAGCGATTCACCCAGAACACATCAAACCCATACCACCTAGCCGCTAGGGCATCCCATGCATTACTTGATACAAAAAGAATTTCCTCTCTCTTAACTGGAAATGCTTTTAATAAGAGTTCGTAAGCTTGGGGCGCTGTTTTAAATAAATGGACATCCTCAATCGTGACAACTTTATCTAGGTAAGGTTGCAAGCCATTACTCTCAACCACGGTAGCCAACATTTCCCTACTACCGTTAGACAATATAGCCGTAGATATGCCTTTGTCTTTAATGCTCTTAAGAACCGCGAGACTATCCTCAAAACTAGTAAGCTTGGCATACTGATCCATTAAGCGCTTCTCATTCTCAGCGGTGAGATTTAGGTTCATTCGCTTGCAAACATATCGCAATGAGCGAATCGTCAGATCCCAAAATGGCAGGTAGTATTTACTACCGCTAGGGTTGGGATCGCTCATGGTCACTAAGCGGGTGTACTCGATTTGACGATCACGCCACATCAAGGCGAATGTCTGGCCATGACCAGGGAACAACTCCTCTGCTAATTGCCCCATGGAATAAACATCAAACAATGTGCCATAGGCATCAAAAGCTATTAACTTATACACGTGATCCCCTGTTTAAACTCTCCTATGAAGCCTCATAACTTTGTAGGAAAAAACCGTCCGGAGTAGTTTTGAGATTTCATCTTGGCCTAAGCTAGATTCTAATTAAGTCCAAATGCGATCAACTCTTAACCTTAACGATCCCTTTATAGATCAAAGCTGTGGCTATTAAACCCATACCGCCAGCCATGGCCATCCAATAGCCAGGGGATGCTTTGTCACCCGTTGTCTCAATAAGCCAAGTCGACACTAGTGGTGTAAATCCTCCAAATAAGGCAGTAGCCAAACTGTAGGCCAACGAAAATCCAGTGGTTCGAATTTGAATTGGGATAATTTCTGTAAGGGCAACAACGGTGGCCCCGTTATAGCTGCCATATAAAAATGATAGCCATAACTCCACAGCAAGCATATGTTCGTAACTTGGATTGGCTACCAACCAGTTCAAAGTTGGATAAGCAGTAAACAAAGCCAGCCCAGAAAATAAGGCCATGATCGGCCAGCGCCCAATCTTGTCAGATAGTGCCCCCATCACGGGTAGCCAAATGAAATTAGACAATCCGACAAATAGGGTAATTAGCAAACTATCAATGATTGAAAGCTTCATTACGCTCTTGCCAAATGTCGGCGTGTAAACAGTGATCAAATAAAACGATACGGTTGTCATCACAATCAACATCATCCCAGCAACCACGAGCTGCCAGTTAATCGCAAGGGTCTTCATAATTTCTTTAAAAGTCGGGTGATGCTTTTTCGCAAGAAACTCTTCTGTCTCTTGTAATGACCGACGAATCTGAAACACAATTGGAATAATCATGCAGCCGATGAAAAATGGAATCCGCCATCCCCAATCAGCAATCATGTCTTTGCTCATTGCTTCATTCAGGATGTACCCCAATGCGGCAGAGAAGATGATCGCAACCTGTTGGCTTGCAGACTGCCAGCTGACATAAAAACCCTTATGCCCTGGCGTTGCCATCTCTGAGAGATAGACAGATACCCCGCCAAGCTCAACCCCAGCAGAAAACCCCTGAAGCAAGCGGCCAAGCAAAACTAATAATGGCGCAAATAATCCAATCGTTGCGTAGCCTGGAATGAAAGCAACCATTGCGGTTCCCGTGGCCATAATCCCAAGCGTTAGCACCAGGCCCTTGCGACGTCCAATGCGATCAATATACCCACCCAGAAAAATAGCTCCAAGTGGTCGCATTAAGAATCCCGCACCAAATGTAGCAAAGGTCAGCATTAATGATGCGTATTCGCTATCAGATGGAAAGAATGCCTTGGAGATGTACGTAGCATAAAAACCGAACAAGAAGAAGTCATACATCTCAATAAAATTACCGCTTGTAACACGGATAACTGTAGAGAGCTTGGACTGTTGCTTAACTATGGTGGTCATTTCAATCTTCACCTATTAATAATTTAAGAGCCTACTCGAACTATAACGGCAAGGAAATAAGCGAGGGAAATTACCAAGAATTGCTGCCAAAATAAAAACATCCGGGGTGGTTTTGGTGCTCCTTGGGGGCATGGGACGTAGTATGCTTAAATCCGTCTAAAAACGATACCCAATAGATGCTCCATAAGAAGAAATAATGCATTTGTCACTTGAACCATCGCTCCAACGAAGTGTGTTGTAGTTTTGCTGAGAAAGTTCAACTCTCGCAAACACATGTTCAGTCATCATATGGTCAACCCCAATGCCATAAGATGGACCGCGCATCCAGGAATCATAGCCTCCAGGCTGAACAAACTGCGAATATGAATATCCCAATTTGACGTAGGCTAACCACGAATCATTAATAGCATAGCCGATCTTGGCTCCGCCCTCGACCGGATGATTAGCAGTGCCTTGAATGTGTGAGGTATCGGTACTCATCAAGTCATAAGTGGCGTAAGGGCCAGCAACAAACTTTTCGTTAAGGGGAATGTATACTGGACTGTGGTGCTAGGGATGCCATTTTGGCTAACGGATTTTCCACCTGGAGTTGAAGTATCGCTAAAAACATTGTCAGCGTAATCCAAAGAAAGACTAAGACCCTCGAAGTGGCTTGATTGGGCGAACACGGTAGGCACCATAAAGCATAGCGCCAATAAAAACACCTTCTCCATTAATACCCCTAATAATTTTTATTTATAGATTTTAAACGGCGTTTATTACAAATAACTTACCGGAGAAATAAAAATCACCCGAAGATGATTTTAGTGTTTCTTGGTAGTCTGGAGCGAAATCGACCAGAGCATAAGACACTTAATCCTACCTCTAGACTACTTCCAACTAAGATTCAATTTCTTATGCGAAGCCGCGCAATCACGCAAATAGAGGTTAATAAGACTTTGATAAGGAATGCCAACTTCTTCCGATATTGATTTGAAGTAAGCCACAGAATCTTCATCTAGCCGAATCGTAATGGGCTTCTTGAGCATAGAAGCATATGGATTTTTTCGGGCTTTTGAGAAATCATATTCTTTACGCATATTCATCACCTTTAATAAGCTTTTGACTCTTTAGGGGTTGCCTTACGAGCCGAAATAATACGAATTACATTACCTTCACTTCGATAGCAATGGCAAACCAAAATCACACGAAGGGAGTGACTTAAGCCAAGCAAGATAAATCGCTCTTCATCCTCGGAATGTTCCGGATCATCGATCAACCTGGCTCTTTCATCATAAAACACTGATTTTGCCTCCTCAAAGGAAACGCCGTGCTTTTTTAGATTGGCTGAAGCTTTTTTGGGCTCCCATTCAAATCGCAGTGAATTCATATGTACATTGTACATATAATAATAGAAGCCAACAATCAGAAAATCATCAAGGCTATAGGCCTCATGCTTATAAAACAATGCTGCATGAATAATGTGCGCAGATACCTCTGTGGATAACTGCTTCATATAAGAATTAAATTGGCTTTTTGTTAGAGAATTTCGCTCTGCAAATGCAATTAAATTGAATGCCCCATTAACGAGTTGGTTTTGAATGAGGCTAATTTCACTATCGTTGTATCGAACATCAAATGTATTGTGATGGTTTTTTGCGCTTCGCGAATGTGTGGCGTAATAGTTTTCTAATGCTGCCGTATCAAATACAAGCGCATATCCTTTGCCATTATCTGCATAAGAGCGCCACTGTCCTAGATCATCGCATTCAGCGCTAAAGGAGCAAACATAATAGTTGGCCGTTCCCTTAAGCTTATCTTTGTATAGATCGGTAAACCTTTGGGCGAATTGGATTTCTAGGGATGAGCCATTGATTGCTAAATGATTGAGCGTTTTAACCGCATGAGAAAAGCCGTGCTCAATTTCTGATGGGTCGTTTAAATCAAAGACATTTGTAAATCTGAGTGTCCCAGAGTCCAAAATTCCGGCTAGCCCAAGATCATTCGTGTAGTGTGCTATTTCAGGTTTGCGCGGCTCATTATTAACTTTATCAATAAAGTCACCAATGATTTTATTGGCGTCGATAGAGTATTTTTTTAATTGAGCCAAGCCCTTACTGTAGATATCCATTCCAAAATCTTCCCACTTTTAGTTGACTCTAGCAATCCTCCCCAGCCCTATTCCATCAAGCCTCGTTAGATGGAGGATCGCTTATTGTCTGTTCTAAATTGAACAAATTTAATCGGCGTCTAGTTATTGGACGCCAATTAACATTAGTTATTGATCCCTGTAGCCAAGAAATACTAAAACCAGTTCACAGCCGGGTGGTTTTTTCATTTGGAGTCAGTTACATTGCTTTTATGAAAGCCCTCAAGAAAAAAATCCTCAGCGCCTGTTGTGGTGCCCACATTCTTCACGATGGATATACCGACCTTCTTTATGTGATGTTTCCCATTTGGCAAATGGCATTTGGTTTATCTTTTGCGGAAGTTGGCTCCTTAAAGACTTTGTATTCGGGAGCAATGGCTTCTCTACAGGTTCCATCAAGCATGTTGTCAGAAAGGGTGGGTGAAAAGCGCTTATTGCTATTCGGCACTCTGATTGCGGCAATTGGATTTTTATTATCTGGCTGGACTACTGGTTTTTTGGGTTTAGCTGCTTGCTTGGTCCTTAGTGGTATTGGTGCCAGTGTTCAGCATCCGCTTTCCTCTTCATTAACTTCTCACGCTTTTGAGGGCCCCGAATTAAGGGGTGCCTTAAGCACCTATAACTTTTCTGGAGATATCGGAAAAGTCTTATTGCCATCTCTCTGTGCGGCCCTATTGGGAATTTGGGATTGGCATACCGTAACCAGCGTGATGGGTTTGCTGGGACTACTCGCCGTGATCTTCTTAGCGATTGTCTTGCCTAAAATAAAAGTTCCTAATAGCCCTAAGGCTCAATCAGACAAACCGTTTGGCTATATAGGTAAAAAGGGTGCAGGAAGCAACTTTCTGAATTTGGGTTTTATTTCTTTATCGTCAATCGCTGTAATTGATAGCGCTACTCGCATGGGTTTTCTAACGCTATTACCTTTTCTGTTGATATCTAAAGGGGCAACAGTTACTCAAGTGGGCTTTGCGCTTAGCTTAACGTTTGCTGGAGGTGCCGCAGGCAAGTTTGTTTGTGGGTTTATTGCCGCTCGATTTGGCGTAATTAAAACAACCTTGATCACTGAAATTGCTACAACGATTTTGATGGGTTTAACCCTGCCACTAAGCGTAGACATTTTAATGTTGATGTTGCCATTGGTTGGTGTTGCTCTAAATGGAACATCTTCTGGACTTTATGGAACAGTACCAGAGCTAGTTCCGCAACATATGCGATCTAGAGCATTCGGTGTCTTCTATACATTAACAATTGGTGCTGGAGCAATTTCACCCCTAGTCTATGGCTTTGCTGGTGACAGGCTGGGAGTGCCCAATGCCATTGCCCTAATTGCTGTCTCGGTATTATTTACTCTACCGCTGACGCTCGGCTTGAAAAAAGATTTTAGAAGATTAGAGGTTTAGAGACTGGACTAGACATCCTCGGCCCTGGTCGATTCGGCCCCATTTCAACAAGCCTTGTTAGATAGAGGATTAGTTATTGTCTGTTCCAAATGGAACAGACTTATTCAGTGTCTAGTTACGGGACGCTTAAATCCTAGTCTCTGCTATGTGAGATGCTACAGCCGTTTAATAAAGGGTATTTTTGGGATTTTGACTGACTGGGTCCGGCCAGAAGAGGCCATTGCACTAACAACATCGTAAAAGCGGGGTGGTATTTCGGGTGATTGCTTTTGAAAACTGCTTATA
>Ga0316228_1001765_pt1 | contig 20868 bp, 14 predicted proteins | sample TBH18021metaG_FD_206005 | JGI IMG/M metagenome (GOLD analysis project Ga0316228, IMG submission 206005) | Freshwater microbial communities from Trout Bog Lake, Wisconsin, USA - TBH18021 | ecosystem: Environmental > Aquatic > Freshwater > Lake > Hypolimnion/Profundal zone | place: USA: Wisconsin... | reverse complement strand
AAAATGCCATATTCGGCATAGATTTTGTTGAGCTCTAAGGCGATATCACAGCAACGAACGCCAGGTTTGATGAGTTTTATGCCTTCTTCATGCACTTTGCAGTTAATTTCCCAATAGTTGAGCGTTGTCGCATCAGGTTCACCAAAATACAGCGTACGCTCCAGCGCCACATAATAGCCTGCAATCATCGAAAAGCAGTTTAAGCTTAAAATATCATTGCGCTGCACTTTGCGATTGGTCACAGGATTGTGTGCGCCATCGGTGTTGATACCTGATTGAAACCACGTCCAAGTATCCATGAGCTCGACATGCTCAAAGCGTTGCCCGATTTCTCGTACCATCGCTTGCGTAGAGGCTAACGCTACCTCATACTCAGGAACCCCTTCATGCACGGCGTTAACGAGCGCTGCACCGCCAATATCACAAACCTGTGCACCTTGCTTGATAAGGGCGATTTCCTCGGCTGATTTCACCATCCGCATTTTCATACAAGCTTGGCTGATATCGACAAATTCGACATTGGGCAAGGCGTCTTGTAGTTTTTTCAAACGTTCAATGGGTAAGTGGTCGTATTCAATCCCCACTCTGCCTTTATTTTTGATTTGACTTGCCACGGCTTTAAAGTAGTTATCGCGTTGCCAGTCGGTATAGACGATATTGTCATCGCCCATGGTACGTCGCCAAGGCTGTCCACCGTCGATATTGGCGGAGATAGTCACTACTTTGTCTTGGTCGATAACAAGACCATAGAAGCGTCCAAAGGAGCAATATAAGAAGTCTGCGTAGTAGTTGATATTGTGATAGGAGGTGAATAACACGCTATCAATGTCGCTTTTTGCCATATAGGCTTTAAGCTTTTGTTGGCGGTTTTGGTATTCTTGGGCGCTAAAAGTCGGCTTAACCTTCTCGCCATTTTTGATTTGGATTAAGCTTGGCATGCTAAGTGCAGTATTCAGGCTACCCGCTTTATTTATCATATGTTCAACTGACTGATTCATTGTTTGCGCCTCACGAGGTTTAGGTTGATGTTAAGAAAATCTTTGCTCTCCACATCCCTCATCATACGCAAATTTAAAAAGTCAGTTTTTCATAAGACGACATTTTTGTGACTAATTACGACAACACGGCTTATCCATTCATACTTTATTTATGACAGCGAATATTAAAAAAATTGGTTTTTTATTGATTGATGGCTTTACCATGATGGCTTTTAGCAATGTCATCGAGCCGTTACGAATGGCAAACTATGTCAGTAGTCAGCCACTATATAGCTGGATTATTAGTGGTTTTGCAGGTCATCAGACCAGTGCCAGTAATGGGGTACAAGTCACTCATACCGCTGAAATCAAACATCTATTTGATTGTGAACTCGTGTTTATCTGCGGTGGCTATGAAGCCGAAAATTTAATGACAGACGCGCTAAAGGGGATTGTGGAGCGTTTAGCCGTTCGGGATATTGCGTTAGGGGGGCTTTGTACAGGCGCAATAGCGCTGGCGAATGCAGGGTTGTTAGCCAATCAATCAGCCTCGCTGCACTGGGAAAATGTTACGCTGGCTCAGGAGCAATTTGGCAATGTAAAATTCTTAAACCATATTTTTACCATTGGTGATCGGCTCTATACCTGCTCTGGCGGGGTATGTGCGCTTGATATGACCCTGCACATCATAAAACAGCACTTTGGGCGAGAAATCGTTGAAAAAATTCAAGACATGTTTGTCATCACGGCTATCCGAGAGCCAGCGAGCATCCAGCATTTACCCAAACCAAAGAGCCTTAGTCATAGCTATGCCCATGTCATCGATGCTATCACGTTAATGAAAACCAATATCGAAGAACCGCTCACGCTAGCGGACATTGCTAAATATGTTGGCATCTCTGAAAGACAACTACAGCGGCAGTTTGCCAAACAACTAGGGGTCTCACCCCAACAGTATTATCTTAATTTACGATTAGAGCATGCTAAAAATCTACTCCAACATACCACCATGCCAGTGACCACCATTTCAATGGCGACTGGCTTTTTCAATCTGGCATCTTTTTCCCGAGCATTTCAACAGCAGTTTAATATGTCAGCCAGTGATTTTCGAAAAACGCTATAAGGGTTAATGCGTCTTGTCTTGTAGCGATTGCTGACCATGCTTATATTCACAAAGCTATGGCAAATGACGTAGCAGAGCTTTTAGCCAGTCATCAAATAACGCAAAAACTTCCCAAATCTAAAAACGTACCGAGGCGATTGAGACATTCCAATCAGGGCAAGTGCCTGTGTTTTTGATTAGCCTAAAAGCAGATAGCAAACTTGTAGGCAGCGCAATCCAATGATAGCTATGATAACTTATTGGACTCAAAAAACTGAAAAAAAGCGAGTAGATTTCATCAAGTAGCTTGATAGTAGAACTTGAGAGCCCCGCAGGCGATTTAGCTGCTCACCTTTTTTGTATGCGTTGGTAGTATCGAATGCTTAAAATTTGTACTGCTTATTATGTCTATTTTCGCCAATCAAATAACTTAAATCCGCTGGTCGATCGATATCCCATACTGATAACTGTGCATCAAAGCCCACCGCGATTTTTCCTTTCGAATCTTGTAACCCCAAGGCTTTGGCGGCATGAAGAGTGGTACCCGCTAATGCTTCTTCGGGGGTGAGTTTGAAAAAAGTACATGCCATGTTCATTGCTAGCAAAATGGATGTGGAAGGTGAGGTACCAGGATTACAGTCAGTAGAGATTGCCATGCGTACGCCTTGTTCACGCATTTTTTCAATCGGTGGTAGTTTGGTTTCTCGTAGTACATAAAAAGCAGTCGGCAACAACACGCCTACCGTACCCGATTGTGCCATTTTATCAATGCTCACATCGCTTAAATATTCGATATGGTCAGCCGATAAACCGTCAAACGAGGCAACCAACGCCCCACCGCCCATGTCGCTCATTTGTTCTGCGTGTAGTTTGACGGGCAAACCAAGCGATGCTGCAACATCAAAAACTCTTCTGACTTGCTCGGTGCTAAAAGCAATGTGTTCACAAAAAGCATCGACCGCATCAATTAAGCCTTCGCCATGTAAAATCGGTAGCCATTCACACACCTGTTTGATATAAGCGTCATTTTGGTGTTGATATTCTGGTGGGGTAGCATGAGCGGCAAGGTAAGTAGTTTGGACGGTCACGCCATAGTCTTTACCCAATTTACGGGCGACTTGGAGCATTTTGCGCTCAGTTGCTAGGTCAAGTCCATAGCCTGATTTGATTTCGACCGTACCCACCCCTTCACCAATCAATGCTTGAAAACGTTTTTCGCTTTGCGCATACAACTCATCAAAGCTTGCTTCACGAGTGGCTTTTACTGTCGCTAAAATCCCACCCCCTTGTTTGGCAATGTCTTCGTAACGCACGCCATTGAGTCGCATTTCAAATTCGTTGCTGCGATTGCCGGCATACACGATATGGGTATGGCAATCAATGAGGGCTGGGGTGAGCCATTTACCTTGGAGGTCGATAGTTTGTTTGGCAGAAATTTGGTCAATGTCGGCAGTTGCACCAAGCCATGCAATTTTGCCATCAGAGATAGCAATGGCGCCATCAAGCACTTGACCATAAGGTACGGCACTTTCGCCTGTTAGCCCAAAGCCAAACTCAGCGTTCATCGTGGCGATATTAGCATGGATAATTAATGTATCAAAACATTGTGTCATCATCGTTTCCTGCCTATATTAGGGGTTGGTAAGAGTTAAAACCTGTTCAATCATCAATGCAAGCAAACGACTGGCTACTTTCAGTCCTCGCCCATCGATATCAAACTTCGGACTGACTTCCGCCATATCAATTAGCTTGACTTTGCCAGTACTAATAATCAGCGACACGCAGCGCTCAACAAAATCAAGGCTCAATCCCTTAGCTGCTACGGCACTCACGGCTGGCATGACAAATCCCGATAAAGCATCCATATCGATCGTTAAATAAATCACTTCAAGCGGCGCGATAAAATTTAAAATTTGCTGTTCAATTGCAGACCAGTCAAGGCGATGACAATCATCATCACTAATTGTTTCTACACTTAGGTTTTCGGCTCGCTCAAACAAAGCCGCTGTGTTAGCAAACTGGCTAATACCCACACACAAATAATAAAAGTCTTGATGTTGCTCAGCTAAAAGTTCCGATATTTGGCGAAAAGGCGTGCCAGAAGTGGCATACTGGTCTTGACGTAAGTCAAAATGGGCATCAATATTGATAATGCCGATAGTAGGTAGGGTTATTTCAGTCTGTGTGAGGTGCTGCCATAGCCCCATAAAACTACCATAGGCGATTTCATGCCCACCCCCTAAGCCAATAGCAAGACTATGTTGAGCAAGAATATGAGTGATTTGATTGGCATAAGTCTGTTGAGCCGATTCCAAAATTTCGGGGACAATCGTATCATCGTCAACACAAGCGACATTGCCCATATCTGCGACCAAGTTTGTTAGTTTGTCATCTTGTTTTTGGATTGATAAAGGCACGGGCAATTTGGCGAGGGCGGCTTTGATGGCATCAGGGGCGTATTTCGCACCAATACGTCCTTGGTTACGGTTAACCCCTTGATCGGAGGCAAACCCTACTAAGCCAATTTTTTTCGGTTGGTCGCTATTAAATGCCTTAATATGTTGATACCAGTATTGAGCAACACTTGACTCGTAAGGTTCGGCGCGTCCTGTATAAAGGTCTGGGTTATACTCGGTTACTTCCACATGTGCCATGTTATTTTTCCAATTATGCTAAACTCATTGTCAATAATTGTGCGGTTGCCAGAGATTTTAGGTCACATTTGTTATTTGATGGGCTTTAAAAAATATGCTGACGTCAGGCAGATCCATTATTGATATAAAAAAATACTAACTTCTATCAGTGTCTCAGCCTGTTTTTATTCAGCATACTTTTTGATGGGCTAGCCAATCTTTAATTAACCAACAGTCTGGTATTGTCACGCTGTCGCTTAGCGAGAAAGTAATACAAAATCCCTGTTGCTACCAACCCAACAAGCCATGATAAATCTAGCCCTCCCACTGCTTTGGCAATGCTCCCTGTAAAAAATGGACTATCGATAAACGGAAGCTGAATGAGGATACCCGCCATATAACAGCCCAAGCCGACCCAATTCCATTTACCATACTGACCATTGACATCACCCAGTGCCTCAATATTATAGCGACCTTTCGAGATTTTATAATAATCGACTAGATTGATAGCACTCCATGGGATAAAAAACGTTAAAAGAAATAAAATAAAATTCTTAAATAGTTTTAAAAACTCAGCTTGCCCTACCAGTGCAATGCCTGCAGAAAAACAGACCACCAATATCACCACCACAATCCGCTGCATCTTGGTAAATTTAATAGAAGCATTTGCCCCACTTACCATTGTCGCCATACACATAAAACTACCGTACGCACTTAACACAGACATGGTAAGCTTACCCACCACAATACTGGCATACAATAACACCGCAATCAGCCCTGCACTCGACAGCCCTACCATATAGCTGACTTCATGACCCAAAAAACTACCTTGAGCCAACTGGGCAACAAACACACCCAAAATCATCGCCAACTGTGCGCCAATGACTGTCCCCGAAAACACCGACCAAAACACCTTGCGGCCATCGGTATTTGAGGGCAAATAACGAGAATAATCCGCCACATACGGGCCATACGAAATCTGCCAAGAAGCCGATAAGGCAATCGCCAAAAAAAATGAAGTCCAGCTAAAATGATTGACCGCAAGTAAACTGCTAATATCTGACTTGGCAAAAATCGCCCCAAATAGATAAATAAACGACAATACGCCAACAACACTACTGACCTTCCCCATCACATGAATAATACGATAACCCAGCGATGCAAAAATAATAATCAGCCCTGCAAAAATTAAAATACCCATACTTGTGGAGATATTAAACAGCTTAGATAAGGCTTGCCCCGATAGCACCGACCCTGTGGCGATAAAGCCAATGTACATCACACACACTAGAGCAATCGGAATACCTGCGCCAAGTACACCAAACTGCACACGGCTTGAAATCATCTGTGGCAAGCCAAGTTTGGGACCCTGCACCGCATGTAAAGCCATAACAAATGCGCCAAATAGCTGACCAATAAACAGCCCAATGATTGACCAAAATACATCGCCACCAAGCACCACGGCTAATGCCCCAGTCACTATGGCAGTAATTTGTAAATTAGCGCCAAACCATAAGGTAAACTGGCTAAATAGACTGCCGTGGCGCTCAGACTCTGGGATAAAATCAATTGTACGGTGTTCAATAATACCGCTATTCACAGCAGAAACAGCTTGTTCGGGGATATCAGTAGACAGCTGGTTCATAGAAATTCCTTTTTAATGACAACCAATATATCAGCTGACCAAGCATTAACTTATCGCTTAATCAATACTTGATCAGCCATCGCGTACCAATGTCTTACTAAGTAAATTAAAATTTAATCAGTACGACCTTCTAAACCAGCTAACTCCTCAGCCGTAGCCGCAGGCGCTTTCATCTCAAACATTTTATCTACATAGGTATAATCGTAATAACCCAAGCGCGCCAAAGGCTTAATGGATAAAATATCAATTTTACCGTCGTCTAAAATAAACTCATCTTTGATATGCACATGCGCAACCCGACCAATGATTAAATCAAAGGTAGAAACAGGGTTTCCCGTCGGAATATGCAGTGATTGGACAAACTCAATTTCAAAATTAATCGGTGACTCCGCCACTCTAGCGCATGGGGCTTCAAGACAACTAGCCTTGGTGACACCAGCAAATTCAAACTCATCTTCGCCATAAGGCAAAGCTTTAGCCGAGCGATTGACCGCCTCTCGCAAATCGTAGGTTGCCATATTCCACACAAACCAGCCTGTTTCTTCAATATTACGCACCGTGTCTTTACGGCTCTTACCATTGTCGAGCACCGATTGATTGGCAACAAACATCACCATCGGTGGATCCCATGTCAGATTTTGGTATTGGCTATAGGGGGCTAAATTGTGTTTACCATCCGCTGACACGGTTGAAATCCAACCGATAGGACGGGGCACAGCGCTACTTTTAAACGGGTCATACGGAAGACCATGACTACGAGGCCCATCTTTTTTTGGTGAATAATGCATATATGATTTCCTTAATAAAAACATTGTCAACTAACAAAGCAGCCTTGGAGCTTATAAAGTAAACAAACCACTAAGCCTGCCACCAAATACCCGAGTTAAGGTTATCTTAAATTTAGTAAAGACAAATCCATTAAAACGACTTTACTAAAACCACTTTTAAGTAATCGGGTTTATTTAATCATGGGTAATTTCAAGCCATAATTTTTTGCTGTCTCAATGGCAAGCTCATAGCCAGCGTCTGCATGACGCATCACACCACTACCACAATCATTGACCAACACATTGGCAAGACGTTTGGCAGCTGCATCGGTACCATCAGCGACAATGACCATACCTGAATGCTGTGAATAGCCCATACCTACACCGCCACCGTGGTGTAATGATACCCAAGTTGCGCCACCTGCCACGTTCAGCATACCGTTCAGCAGTGCCCAGTCTGACACGGCATCAGTGCCATCTTTCATGCTTTCAGTTTCACGGTTCGGACTGGCAACCGAGCCTGTGTCCAAGTGGTCACGACCGATGACAATCGGCGCTTTAAGCTCACCATTTTTTACCATCTCGTTGAAGGCCAGCCCTGCTTTATCCCGCTCCCCTAAGCCTAGCCAACAGATACGAGCGGGTAAGCCTTGAAAATGAATGCGGTCTTTTGCCATATCAAGCCAGTTGTGGACGTGTTTATTGTCAGGGAATAGCTCTTTGATTTTTTGGTCAGTTTTATAGATATCTTCTGGGTCGCCTGACAAAGCAACCCATCGGAAAGGTCCTTTACCTTGACAAAATAGCGGACGAATATAGGCAGGGACAAATCCAGGAAAATCAAAAGCATTTTTGACCCCTTCATCGAAGGCTACTTGGCGGATATTATTGCCATAATCAGTGGCTGGGATACCCATTTGTTGAAAATGCAGTATGGCTTCAACGTGGATAGCACAAGACCGCGCGGCATCTTTCTTTAGCTGTTCGTGCTGGCTTGGGTCTTGTTGGGCGGCTTTCCATTGTTCGACCGTCCAACCTATTGGCAAATAACCATTAATCAAATCATGTGCAGAAGTTTGGTCAGTGACAAGATCCGGTTTAAGCCATTTTTCATTGGCTGAAGCGTTTTGTGACCGTTTTACCATCTCAGGTAAAATCTCGGCAGCATTACCTAATAAAGCGATTGATACTGCCTCACCTTTTTCGGTATGTTCTTTAATCAAGCGGTAAGCATCATTCAAATCTTTGGCTTGTTTATCAATATAGCCAGTACGTAGGCGAAAATCGATGCTTGATTGTTGGCATTCGATGTTAAGTGATGTGGCACCAGCAAATGTCGCTGCTAACGGTTGTGCACCCCCCATCCCACCAAGACCCGCCGTCAAAATCCAACGACCTTTCCAATTATCCCCTGTTTCGCTTGGGTAGTGCTGACGTCCAGCTTCAGCAAAAGTTTCATAAGTACCTTGGACAATCCCTTGAGTACCAATATAAATCCAGCTACCTGCCGTCATTTGCCCATACATGAACAAATCTTTACGATCAAGCTCATTAAAATGCTCCCAAGTCGCCCAACGCGGCACAAGGTTTGAGTTGGCAATCAGCACTCGTGGGGCGTTTTCGTGAGTGTTAAACACACCCACTGGTTTACCTGATTGAATCAGCAGAGTTTGGTCATCTTCCAATTCTTTTAATGATGCAAGAATTTGGTCATAACATTCCCAGTTGCGCGCCGCACGTCCAATACCGCCATAGACCACTAGACTTTTAGGATTTTCAGCGACGTCAGGATGCAGGTTGTTTTGAATCATGCGAAAAGGCGCTTCAGTCAGCCAGCTTTTACAAGTCAATGACGTGCCAGTCGGCGCTAAGATGTTACGACTTTCGTCACGGCGGGTGAAGTTTTCCATATTAAATCCTTATAATGGGTGAACAATGTTGATTAGTTGGCTAAAAACCAGTTTTCGCGCAATGCCGCCCAATTATCAATGAGGTCAGCATTGAGCACCAATTGCTTTGCCGCTTCAATATCAGGTGCAAAATAGCGGTCTTTATCATAATAGGCGACTTGGTGACGTAGCCTGTTATAAACTACTTGTAAATAAGCGGAGGTGGTCAAACCGTCTTGCTGATGAAAATCTATGCCTTGCGCTGCCGCCAATAATTCAATTGCGACAATCGTAGCGGTGTTGTGCGCCATCTCAAATAAGCGTCTACCAGCAAAGGTTGCCATCGATACATGATCTTCTTGATTGGCAGACGTAGGGATACTGTCAACACTCGCAGGATGGGCGTGTGATTTGTTTTCACTGGCTAAAGCAGCGGCAGTAACGTGCGCAATCATAAAACCCGAGTTGACGCCAGGGTTGTTGACCAAAAACGGCGGCAAACCTGATAACGTGGTATCAATCAATAACGCCACACGGCGCTCACTCATCGAGCCAATTTCACTAATTGCCAAGGCTAAAATGTCAGCAGCAAATGCCACTGGTTCAGCGTGAAAGTTGCCGCCAGAAATCGCCACAGGATTATTATTATCATGAAAAATTAAGGGGTTATCAGTTACCGCATTGGCTTCAATCAGTAAGGTCTTGCCAGCTTGGTTGATTAAATCTAGACATGCACCCATGACCTGGGGTTGACAGCGTAAACAATAAGGGTCTTGCACACGGTCATCGTTGTCGCCTTGGTGTGATGCACGAATTTTACTGCCGTCAATTAACTGGCGATGGGTTTTGGCAATCTCAATTTGTCCATGATGTCCACGCGCTTGATGAATGCGTGGATCGAAAGGGGCATCCGAGCCTTTAGCAGCATCAATCGATAACGAGCCAACCACCGTCGCTGTTGCCACCAAGTCTTGCGCCATAAAATAACCACGTAGCGTCAGCGCAGTTGAGGTTTGGGTGCCGTTGATCAACGCCAAGCCTTCTTTTGCTGCTAATGTAATGGGTTGCAACCCAGCATCACTGAGTGCTTGTTTGGCAGATAGTTTTTTGCCATTAACAAACACCTCGCCTTCACCTAGCATAGCTAAAGTCATGTGTGACAATGGCGCTAAATCACCTGATGCGCCTACCGAGCCTTTGGCAGGAATGTTTGGAATAATGTTGTGATTGATAATGCCCAATAAGCTATCGACCAATTCACGTCGTACGCCTGACATTCCTTGTGCAAGGCTTGAAACCTTCATCACCATAATCAAACGTACCACGTTATCAGGTAAGCGCTCACCAGTCCCAACCGAATGTGACAAAATCAAATTACGCTGCAAAAGCTCAAGCTCATCGTCACTGATACGCGTTTTGGCAAGTAAACCAAAGCCTGTATTAATCCCATAAGCCGATTTATCTTTGGCAATAATTGCTTCAACTGCTTTGCGTGAGGCATCAATCGCCTCATACGCGCTTGCCACCAGCTCAATTGTTACGTCTTGGTCATAGACTTGGCGTAATTGTTCAAGGGTTAATTTACCAGGTATTAAAGTTAATACAGTCATATTAACCCCTTGAAACCGTTGATTTTTTCCATGTTCAGTCCTTGTAATGGAAACAAATGAATATTTGTATATACAAATTATCAACTTATAACTGGTTTAGCAAGTATTTTTTTTGCTATTTTCTCAGTATCATATCAATTCAATTTGCCAAGTCTGGCAAAGGCTATTTTTATGTTAAATAATATTGTGGTTGTTACTAATGAGCAAAAAAACTCCTCGCTACCTACAAATCAAACAGATGATTTTACAAAAGATTCATGAAGGTGAATGGCAAGCTGGAGAAGCAATTGCACCTGAGCTTACTTTGGCACAGCAGTTTGGGGTGTCTCGTATGACGGTCAATCGAGCGTTAAAGGAATTGTCTGAAGAAAACGTGCTTGAGCGACGTCAAGGCTCAGGCACATTTGTGACACAGCGACATTTTAGTCACACTTTTGTTGAAATACGAAATATTGCGCATGATATTCAAGCACAAGACCATCTATATCAGGCGCAAGTTTTGGAGCAACGATTGCTTGAGTTTTCGCAATTGCCTGATAGCATACAGGCACAGTTTTGTATCCCTGTAGAGAAGGATCAAAGTCAAATTGCTACTGTAAAGATTATCCATTTTGCGGACAACGTGCCTTTACAATTTGAAGAGCGTTGGGTAAATCACAGCAAGGTAGGCGATTTTTTAGCGCAGGATTTTACCCAAGTTAATACTAGTGAGTACTTAATTGCCCATGCGCCTTTACAAGGTGGTGAATACACCATATCTGCTAAATTGGCGAATAAAGTAATCGCAAAGGCTCTGTCTATCGAAGTGGGTGCGCCGGTGTTATTGCTAAACCGTAAAACGTTATCGCAAGACCAAGTGCTTACAGTGGTCAATATGTGGTATGCAGGTGAGCGCTATCATTTTCAGGGTACTTTATAGCCCAGTTATTAAAACGCTAAAGCACCAGTTAATAAAAATAGGCTTAACAGCATTAAAAAATGCGTTATGAGGGTAAAAAAATTTACCGGTGCTAAAAAAAGCGTTTGTGATTTTTGGTGCTAATTAAATTAAATAGTGTCGGTATATGCACCATTTTAGTTGTCTACCTCACTGTTATAGAGAATCAATACAGTATCAATCATACATTTAACCTGTTCTAATAATTGGTTTAATAGACTCATTGACCAACACAAAGAAAGTCTTTTTTACCTAACCGTTTGATTTTTATAAATTATTATAAAAAATTATTATTGTTGGCATAAACTTTGCGGTAGCACTTGCATAACATAGAAGGGCTACACTTATGAGTATCAATACAAACCATCAACTTAAAAAAGTATTGGGCACTTTTTCCCTTTGGGGAATAGCTGTTGGCTTAGTCATTAGCGGGGAATATTTTGGTTGGAGCTATGGTTGGGGCAAAGCTGGTACATTAGGCTTTTTAGTTGCGACTACTATTATTGCGGTTATGTATACTACCTTTATTTTTAGTTTTACCGAACTCACTACGGCCATTCCACATGTCGGCGGCCCTTACGCCTACGCTAAACGAGCTTTCGGTGATAAAGGGGGTTTTCTTGCAGGTTATGCGACGCTTATCGAGTTTGTTTTTGCGCCACCTGCTATTGCGTTGGCGATTGGCGCGTATCTAAATGTGCAATTTCCAGAACTTAATGCCAAATATATAGCCGTTGGTGCATATTTTGTATTTATGCTGCTAAATTGGTTAGGAGTAAGTATTGCGGCTGCCTTTGAATTAGTTGTGACTATTTTAGCCATTGGTGAACTATTGATGTTTATGGGTATTGTGGCGCCTGGTTGGAGTTGGAGTAACTTTGCAGCGTATGGCTGGGCAGGTAGCAATCATTTTTCTATGTCAGCTATTAGCGGTATTTTAGCAGCCATACCTTTTGCGATTTGGTTTTTCTTGGCGATTGAAGGGGCAGCAATGGCGGCAGAAGAAGCCAAAGATCCCGCTCATACCATCCCCAAAGCTTACATCGCAGGGATTTTGACTTTGGTATTTTTGGCATTTGGTGTCATGATTATGGCAGGCGGTGTCGGTGATTGGCGACAATTTTCTGATGTAAACGACCCATTGCCACAAGCGATGAAAGTCGTTGTTGGAGAAAATAGCGGTTGGTTACATTTATTAGTTTGGATTGGTTTATTTGGTCTAGTTGCCTCTTTCCACGGCATTATAATGGGTTATTCTCGACAAATCTTTGCTTTGGCTCGAGAAGGCTTTTTACCTAAGCGATTAGGACAACTAAATCCCAAATTTAAAACCCCAGGGGCAGCAATCTTGACCGGCGGCGTGATCGGGATTACGGCAATTTTTAGTGATAATTTGATTAAATTTAATGATCAAAGCTTGACAGCAAATATTGTTACGCTATCTGTATTTGGTGCACTCAATATGTACTTGGTATCTATGGCAGCCTTGTTTAAATTGCGTCGTAGTGAACCAAATTTATATCGCCCTTTCAAAGCGCCTTTTTACCCTGTGTTTCCTGCGGTTGCATTAGGCTTAGGTGTGTTTAGTTTACTTGCAATGATTTATTTTAATTTTAGTTTATTTGTTTTATACATGGTATTAATGGCGATTGCGTATGGCGTAATGATGATGCTGCGCAATAAACATTTGGCAAGTGTTGCCAATAAACCATTAACTGCCCTGTGAGCACAATAGACAGTAGGATAATAACATGCGTTTTTCAACCACGATTGCCAACCATGTTTGGCAATTTGACAGTCTCAAAGAAGTGATGGCGAAAGCAAGTCCATTACGCTCAGGTGATGTACTTGCTGGCGTTGCTGCGACCACGAATATTGAGCGAATGGCGGCTCGCTTTGTACTCGCTGATTTACCATTACGCATATTTTTGGATGAGCCCTTGCTTGATGACAGTTTAGATGAGGTTAGCCGCTTAATTCGCCAACAGCATGATAGCGTGGCGTTTGCACCATTTGGTAACATGAGCATTGGTGAATTTAGAAATTGGTTATTAAGCGAATATGCCACTACGCAGATTTTGCAAGATTGTAAGTGGGCATTTACCCCTGAAATGGTAGCAGGGGTGAGCAAACTAATGCGCAATCAAGATTTGATTGCGGTTGCTGCCAAGTGTCAAACGATTACTGCGTTTCGCAATACCATTGGTTTACCAGATAGGGTATCTGTACGCATCCAGCCTAACCATCCAACAGATGATATGCGAGGGGTAATCGCGTCTACTTTCGATGGACTATTATATGGCATGGGTGACGCCGTTATCGGCATTAACCCGGCATCGGACAGTATGCTGATTCTGGGTGATTTATCTAAGATGTTTGATGCATTAATCAATGAGTATCAAATCCCAACCCAATCGTGCGTATTAACTCATATTACCAATAGTATTGAGCTGATAAATAAAGGCGTACCTGTTGATTTGGTCTTTCAGTCTATTGGTGGTACAGAAGCGGTAAATCGCTCATTTGGCGTCGACTTAGCGATTTTGCAAGAAGGCTATGAAGCAGGGTTGTCGCTTAATCGTGGTAGCGTTGGCAATAACGTTATGTACTTTGAAACAGGACAAGGCAGTGCATTGTCTGCTAATGCCCACTATGACATCGACCAACAAACCTGTGAAGTGCGAGCTTACGCTGTAGCTCGACAGTTTAATCCATTGTTAATTAATACCGTTGTCGGTTTTATCGGTCCAGAATATTTGGCTGATGGTAAACAAATTTTACGGGCAGCCTTAGAAGATCATTTTTGTGGTAAGTTATTGGGATTGCCCATGGGCTGTGACGTTTGCTATACCAATCACTGTGATGCGGACCAAGATGATATGGACAGTATCATTGTATCGCTTGTTGCAGCAGGGTTGACGTTTTTAATTGGCGTGCCTGGGGCAGATGATATTATGCTCAACTACCAAAGCACCAGTTTTCATGATGCTAGATTCATCCGAGAAACGCTCAAAAAACGCGCAGCTCCCGAATTTGAATCATGGTTACAGAAAATGCAACTAACCGACCCACAAGGCCATTTGTTATCTGATGGCAAACAATTTTTAATGGCGCCCAATACATTGAGTGTAAGTTATGGCTAATCTTCCTAATGATGATACAGTCCAATTTTTAATTAACAAAGACGTCATTCCTGACAAAAGCATCACCCAAAATGATTGGCAAGACTGGCGGGAACTGACACAAGCTCGTATTGCTATTGGTCGTGTGGGTGCAGCTTTACCTACCCATGAAGTACTAAATTTTGGCTTAGCCCACGCCCAAGCTTGCGATGCCATTCATACCCCATTAAATATTGACTTATTAAGCGAGCAACTTAAAAAAAACAACTGGCAAGTTGAACACATCCATAGCAAGGCAGAAAACCGTGAAATTTACCTACGTCGCCCTGATTTAGGGCGTCAATTGTCAACAGAATGCAAGGATGCCTTTCGTTCTAACCAAACATCAAAAAATAGCTTATCGGCAGAATACGACCTCGTATTTATGGTAGGTGATGGCTTATCGTCTTTGGCCGTGCAAACCCAAGTTGTACCATTGCTAGAAGCGCTCAAAAATTTTCTTAATCCAAAGCTGCTGATTGCACCTGTGTTTATTGCACAACAGGCACGGGTTGCCTTGGGCGATGCGGTAGGTGAACTTACTAATGCTAAAATGGTCATTGTACTCATTGGTGAGCGACCTGGTCTATCAGCAGCTGACTCATTGGGCATTTATATGACTTACGCGCCTAAAATCGGTAAAAAAGATGCTGAGCGTAATTGTATTTCTAACATTCGACCTGGCGGACTTAGTTCACAAGCAGCAGCATTCAAACTTAACTGGCTAATTGAGCAAGCATTTGAACGCCAGCTAACAGGCGTAGACTTAAAAGATGAAAGTGATAATTTGTTAAAAATAAACTCGGGATCAACACAGACCATAATTCCAATAGATAACTAAAACAGAACCAAATTAGTATTATTTTAACTCTAAACACCCCCTACCTTGGCAAAGTATCGGCACGAAAAATACAGCTAATTACCTTAAATGATTTTTTTACGAGGTATTTTACAGTTAGTTAATACCGATGTTTTTTGGGTCAAACCGCTGCGATAAAAAATCCATAAACACACGAATACGTTTTGGTAAATGGTTTTGCTGATAGTAAATCGCATGGATATCTTGATAAATGGGTTGATTAAAGTCTTCCAAAACGGGAATTAACTGACCGTTTTCAATATCAGAGCTCACAATCAACAACGACAAACAAGCAATACCATTGCCTTGCAACGCTAATTGCCTAACCGTTTCACCGCTAGAAGCCTTGAGCTTGGGATTAACTTGTAAAAGCGCCCCATCTACTGCAACACACCAAGTATTTAACGAAGGCACTTTGCTAAAGCCAATCAATTGATGGGCAAGCAAATCGTTGGGCGTCGTAGGCGTGCCATGCTCGGCTAAATAATCGGGACTGGCAACCAGTATTAATCGGGTTTGACATAAGCGTTTGGCGTGTAACGTTGACGCTTGTAATTTGCCAAATCGAATAGCGATATCTGTGTTCTGCTCGAGCAAATCAATATTGAAATCTGTGCTGTTAATTTCAATTTCGATAGCAGGGTAGAGGGTTTGAAATTCCTGAATTAATGGCACAAGCACGTGCAATACAAAAGGTGTGGCAGAATCAATCCGTATCACCCCTGCGATATCTTGGTCAAACTGCAGAAGCTCTTCTTCGGCACATTCTAGCTCATTGATAATGGTGCGAGCCTTGGTTAAAAACTGCTCACCTTCATGGGTTAGATTTAATTTACGGGTTGTGCGTTCTAATAAGGTGACACCCAGTTTTTTTTCGAGTTTTTGTAGGCTGCGACTCATTGCCGATGTAGTGACATCAAGGCGGTCAGCAGCGGCATTGATTGAACCGCTCTCTACGATGGTGATAAATACCTTTAATTCATCAATCGTTGATTTTGCCATTTTTACACCTTTAAGCATTGTTGATTTTAAGTCAATAATATTTTGAATATTATTGCATTTTTTGGCACTAAAAATTTCGGCATAATACGCGCCATGTTAAAACTTATAACGATTTAAAAATTTGGAGTGTATGATGAAACTGAATTTTCCATTACTCGCCTTGGCAGTTGGTGCTTTTGCCATTGGTACGACTGAGTTTTCACCGATGGGTTTTTTACCTGAGATCGCCCAAGGCCTCAGTATCTCGATTCCACAAGCAGGTATGCTGGTGACTGCTTATGCGGTGGGTGTGATGATTGGCGCACCGATGATGACGCTATGGTTTGGTAAATACTCTCGCCGTAAAGCACTGATTTTACTGATGGGAATTTTCACAATTGGCAATATTTTCGCCGCTGTCGCGCCGAGTTATCTGGGTCTGATGGCGGCACGAGTAATTACCAGCCTCAATCACGGGGCATTTTTTGGTATTGGCTCAGTCGTGGCTGCCAGTCTCGTTCCCAAAGAAAAACAAGCCAGTGCGGTGGCGACCATGTTTATGGGATTGACGATTGCGAATATTGGCGGTGTGCCGCTTGCCACTTGGTTTGGGCAAAATCTAGGTTGGCGAACCGCCTTTGCGACGATTGCTTCGTTGGGCGTCGTGACTATGTTGTCATTGTACAAAGCCTTGCCACCGTTAAAATCGACCGAAGCTACCAGTGTTAAACAAGAAATCCAAGTGCTCATGCATCCCCGTGTTTTGATGGCTTTGTTGACAACCGTGATGGGATCGGGTGCGATGTTTAGCTTGTATACTTATATTGCACCGAGTTTAAAAACTTTTACCCATGCTTCTGCCACCATGATTACAGTGATGCTAGTACTCATTGGAATTGGGTTTTCGATTGGTAATCACTTGGGCGGTAAGTTTGCAGACCTTTCGATTGATAAAACTTTGATTGGATTCTTAGGGGTGTTAATTGCGGTGATGGTCGCCTTTCCCGTGCTGGCAACTACCAGTGTCGGTGCGGGTGTAGCGTTGGTCATTTGGGGTGCAGCGGCGTTTGGTATTGTGCCGCCACTGCAAATGCGGGTGATGTCAGTCGCTCATGAAGCAGCAGGGCTTGCATCTTCAGTGAATATTGGGGCATTTAACTTGGGTAATGCGGTCGGTGCGGCAGCGGGTGGCTTGGTTTTAAGTTTAAACCTTGGCTATGGTGCAGTAACAATGGTTGGTGCTGTGATGGCGGCGTTGAGTTTAGGATTGGTATTTTGGCAAATGAGCTGGGTCAAAAAATAACAACGCAGTAAAAATCTGGTATGCGTGTAGTCATAAAGCAAGACGGCGTAAACTAGGAAATATTTATCCGACTAATATCTTATAATTTAAAAACTTGGGGCGAAATTTGCCCTATTTTTACATTTGAATACGCTTAACAGAGGCCAACCATCTGTAATAATTTAATAAAAATCGTATAGGCTAACTAATTTATTTAACTTTGGGGTATTTACAGTTGGTACGTAAATTGGGATATCATTGAAAATTTCTTATAAAAAAAGGACTGAATGTCAGTCCTTTTTATCCTATGGGGTAAAATAAGCCTACCGATATTAATACTTATTTTGTACCGCCAATTAATTAGGTGGTTGCCTTAATTATTTAAGAAACTTATTCAGCCCACTGCCAATGAATCGCCAATTGGTCTAACACGGTTTCGACTTGGGGTTGATGTGACGCATCGCCATCTAGCTTGACTAGCACAATAAACCCATAAGTAGGGTCGTCTTTGCTGCTGACAGTAGCCTTGATATGATGTTGTAGTAGTAATTCACTGACAGCCATCACGGTCGCTTGACGTTTTAGTGCAGGTTTAAATACTTTACCCACGGCGGTTAAAGGTAATGCATCAATCACGTAGATGGCTTTAGGAATCGCCGCTTTTTCGCCAATGTTTCGTTGGCAAAATTGCATCAGTTTATCAGTATCTAAGCTGACACCCGGCTTAGGGGCAACGAATAAAACAGGTAACTCACCTGTATAGCTATCAGGCTTACCAATGGCAGCACAGCCGGCTACCCCGTCATATTGATAAACGACCTCTTCGATCATTTTTGGGTCAATATTGTGTCCACCTCGGATAATTAACTCTTTTTTTCTACCCGTCAAGAAAAAGTAGCCGTCTGCATCTTGATATCCCAAATCGCCTGAATTAAACCAAGTTTGATTGTCAGAGTCAGTGACCCAAATCCCTTGATTTTGCTGCGCCAAATAATAGCCGACAAACACATTATCGCCGCGAATACAAATATTGCCCACCTCACCTGTGTTGGCAACTCGCACAAACTTGCCATTATCATCAAGCATCATCACTTGCATAGGCTGATACGGAAAACGTAGCCCTATTGAACCAATTTTCTTCTCCCCAAATCTTGGGTTCGCTGAACTACCACAATTGCCTTCCGTCATACCGTACGCTTCAATGATTTGTACCCCTGTTTGTTTTTCAAATTGCTTGAATACTTCTATCGGCATCGGGGCTGCGCCACACAAGCAGTGCTTTAAACTAGCAATATCATGGTCGCCAACTGGTAGATTTAATAATCCAGCAAACAGCGTGGGCACACCACTAAAAAAGTTCACGCGATAATGCGCAATCATCGCCCAAAAATTTGCCATAACCCCATCGCCGCGATAGCCCTCTGGCGAAACCAGCAAAATTTCACCCCCCATCGATAACGGTAATAATCCTGTAACCATGACGGCATTGACATGAAATAAGGGTAGTCCGCACAGCACGACATTGCCCTGATTTAGCATGTCATCACCAAACAATGCCCGTGCCTGTAAGACATTGGCGACTTCATTTTTATGATTACGCATGGCGATTTTGGGCATGCCAGTTGTACCACCGGTTCCAAAGAATGAAGACAGATCCTCAGACACAATGGTACGGGGGTTAATTAATCTATCTTTGGGCTGGTTGGCAATCCCAGTGTAAAAGTCATGATAGGTGACCGTCTCTGGTAATTGCTGTACAAATTCTTTACTTGCATCTGGCAAGGTTATATTAAGTTGATGGGCGAAATGATGAGCCATCGTCACCCCAATGATATGCTGCAAACTTGGGGTAAGCTTGGCAACCGCGATGGCCTTGTCCCAAAGCTGCGGCTTATTATCTTGATTGGGTAATGGCGCAAGCGTGATCAGTAACGTTGCTTTGACTTCATTTAATAAGCCTGCAATCACAGAAGGTTCAAGCAATGGGTTAATCGGAAAAATAATACCTGTTGCCTCACCACCCCAGATACAAAAATGGGTTTCGGGTAAATTTGGCAATAAAATCGCAATGACCGTATCTTTATCCGCGCCCAACGAATAAAGCATATTGGCGGTTTGACGTATATAAGCCAATAAATCCCGATAGCTATAGCTTGTGCTGTTTTGATACTGCGTAGCATTTAAAACAAAGGTAAGTGCTTTTTTATCGCCAAACTGAGCTTCGCTATCACATAGCATCTGATAGGTGCTGCTAGGCAGGTTTAAAGGAAAATTTTGTTCATAATGTTTAAGGTCGTGCTGATTTTTTATTTGCTGGTTCATCGTGTCAAAGTCCTTTTTAGTCTTAAATTAAGTATCGCAATACGCCAAAATCATCTCTAGAAATAATACGGTATGCCAGTCAAAAGTTCTGGTATTGTTTCGTACATATTTGCTACAGTTAGCTGATGTGATGAACAAACTCAGTTAACTCATGAAACGACGGGAAAAAGGATGTTCCGATGATTGTATTTTGGCTTGCTATTGTTATTATCTTTATTATTGTTGCCACCGCAAAATTAAAATGGCACCCGTTTTTGGTGTTGATTCTTTCAGCATTTTTAGTCGCGCTGTTTTATCAAGTTCCTATTGCCACTGTGCCTAAGACGATTGCTGAGGGCTTTGGGAATATTTTAGGTTATATTGGCTTGGTCATCGTATTTGGCACAATTATTGGACTTATTTTAGAAAAGACGGGTGCTGCAATCGTGATGGCAGAAACCGTAATTAAGCTACTTGGCGAACGGTTCCCAACGTTAACCATGTCAATTGTCGGTGCTGTGGTATCGATTCCTGTATTTTGCGACTCGGGATTTGTGATTTTAAATTCACTAAAAGAATCACTGGCGAACCGTTTAAAAGTTTCTAACGTCGCTATGAGTGTTGCGTTGGCAACGGGTCTTTATTCTACGCATACTTTTGTACCTCCAACTCCCGGCCCTATTGCTGCCGCAGGTAATCTTGGTCTGGAAACCAATCTTGGCTT
>Ga0316228_1001754_pt1 | contig 20968 bp, 11 predicted proteins | sample TBH18021metaG_FD_206005 | JGI IMG/M metagenome (GOLD analysis project Ga0316228, IMG submission 206005) | Freshwater microbial communities from Trout Bog Lake, Wisconsin, USA - TBH18021 | ecosystem: Environmental > Aquatic > Freshwater > Lake > Hypolimnion/Profundal zone | place: USA: Wisconsin... | reverse complement strand
TACGCGCCGCCAGAACGTGGGAGCGCCCCCATTGGCCGGGGCGACCTGGTGTTGTTGGATCTCTGGGCCAAACTGAGCAACGATCCGGAGGCTGTCTATTACGACATTACCTGGATGGCGTATTGCGGGGAGGAGGTGCCCGCCCCCATGCGCGAGGCCTTCGCGGTCGTTGTGGGCGCCCGCGATGCCGGCATCCGCCTGGTTCAGGAGGCAGCGACCACCGGCCGGACCTTGCGCGGCTTCGAGGTGGACGACGCGGTCAGCGGCTACATCGCGTCGCGCGGCCTGGCACAATGCATTCGACACCGGACCGGCCATTCCATCGGGCGCGACGTTCACGGAGTGGGCGCTAACATGGACAACATGGAGACGCACGATGAGCGGCCGGTCATTCCCTGGACCTGCTTCTCTATCGAGCCGTCGCTCTACCTGGGGGACTTTGGCGTGCGCACCGAAATCAACTTGTTCGTGGGGGAAAAGGAAGCGCGGGTGACGGGCGAAGTGCAGACGGAGTTCGTGCGACTCTAATGGGGGATGATGTCCCAGTCCAACTCGAAGTAATGAAGTGAACCCCGCCAGATTTCTTCTGCCATTCACCATCCTGAGCTTGAGCGTCGGAAGCCCCCGACCGCTTGGTGCGGCAGAACTGCGGCCAAAACTCCAAATCATCAACGGCAGCCAGCCCATCGACATCTTCTGGCTCAAGTCCGACACCGAGCGTGTGCCAAACGGCTCGGTCGCCTCGGGAAGAGATATCATCATCACCGCGATGCTCGGGCATCGTTTCGCGATTGTCGGCCGCGATGGCAGGACGACCGCCATCGTGACCAACCAAATGCCCGTGCACGGTTTTCCTTTCGACCCGCAAGGCCGGAATGGCGTACCAGCGTTTTACACCCAATTCGTCAGCGCGAACGGTTTTCCCATCGTCGCCTCGGCCCAAGTGAACCCCTACGGGCTCGAGGAAGCGGCGTCCCTCGCGAACCTGATGTTCGCGAAGCGGCCGGAGCTGCCCGAGGCAATGGTCAACCGCGGTGCGCGGCTTTGCCTCATGGCTTACATCGAACACACCGCTGACGATCCCGGGCTCGCCGCGTTGTGCCGCGAAGTGTTCGAGGATGCGAGCCCGCCCTACACCAAGCCCACGACCCGCCTTACCGCCCACCTGGTCGGCTACGACCCGGGGGCCGCGCCAACGTTCGTGTGGCCGGACCGGTCAAAGCAGGCGAAGGCGCAAATCCGCACACCAACGGAGGCACGGGACAAGGCAGCCAACCGTGAAACTCAGGGGGAAACCAGAGACATCGCGGGCTGGACGCTGCATATAAGCCGCGACTTGCTGGCGACCAATGCCGAGGGCACCGAGGCCGCCGTAAAACTGCTCACGGCCCAGCTTGAGGCCATCGTGCGCGATGTGCCTCCGGCCGCCGTAGCCGAGCTTAAAGCAGTGACGCTCTATTTTTCACCGGAATACCCCGGCGTGAGGCCACGCGCCGAGTATCATCCCAACGCCGGCTGGTTGCGCGAACACGGACGCGACCCGGCGATGGCCAAGGGCGTGGAGTTCACCAACCTCCGCATCTTTGAGGCGGAGGCGCAGCGTATGCCGGCCTTTGCGTTGCACGAACTGGCCCATTCCTACCACAACCGTGTGTTGCCACAGGGATTTGGCAACCCTGAGATCAAGGCCGCCTACGAGCGAGCCAAGACCAGCAGCAAATACGACCACGTCCAGCGGTGGAATGGCCCCGGCAAACCGGTAACCCATGAGCGCGCCTACGCGATGACCAACCCGCAAGAGTTTTTCGCCGAGAACACCGAGGCGTTCTTTAGCCGCAACGATTTCTTCCCGTTCACCCGCGCCGAACTCAAGCAATACGACCCGGAGACGTTTGCTTTGCTGGAAAAACTCTGGAATGTCCGCGCTGACGTGAAGAACCCGCTCAAATGAGACTCCTTATTACAACCATCGCTGCTCTAACCCTCGCACGGGCGGTTGCCTCGGCCGCGGATGGGGCCTCGATTCCCGGCCAAGGCGCCGGGACCGCTGTCGCCGGCACTGCCTCGCTGACGCTCGACGATATCTTCCGCTCAGGCGAATTCAATGATCGCGGGCTGGGCCAAATTCGCTGGAGCAAGCGCACCCCATCTTACTTTACTCTCGAGACGCCGCAGTCCAGGGGTGGCGGGCGGGATCTGGTGCGGAACGACTTAGCCGCCGGCAGCAAAGAAGTGGTTGTCCCTGCGTCGGCCTTCATTCCGCCCGGTCAGACGGCGCCGCTCGACGTCCAAGGTTTTGAGTTTTCGGCGGACGAAGCCAAGCTCCTCATCTACACCGACAGCCGGCGCGTGTGGAGGCGCAATACGCGCGGGGATTACTGGGTGCTGAACCTGGCGGACCACACCTTGCACAAGCTGGGAGGCAACGCCACGCCTGCAAGCCTCATGTTCGCCAAGTTCTCGCCCGATGGCACGCGGGTGGCCTACGTCCATGAGAACAACCTCTACGTCCAGGACTTGCGCACGCTGCGCCTCAGGGCCCTGACGAAGGATGGTTCGGCCACGCTTATCAATGGCACCTCCGATTGGGCCAACGAGGAGGAACTGGACATCCGCGATGGCTATCGGTGGAGCCCGAACGGCCAGTCCCTTGTTTTCTGGCAATTTGACACGACAGACGTGCGCGAGTTTCACCTACTCAACAACACCGAAACCAAAGACCAGCGGATCATTTCCTTCCCCTATCCCAAGGTCGGCGAAACCAACTCCGCCACGCGGTTGGGCGTGGTCAGCGTGAATGGCGGCAAGGTCTGCTGGCTCAAGATTCCAGGCGACCCCCGAGAACATTACCTCCCGCACGTCGAGTGGACACCCGACGGCGGCCAACTCCTGGTGCAACAGTTCAACCGTCTCCAGACCGAAAACCGCGTGATGCTCGCCGATCCGAAAAGCGGGGCGACACACCCGGCCTTTGCGGAGACCGACGCCGCCTGGCTGGAGAACGAGAATCCCGTGCGCTGGGTGAATCAAGGAAAGGATCTGCTCTGGTTGAGCGAACGCAGTGGCTGGCGGCACGCCTATCTCGCCGGCGCGGATGGACGGCGTTTCGTTCCTGTCACCGAAGGTCAATTCGACCTGATCGAAGTCGAGGCGGTGGACGCGGCCGGCGGTTGGCTTTATTACGCCGCCTCGCCGGAAAACCCCACCCAGCGATACCTCTACCGCACGCGTCTCGCCGGCGGAACACCCGAGCGCTTGACGCCCGACAATCAGCGTGGCTGGCATAGCTACGATTTTTCTCCCGACTGCCGGTGGGCGATGCATACCTACTCGAGCTTCACGACCCCACCGGTGGTGGAACTCATCCGCCTGCCGGAAAACAAGACCGTCCGCGTGCTGGCCGATAATCGGAAGCTCCGTGAAAAACTAGCCACGCTCAAGCTGCCCACCGCCGAGTTTCTGAAGGTGGACATTGGGGAAGGCATCACACTGGACGCAAGGTGTCTCAAGCCGCCGGGCCTCGATGCTTCGGCCAAGTATCCGCTGTTGATTCATGTTTACGGCGAACCGCACGGGCAAATCGTGAGGGACATGTGGGGCGGCGCGCAAGGATTGTGGCATTGGATGCTGGCGCAGCAAGGCTACATCGTCGCGAGTGTGGACAATCGGGGCACCGCGGCGCCGCGGGGACGCGCGTGGCGGCGGAGCGTGCATCGGCAAATTGGCATTCTGGCCTCGCAGGAACAGGCGGCGGCGGTAAAGGCTTTGCTGCAACGCTGGCCTTGCGCGGATGCCGCGCGCGTTGGCGTGTGGGGCTGGAGCGGCGGCGGCAGCATGAGCCTCAATGCGATTTTCCGTTACCCCGACCTCTATCAAACCGCCATCGCTGTCGCCCCGAACGCGGATCAACTCCTCTACGACTCAATCTACCAGGAGCGCTACATGGGATTGCCCGAGGATAACGTTGAAGGCTACCGCCTGGGCTCGCCCATCACCTTTGCCAGCCAGCTCAAGGGGAACCTGCTCCTCGTTCACGGCACCGGAGACGACAACGATCACTACCAGGGCACCGAGAGGCTCATGAACGAACTTATTGCCCACAACAAACAGTTCACGGTGATGCCCTACCCGAACCGCTCCCACGCCCTTTACGAAGGCGCTAACACGACGCGACATTTGTATGGTCTGCTCACGCGCTACTTGAACGAGAACCTGCCGGTCAATGCCTCGTCCGCTCCCAATCAGGCAATCTCCAGGTGACCAGATATGAAAACTCGATCTGCCTTCATTGCAGGTGTGCTGGCCCTGACCGCCGTTGGATGGCAGGCACAAGCCGAAGAGCTTAATCCAAGCACCACCCTCTGGTATGAAACCGAGGTCAAGGACTGGAGGGATGCCTTGCCGGTGGGCAATGGGCGATTGGGCGCGATGTATTTCGGCGGCGTGAAGGAGGACCACCTCCAATTCAACGAGGAAACCTATTGGACTGGCGGCCCGTATGATTCCGTGCCCAGGGGCGCATACCAGTATTTGCCCCAGGTGCGGGAATTGCTGTTCGCGGATCGACTGGTCGAGGGACACCTGCTGTTTGGACGCCACTTTCTCGGTTATCCGGTGGAGCAGCAGAAGTATCAGAGCATGGGCAACGTGGTGCTGGGATTCCCTTCGGACGAGGGCGTCCGCCACTACCGCCGGTTATTGGATTTGAGCACGGGCATCAGCCGCATCAGCTATGAACAAAACGGGGTGAACTATGTACGCGAGGTCTTCGTCTCGTGCCCCGATCAGGCCATTGTGATGCGCATCGCCGGCGACAAGCCGGGGTCGGTGAGCTTCGAGGCCCAGTTGCGCGGCGTGCGCAACCAAGCCCATTCGAACTACGCCACCGACTATTCTCACATGGACTTGTGGGGCCAGAACGGGCTGACATTGACGGGCAAGTCCGCGGATTATCTTGGGGTGGCAGGGAAACTGCGGTACGAAGCGCGCTTGCTGGCCCGAACCAAGGGAGGAAAGGTGAGCACGAGTGTCAAATCCCTCCATGTCGAGGGCGCTGACGAGGTGGTGTTGATCCTGGTCGCGGCAACGAATTTCAAGTCCTACAAGGATGTCAGCGGTAATTGTGCCGCCCGCGTGGAAAGCTATCTTTCCAAACTCGAAGGCCGGCCTTTCGAGATCATCAAGCGGGATCACTTGAGAGATCACCAGGCTCTCTTCAACCGGGTGACGCTGGATTTGCCTGTCGGGGAGAACTCGTTGCTGCCAACGGATGTCCGCCTGAAAAAGGCCAAGGAGGAACCCGACCCGGCGCTGGCAGCCCTGGCCTTTCAATTCTCGCGCTACCTGATGATGGGATCATCGCGAGCAGGCACGCAAGCGGCCAATCTTCAGGGCATCTGGAATGACGATGCGAACCCCAAATGGGACTCCAAGTACACGGTGAACATCAATCTCCAGATGAATTACTGGAGCGTAGACTCCTCCAACTTGCGCGAATGCGCCAGGCCGCTGTTTGACCTGATCAAAGCATTGCCCGATCAGGGCCGTCGCACCGCCCGCGAACTCTACGGGATTAAACGCGGCTGGGTCTGCCATCAAAACACCGATTTGTGGCGCCAGACCACACCGATGGATGGCTCGAACTGGGGGGGGTTCACCACCGCGGGGGCCTGGCTCTGCACCCACATCTGGGAACATTATCAATACACCGGCGACAAAGCCTTCTTGAAGGAGTTCTATCCGGTGCTAAAAGGCTCGGCGGAGTTCTTCCTGGATTTTCTCGTGCCCCATCCACAGGACGGCTTTTTGATGACCTGTCCGGCGACGAGTCCCGAGAATACGCCCGCGACGGAGGGCAACTATCCGTTTTTCGACGAGATGAACGGCTCCAGTTATCGTGGCAGCCAGATAGCTTATGGGACCACGATTGACACCGAAATTCTCATGGATCTGTTCGATGAGACCGCCAAGGCGGCCGCGACGTTGAATGTGGATCACGCCTTTCGCCAGGAGGTGGTAGCAGCGCGCAGCAAACTGCCGCCGCTGAAAATAAGCGCCGATGGCCTACTCCAAGAGTGGTATAAAGACTGGCACTCGACGGAAACCAACCATCGCCATTTCTCCCATATCTACGGCCTGTATCCCGGACATGTCATGTCGCCGGTCAAGACACCGGAGTTGATGGATGCGGTCAAGAAAGTCATGAACACACGCGGTGATGCCTCCGCCGGATGGTCCCGCGCCTGGAAAGTGTGCGTGTGGGCGCGGTTGTTCGATGGTGACCGGGCGGAGAAAATCCTCAACGGCAACTTTAGCGAACAATGCTTCAAGTCCCTTTTTGGCAACTGCTCGGAGGCGATGCAGGTGGACGGCGCGTTCGGCGTCGGCGCGGGCATCACGGAGATGCTCATGCAAAGCCATGAAGGATATATCGAATTGCTTCCGGCCCTGCCCAGGAATTGGCCCAAAGGCCGTTTCACAGGAGTCGTTGCCAGAGGAGCTTTTGAATTGGATTACACCTGGGTGAACCGGAACGTGACCCAACTGAAGATCACCTCCAACGCCGGCAATCTCTGTAAATTGAAATCGCCGGCGGAGATCCGAGTGACCGATGACCAAAACCGCGTAGTTACCGTGACCCCGGCAGAGAACGGCACCTGGGCTTTCGCCACCAAACCAGGCAAGACCTACCAGGTGGTGTTGCAACCATTATGACCAACACTTCAGCCACGCCAGAGAATGCCATTTCGCGGCGTCACTTTTTGCTCTCCGCTTCATTGGCGACGACGGCGCTGGGCTTTGAACCACTGCCGGCCATGGGTGCGCTGCCGCAGGAAGAGAGGTCCCGGGCGACCGCTTCGGGCAAATTGTGCTTGTGGTATGATCGGCCGGCGAAGGCATGGATGACGGAAGCCCTGCCGATCGGCAATGGCTCCCTGGGCGCGATGCTCTTTGGCGGCACGGAGATCGAGCGGATCCAGTTCAATGAGATCAGTCTCTGGAGTGGAGCTCGCATGGCCGTCGAAGGCCTCGACGACGAGGGCCAAGACCTGGGGGCGTATCAGGCGTTTGGTGACATCCTCATCCATCTCGGCCATGATTTCTCCAAGGTGAGCCATTACCGGCAGGAGCTCGACATCGATCGCGCCGTCCACCGGGTGACCTACGAATACGACGGGGTGCGCTATCAGCGCACCGCCTTCGCCAGTCGCCCCGACGGAGTCATTGTGCTCCAACTCACGGCGAACAAGCCCGCCGCTTACACCGGCCGCGTTCAGCTCGCCGACATGCACCAGGCGCGGATTGCGGCCGCCGGCAACAAGCTCAGCTCGATGGGCAAGCTGGAGAACGGTTTTGAATATGAAGCTCAATTGCTCGTGCTGAATAGCAAGGGCGTCATCGCGGCGAAACCTGACGAGGCCTTCGCCAAGAACCCCTGGGGCCTGGCCCTGTCCGCCGCCAGCCTGGCCTTCGACCGATGCGACAGCGTGACCCTGATACTTGGGGCGGGCACGAACTTTGTCCAGGATCACACCCGGCAATGGCTGGGCGCGCCTCCCCACGCCGGCGTCACCAAGCGGGTGGATTCCGCCGCCAGGCAGGGCATGGCGAGGCTGCTGGCGCGGCAGGTCAAAGATTATCAATCCCTCTTCCGGCGTTTTTCTCTGGATGTGGGAACCACGGCGCCGGACCTGCTGGCCAGGACCACGCTGGCGCGGCTGGAGGCCTATGCCAATGGCAGAACGGCAGACCCGAATCTCGAAGCGTTGTTCTGCCAGTTTGGCCGCTATCTGCTGATCAGTTGCTCGCGTCCGGGATCTTTGCCCGCCAATCTCCAGGGCGTCTGGAACGACAGCAACGAACCGGCCTGGGCCGGCGACTACCATTCGAACATCAACCTCGAAATGAACTACTGGCCCGCCGAGCCCGCCAACCTGGCGGAGTGCCACCAGCCGTTCATTGACTACGTCGCCAGTATCCGCGAGGTCAGCGCGAAGAACACGCAGCGAAAATATGGCAAGGTCAGGGGCTGGACCGTCCAGACGATGAACAATGCCTGCGGCGTTTCGTTTTGGAAATGGAACCCGCCCGCCAGCGCGTGGTATGCGCGGCATCTGTGGGAGCATTTCGCTTTCGGCCGCGACCAGGCATATCTGCGCAGCACCGCTTATCCCGTGCTCAAGGAAGTCTGCCAGTTCTGGGACGATCGCCTGCAACGGCGACCGGACGGCACGCTCGTCACACCCGATGGCTGGTCACCCGAGCATGGCCCCGCCGAGGCGGGGGTCACTTACGATCAGGAGATTATTTACGACTTGTTCACCAACACGATCGAGGCTGCGGATGTGCTCGGCGATGACCCAGACTTCCGCCAGCACATCGCCAGCCTGCGGGACAAGTTGCTGAAACCGAGGGTCGGACGCTGGGGGCAATTGCAGGAATGGGAGGGCGACCGGGACGATCCCAAGGATGATCATCGCCACGTCTCGCATCTGTTCGCCTTGTATCCCGGCCGCCAGATCACCCGGGCTGCAACTCCCGGATTGGCGGAGGCCGCGCGGGTTTCCTTGCAAGCCCGGGGCGATAAAAGCACCGGGTGGAGTCGCGCCTGGAAGATCAATTTCTGGGCCAGACTTTGGGACGGGGATCACGCCTACACCCTGCTACGAAGCCTGCTGAACGTCGTCCGCGAGACGAAAACCATCTACGGCGAGAGCGGCGCCGGCATCTATCCGAACCTCTTCGACTCGCATCCGCCGTTCCAGATCGACGGCAATTTCGGCGCGACCGCCGGCTGCTGCGAAATGCTCTTGCAAAGCCACACAGGCTGGATCCATCTGCTACCGGCGTTACCCAAGGCCTGGCCGACGGGAAAGGTCTCCGGCCTTTGCGCTCGGGGCGGCTTTGAGGTGGATATGAGCTGGGAGGACGGCCAGTTGATCAAGGCCGTGATCCATTCCAAGGCAGGCCTGCCCTGCCAGGTCGTTTGCGGTGACAAGACCTGGGGATTGAACACCAAGGTCGGGAAGTCCTACCCCCTGGCACTCGCGCAAAGGGTTTCCCCGCGCAGCATCAGGTAAATGCAACACCCGGGGAACGATCCATGAAGCCAATTGACTAACATGACACATCGAACCGAAACCCTCGCCCCAGTGTTGCCGGTCCGCTCCGGCAGTCGTTCCATCCTCGGCTTGCGCCTCGGCCGCGCGGTTGCCTGCGGGTGGGCGTTGACGCTCCTGGCGCCGGCGGCGTTTCCCCGACCGGCGCTGGCAGCCAGCACCTCGGCGGAGGACAGCACTCGCTCGCTGACACAACTCGAGCCGCGGATCAAGGCGATTTACGAAGTGAACGAGTTTGCCATGCGCTCCTTTCGAGCCACTTTCCTGCCGGACGGTTCGGGCTATCTGAAGCTGGAGGCGTCCGCCGGCGCGTCGGGAGCGGAGATTGTAAAGTGCGATTCGGCCAGCGGCCAACGTACGGTCGTGGTGGCCAGTGAGAAGCTTTTCGTCCCCGCCACCTCCCAGCGGCTGAGGATTCGGGAGTTCGTCCATTCGCCGTCGGGGAACCGTTTTCTGCTGCACACGGAAATCACCAACGGCGGACGCGCGAAGGAGCATTGGCTGTATGAACCGGAGTCGGGCGTGTTGCGCCCGGTGGACGCCGGCGCCGGAACGCGGTTTGAGTCGAATGCCTTTTCACCGGATGGCCAGCGGCTATTGGGTTCGCGCGGCGCGGACTTGATCGTGTTCGACCTTGCCAGGGGGCGGACGATTTCCCTGACCAAAGACGGCGATCCCGGCACCATAGAAAATGGCTCCGCCAGTTGGAGTCCCAACGGCCAATGGATCGCGTATATCCGGTCCGACTCCTCGGCCGTCCCGAAACGGGCGGTCCTTGTGCCCGGAGACCCGACCTATCGGAAGTTCCAGGAAACGAGATATGAGAGGATCGGCGGGCCGATTGCCACCCTGCGCATCGGGGTTGTAGGTGTTAAAGGCGGCCCCACGCGCTGGATCGAGTTGGCTGACAAACCAGGGACATTTTATCTTAACCAAGTGAGCTGGGCTGGAAACTCCGACGAATTGCTAGTCGAGAAACTGAGCCGCTATCGCAACGCGCGGGAATTCCTGCTCGCCAATCATCGCACCGGCAAGATCGCCCAGGCCTACGCTGAAAGCGATCCCGCCTGGGTGGATATGGAGCCGTCAGCGAACGAAGGGTTGGAGTGGATTCGCGGAGGTGGGGCCTTTGTCATCATCAGCGAGCGGGACGGTTGGCGGCGCGGCTATGTCGTCTCGCGGGACGGTTCCAGCGTGACTCCAATTACGGCGGCGGGCAGCGACCTCATCGCGCGCGGCCAGGTGGATGACCGGAACGGATGGTTCTATTATTTCGCCTCGCCGACCAACGCGACGCAACGCTACCTTTACCGGTCGCGCCTGGACGGAACTGGTGGGCCCGAACGGTTGACGCCGTTGGATCAGCCGGGCTCGCACCGCTATGTGTTTTCTCCCGACAGCCGTTGGGCATTCCACACCTATGCCACCTTCGACCAGCCGCCGGTGACCGATCTGGTGCAACTGCCGGAACACCGTAGTGTGCGCGTGCTAGAGGACAACGCCGCTCCCGCCGCCCGGATCAAGCCGCAGATCGTGCGGTCCACCGATTTCCTCCAACTCGACATCGGCGGCGGGGTGGTGATGGACGCCTGGATGATCAAACCACGCGATTTTGACGCCAGGAAGAAATACCCCGTCCTGGTGTACGTCTATGGTGAGCCAGCGGCGCAAACGGTACTGGACGACTGGGGTAGCGGGCAAGCTCTCTTCCACCGTGCGGTGGCGGACCAGGGCTATATCGTGGTTACGATGGACAACCGGGGCACGCCGGCGCCCAAGGGGGCGGCGTGGCGGCGGGCGGTTTTTGGCAGCCTCGGGCCGCTCTCGACCGAGGAGCAGGCGGCGGGGCTCAAGGCGCTGGCCCGTCTCTGCCCGTTCGTGGACCTCTCGCGCGTGGCCATCTGGGGCTGGAGCGGCGGCGGTTCGAACACGCTGAATGCGATGTTCCGCCACCCGGACCTTTATCACGTCGGCATCGCCGTCGTGCCGAAGCCTCAGCCAGAGTATTACAACGCGGGTTACCAGGAGATCTACATGCGCACGCCGCAGGACAATCCGGAGGGCTACCGCGCCTGCGCGCCGATCAACTTCGCCGAGGGCCTGCGCGGCGACCTGCTGATCATCACCGGCTCGGGCGAAACCAACACCCACATCGAGATCGTCGAAGGGTTGGTGGACCGCCTCATCGCCCTCGGCAAGCGCTTCGACTTCTTCGTCTATCCCCATCGGGACCATGGGCTTCACGAGGGCAAAGGGAGCGATGTCCACGTCCGCATGTTAATTGCCCGCTATCTCATTGAACACCTGACTCCGGGACCGCGCTGATTGTTGCTCCGTCACGCAAGTCAATGAAAGTCTCAAGCCGCACCACCTTCTCAAGAACACGTCGGCGTTCTGCTCCCACGAAAACGGCCCCGATGGCCCTGGGAAGAATAGGCATGATGCGCCTGGCGGTTTGCGCGGCATGAAGAACTCGGCCTACGAACGCGGGCACCAAGAGCAACAGGAAGCGAGGCAAAGGACGCCGGTACTTTCCTTTTCCGGTAAACGATCGGACGATGCTCCCGGAAAAGATCCACGCCGGGGACCGGGCGCGGTAACCTTTTCCCATCGATCAACGTCTAGTCAACGGCTGCCCGCGGGAACACTATGAAGCGGACTCGAAGTCGCACGATTCCATCACGTGGAGCTGGAAGGTGTCGCTTGTTCAAGGCGATACTGTCCGCGTTCATCTGGGTGCAAGAGTCTTCGGCTGAGGCTCTTGTTCTTTTACTCGTCAACGAAGGTTCCGGATCGCCAAGAATGTGCCGGAGAACAGCCCACGCCGGGGGTGGGCAAGAGTTCCGGCAGGAAAGATCAGCTCATATGAAGAACTACCGTTCAATCCTTGTCGTTGCTGCGTTGCTGCCGGTGTTACTGACCCCTCTGGCTGCCAGCGCCTCTGCCGCCGCCAAGCCCAATGTCGTTTACCTCCTGGCCGACGACTTAGGGTGGAGCGACGTCAGCGTGCACCCGGGCGGCAGCATTCCGACGCCGCAAATTGACCGACTTTTCAAACAAGGCGTCGAACTGAAAAACTTCATGGGCTGGTGTGTCTGCTCGCCGACTCGCGCGATGCTGCTCACTGGGCGGCATCCCTTTCGTGTCGGCACCGGTCCGGAAACCGGTGGCGAACTGGCTAGAGAGGAAACCACCGTCGCCGAGGGTTTCAAGGCAAACGGTTATCGCACCGGGATCTTTGGGAAGTGGCACAATGGGGAGGATCCCGCTACGCCTGAATATCAGGCCGCGTTTGCCGAAGCCTTCAAGGACATGCCGAACAAGAAACTTCAGGGCGGCTTCGGCGTAAATGCGCACGGTTTCGACGAAGCCTGGGTTTATTACGGCGGCGGAGCCGATTATTTTACCCGCCGAACGGTGCAGGGACGCGGCCCGGTCAGTTGGTGGCACAATCTCGAATATCGCCCGAACGATACCGGTTACACGGATGATTTGATCACTCAGCGCGCCATCGAGTTTATTCGCGCCAACCAGGAACATCCGTTCTTTTGTTATGTGCCCTTTCACATCGTGCATGAGCCGTTGGAGGCGAAAGATTCCGATCTCGAGGCGGTGGACGCAAAGGTGACCGACAAAACCAAGCGGACCTATAGCGCCATGGTGCAAGCCATGGACAAGAACGTCGCGTCGATTCTGAAGGAATTGGACCAGCTTGGCCTGCGGGACAACACCATCGTTGTTTTCACCAGCGACAATGGCGCGACTCGCAATGGGAGCAATCTCCCGTTCCGAGGTGGCAAGCACACGCTTTTCGAAGGCGGAACCCACTTGCCCACAGTGGTGTACTGGCCGAAGGGCGGTTTGACGGGCGGGCGATTTTGGGATGGCCTCTGCGGCTCGCTGGAAATGTTCCCAACGCTCATGGCCATGGCTGATCTGAAAATGCCCACAACCCGGCCGTTGGACGGCAAGAACCTCTGGCCCGCCTTGCGCGATAACACCGCGAGCCCGGTCGAAAGCTACTACTGGTCATGGCACACTGAAGATGCCATCCGCACGGCGGAGTGGCGTATGCACCGCTTCTCCAACTATGTCGAGCTTTATGATATCCGGAACGACATCGGCGAAACCAACAACGTGGCAGCGGGGCATCCCGAGGTGGTGGGATTGCTCAAAACCAAGATGAACGCGTGGGCGGAGTCACTGGGCGCCGCGCTCACTCACCTGCCTACGCCGGCAAGACTGGACGCCAAACCGGCGCCGGAGGGCGAGGTGCTTGAGATCTGTGTGACGCAAACTGACCAGGCCAAACCCAAGGACACTCTCGTTGTCCCCTTTGCCGGGTTCCAAGGACATCCGTTTGCGACTGATTACATCGAATACGACGTAGCCGTTGCGCCCGGCAGCCTGCGCCAAGGCTTTTTTTACTCGCCGTTCAAAGGCAACGACAGCAAAGCCATCGTGCTCGACTTCAAACGCGGTGAGGGATTCGACCAGTTCGGCCGCGAGCAGGCGTCAGGCCCCGCGCCCAAAGGTGGTCCGGGCGTGTGGGAACATCGAATTATCGGCCTTTCCAGCTACGCGCCGGGCATTCTCCCGCGCCACGGCATCATCTTCAAAGGCGGCAAGCCCGGTACTTACCGGATCTACCTGGATAACCTGCGCATTCGCCACTCCGACGGCAGCACAAGCTCCATCTGGAACTGCGGCGCGGACACCAAAGCAAAGAAGATCGCCGACACTGAGGCTTTCAAAAACATCACCGTGCGCTCGCTGCCATTGTCTGAAACCATTGGAAATTAAATGCCTGGAATTGGTATCACCCGAGGCACATGAAGAGAAAGCCTATTGGGAGCCATGCTACAATCCGAATTGTCGCTGGCTTGTGGGCCGAATGAATAGGCCGCACTTCGAACGATGGCAACCAGGCGCTCAACGCCTGGCCTGCCGAAACCAACACAAAGCTCGAAAATCCATAGCATGAAACGCACGACTTTGCTGGCCTCGGGTTTCGCTTTGCTGGCACTGCTGATAGTATCCCAGGCCGCCGACGCAGCAAAAGTCAATCTGCTTTTTATCATGACCGACCAGCAACGCTGGGACGCCATGAGTTGCGCAGGCAACCCGGTGATCAGGACGCCGCACTTCGATCAGCTCGCCAGCGAGGGCGTTCGGTTCGCCAGCTTCTACTCGGCGTGTCCGGTCTGCACGCCGGCACGCACCGCGATACTTACGGGACACAGCATCGCATCTAACCACGTCTTGAGCAACGCCGACGCCAATCGAACCGACGCGCCACCGTTTCCGTCCTTCGACCAGATTCTACTGCGTAACGGCTACGTTGGCGAATACCACGGCAAGTATCATAGTCCTTATCCACTTGCGCTCGATTACACGCAACCCGTTCGCTGGCTCAACGGCAAGAACCGGCCCGAGGGCAGCAAGGCGGAGATCTCGGAAAGCGAGGCGTTCTTTAACTTCGTTGAACAAAAGGCACCGCCCAGCCCGGTCAAACCCAGCCAGTTGGCCAGCCGGCACGGCACCTATACGCCGATCCCACTGGATGCGAATTACGGCAAGACGCCCGTCGGCAAACCCTCCCAGGCGGAAATGTACGGGCGCCTGGATGTGCCCGCCGGCGTCAGCCACACCGCGTTCACCGCCCGGGAAGGTCTGGCCGCACTGGACCGGCTCAAAGGCGGGCCTTTCACGCTCACCATCTCGCTCGATCCACCCCACCCGCCCATGATGGTATCCGAGCCCTACTACAGCCTGTATCCACCGTCCCGTATTCCCGTCCCGGCAAGCCTCAAAGATCCGCGCACCAATTCCCCTTACTTCACGAGGAAAAAAGCTGAAGCGGACGCCTATCGGAACCCGGCCAACATCCGCCAAATGATCTCCATTTACTACGGGATGGTCACCGAGGTCGATGAATGGGTTGGCCAAATTCTCCAACACCTGGACGAACTCGGCCTCGCCGACCACACGTTGGTGATCTTCACCAGCGACCACGGCGAGATGCTCGGGGATCACGGCATGCACGGCAAGGAGGTTTTCTACGAAGGCTCGGCGCACATCCCGTTGCTGATGCGCCTGCCCGGCGTCATCCCAGCCAACACTGTGATCCGGGCACCCGCCTCACACTTGGATCTGTTCGCGACCATCCTCGACTACTGCAGCCAAACCAGTCATGCCTCCGAGGGCCAGAGCCTGCGTCCCTTCATTGAGGGCAAGGAAAGCGGGACGGGGCGGGTTATCGTTTCGGAATGGAACAGCAAGACGGTGCCTGGCTTCATGGCGTTTGACGGCCGCTGGAAACTGATGTTCGGTCTGACCAAGGATGCATCGTCGCTGGACGCCCTTTACGATCTGAACAGCGATCCGCAAGAACTGGATAATCTAATCGACCCGAATCCTAATCGGGAAAAATACCGCGACGAAGCCACGCGGATGAAGGGTTTGCTGGTCGAATGGCTGTCGCGGGTGAAATCGCCATCGCTGGAAACCGTCAAAGCCAGGCCAATATTCCCCGAGGCCCAAAATCTCCGTGAACGCCGGTGAAGCCGAGGCATTCCTGCTTAGGGGATGGACTAACTTCGAAACCTAATTCCATTCGGCCAGTAAAACGACTCTGTTAAAACATGAAATTCCTAAGTCACACCGGCGTCCTGATGACGTCCGCCGCATGCGCCTGGCTGTCGATCTCTTTGCCTGGTTTCAGCCAAGCGGCCGACCGGCCCAACGTCTTGCTCATTATCCTGGAAGACTGGAGACCCTATCTGCACTGCTACGGGGAAAAGGAGATGTACACCCCGAACCTCGACCGGTTGGCTTCGGAAGGCCGTCTTTATCGGAACTGTTTCAGCAGTGCCCCGGTCTGCTCGCCCGGCCGCTCGACGCTGATGGTGGGCTTGAGCCAATATACCACGCATAGCGAACAACATCGGACGGCGCCCGCGCAAAAGCCCGAGCTGCCCAAAGGAGTTCAATCCCTCCCTGACCTCTTTCGCCTTGCCGGTTATTTCACGGCCTTGGGGTGCGGCTATTCCAAAAAGGTGGACCTCAATTTCAAATTCGACCCGAGCGTATCCTACCAGGGAAAAGACTGGAGTGGCCGCAAACCAGGGCAGCCCTTTTATGCCCACCTGACGTTGCAGCAGACGCACCGCGTCTGGAAGGGGGATCCACAACGGCCGATCGATCCCAAGCTGGTGACTTTGCCCTTGTGGTACCCGGACGCACCGCTGACACGCAAGGACTGGGCCCTGGGCCTGGAAAGCGCCCAGACTTCCGACCGCGACATCGGGGACATCATCGCCCGTCTGAAACAGGAGCAGATTTACGACCACACGATCATCGTGGTTACCGCCGACCACGGGGTCGCGCTGCCGCGAAGCAAACAGTTCATCTATGACGAAGGTCTGCATATTCCCCTCATCATTCACTGGCCCGCCCGGATTCCTTCGGGCGGTGTCTCCAAAGAACTCGTCTCGAACCTGGATATCGTGCCCACCCTGCTCGATCTGGCGGGGATGCCCAGACCCGCCTATCTGCAAGGGCGGTCACTGGTGGATCCGAATCAGCAAGCGCCTGAGTATGTTTTCGCCGGACGAGATAAGATGGATGACACGCACGACGCCTCCCGGACGGTTCGATCACAGAGTTTCAGATACATCCTCAACCTGATGCCGGAACGGGCCTACTGCCAATACAACCAGTACAAAGAGGACAATTATCCGGGGTTGGCGGTGCTGAATGTGCTTCACCTCCAGGGCAAATTGCCGCCGGAACAGGGCGCTTTCATGCAGGAACAGAAACCCGCAGAGGAGTTGTTTGATATCCGGAAGGACCCCAGCGAGATCCATAATTTGGCACCTGAGCCAGAGTATGCGGAAACCCTCAAGGAATTCCGCCGCGTGCTGGCGAAATGGCGCGCCGCGGTCGGCGATGTTGGCGTGACCCCGGAATTTCGTTCCGGTGGGTGGCCAGGCACTTATCCGACCAGGCCGCTCGCTGATTGGCTCACTATTGAGTCGCAGTGGGAAAACCACATCCTAAAGGGCGGCGCAAAACCGAACATCGGCCGCCCGCCGCAGTTTCACCCCGAAACGAAATAGCCTGCGAAGAAAGAGCCGCCAGCGCCGCCGAGGCGGTTAAGGTCGGCTACCGATCGCTGCGACTACGGAACCCACACCTCCACCAGCGTCCGCCGGCGGTGGACCCCAGTTCACAGTGGGTAACGCGAAATGTGGCGGTGCGAACTCGCTCGTCGAGAATCCACCCTCACCCCTGGCTGCCATAATAGGCGTCCACCTTGGCCGCCACATCGCGGTAGCTGATGTCAACTTCGTAAATGAGCTTGAACTGCTCGAAGGCTTCCTCCTTCTTGCCCATGTTCTCGAGCACGCAGCCGAGATGGTAAATCAGCTCCTTCTTTTCGTCGTCGAAAACCGGTTTTTCCTTGATGGCGTTTTGGAAGGCTCGGGCGGCCAGGTCGTACATCTTGCGCTTGGCAAAACACTGGGCCAGGTAACTCATGGCGGCGATGCGTTTGTGGGGATTTCCCTGGGCCTTTTGGAATTCCTGGATGGCCTCACTGATCTTGCCCGCATGGAAGAAGAGCTGGCCGAGCTCGAACCGAAAACCGAGGTCAGTCGGGAACCGCTCGACCCGCTTCTGGCATTCGTTCAACTGGTAGCCCTGCTTCTCGGCCTGGAGCGCGGCGAGTTGGTCGGGGTATTCGGGCGAGGCGGGGTCGAGTTCCGAGATCCGGTAATCATAGCGGCGGACGACCGTCTCGGCAATCGCCTGGTCGAGGGAAGCGTCGCTGCCCAGGTCGGAAGCCTTGATGCGGTCGTAATAGCCCAAGGCGAGATCGAATCGTTTCTTGGAGGTGTAAAGCTCGGCCAAGGACCGGATGAGCTTCAAGTTGTTGGGCTCGCCCGCGAGGCGGGCCTCGTACTCGCGGATCAGGCGCTCGGTGACATCCTCACTCTTGACCTGCCGATTCTCCTGTTCCAGGGCGGCGGACCCCTCTTTGTCCTTGAGGATGTCGCGGTAGGAGCCGGAACCGTCGGCCAGGGCCTCGTAACCGCCTTCATCCAGGGTCTTCCGGGCGGAAATATCCTTGGCCGCCTGGGCCAACTCCTGGTCGTGGGGGAAGGCGCGGCACATCTCCGTAAGGACAGCTTCGGCACGCTGCGCTTCGCCAATCTCGGCGAGGGCATTGGCAAACTTGATGGCGATATCCCGGTCCTTGGGCGAGTTCTTGGAGAGCATTTCGAGGGACAGGACGGCGGTGCGCGGCAACTCCAGGGCGTGGGCGGCCTCGACCACCAGCTTATGGGCCATAGAATTGTGCGGATCGCCGGTCAAAACCTGTTCGGCGATCTCAAGCGCCTCGGCCGGATTTTTATGGAGCGCGAGCTGGCCTTTGGCGATGGCTGGGGATGAGCCACTCATGCTGATCATCTTTTTGAAAAAGCCGCCCCCGGCGCCAGCCTTGGCCAACTGGGCCTTGCGCAGCTTCTCGCGGCACTCGTAGAAAGCCGGTTCCCGCACGAGCACCTGGTTAAACAGACTGATGGCGTAATCGGGATTGTCGCGAGCCAACGCCTCGTTGCCTTTGATGTACAAGGCCCTGACATCCCGGGGGATTTCATTGACGTTCTTTTCTGCCATAAGTAGCCAAGTTTAGTCACGTCCCGACCGAAAAAGGCAATCGAAATCGCTTTATCGAAACCGCCGCTATGCCGGCTGGACAAACGGGCGGCCATCCGGCATCGTATGACTGTGCCCGCAAGGGCCGGATGAACCCTGACTTTGTCAAGCTATGGAAACACCGCCTCCCGTTACGGAAATGCCACCCGAACCACCCCGCCAGCCGGCCCTGTCCTTGTTCGGCCGCCTCAGCAATATCATCGCCGCCCCGAGCGAGACCTTCGACGACGTAAAGGCCTCAGCCGGATCGGCAGCCAACTGGATGGTCCCCATGCTGGCTCTGATCGTCATCGGGTGGATCGGCGTGGCGGTAGTGTTCAACCATCCCACGATCCAACAGCAGATGCGGGACCTCACGGACCAGGCCCTTCAAAAATCCTTCGCCAACAGTAATCTCCCGCAACAGCAACAGGAGCAGGCCAAGGAGACCGCCGCCAATTTTGCGCGGATTTCACAGACCATCGGCGCCTACGTGGGTCTGCCGTTTGTTGTCATCTTCTCGACTTTTTTTTGGGGCTTCGCTCTTTGGCTGCTCGGCGTGCACGTGTTTAAGGGCAGCTTTCCTTTCATGAAGGCGGTCGAGGCTGCCGCCTTGTGCAACGTCATTGGCATGCTCGATTCCATCATCCGGACGCTGCTCATCCTGGTCATGGGAAACGTCTTCGCTTCTCCCAGTCTCATGCTGCTGGTAAAAGGGTTTGACCCGCAGAACACCCTGCATGGGGCGTTGGGGACCATCGAGGTGTTTACGTTGTGGATTCTCGTGGTCAGAGCCATCGCCCTGGCCCGATTGAGCGGGACGTCCGTAGCCAAAGCGGCCGTCTGGGTGTTCAGCATTTGGGTGGCCTATACGGGGGTTTTTATCGGTCTGGGGGCAGTGGCAAAGGCCATTGGCGCCCACTTCTCTCATCCTGCGTGAGCCTCGGCGTCCATCGCCTGGTTCAAGCCGCCTCGGCCGGATCCGCCGGCCTATAACCCAGCCAACAGGGCAGCCAGGGAGGTTGCGGGCCGGTTTACAGTACCCAACCCTGTGCCACCGCCGGTGGCTGGGTGATCAAGCCCGCCACCGCCGTGGCCAAGCTGGCGCTGAGATCGTCGAACACCGCGCGGCAGGTTCGTTCGGAAAGCCGCAAGGGCCGGGCCGCGGCGTAGATGAACCCGCGCGTGGTCTGGTGAGAATAGCCGAGCAACCCCTGCCGCAACGGCAGCGAATAAACCGAGAGGGTCATGCCATAGACGAGCGTGTGCCAGCCGTTCGCCTGGCCGCTTTCAACGGCCCGGAGGTATCGCTGGACCAACCGCGCGTCCCGCAGGGGCCGCAATTTCCTCAATTGGGCCTGGCCCACCCGGCGGCTCGCCTCGGCGAAATCGCGCAGCCCCGATTCGCCGGCTAACTGCTGGTCCAGCGCCACCAACTCGCGCAGCCCGTTGAAGGAGGCATAATGGTAGGCCGAAAGGACGGCGGGCAGTTCCAAGGGCAGTAGCAGCCGCGCATGGTATTCTTCCAGAAAGCGCCGGAGAGAACTCAGATCCACGACCGGCCGCAGACCCAGGATCGAGGCCAGGGGTGTGGTGGTCAGGAGCCGGTCCGCCGAGCCCAGTTGTTCGGCCAGCGGATGCCAATCGCCCAGCCATTCGGCCGCGTCTCTCAGCGCCACTTGCGTTCGGTTTACCATGCATTGGTCCGGGGCGGCCAGCCTCCTCGAAAGGGCCGGGCGCACCGCAGCCGCCCTTACCGTGTACCGCTCACGCCACGATTGCCAGCGACAAAAGCGCCAAACCCGAGATAATCGGCTTGCTTTTCTAGTGCCCCGTACGCAGCACGAAGTACGGGGTTTGACGATTCAGATCCGGGAAGATGACGCCGTGTCCCTGGTTGTCCATGGCTTCGATGAAATACATGAAATCCCAAGCGGAGGAGACCTGGTCAGCGGTTACCGTGGCCTGGTAATGGCCCGAGGCGCCGCTGGGGAGAAGCGGGCACGATCGGTACTCTTCTTTCTGGTTGACGTTACGGTAGCGTAGCCGGACCCACTTGACGCCCGATGGAGCGTGGACCTCGGCGGTGATCAGCAGCGGTTGGCCGGCGGGAGCGGCTGCGGGCGGGCGGTGATTGACCACCGGCC
>Ga0316228_1001753_pt1 | contig 20972 bp, 16 predicted proteins | sample TBH18021metaG_FD_206005 | JGI IMG/M metagenome (GOLD analysis project Ga0316228, IMG submission 206005) | Freshwater microbial communities from Trout Bog Lake, Wisconsin, USA - TBH18021 | ecosystem: Environmental > Aquatic > Freshwater > Lake > Hypolimnion/Profundal zone | place: USA: Wisconsin... | reverse complement strand
TCAAAAAAGCAAGTCCTGCCGAAACCTGCTGGCAAGAAGAAAGTTTTTCATATACTGTTTCAACTTCAGCTGCAACGAAGTATCGACCTTGATTTGCTGCGCCGACTGCTCCGGCCGAATCTTTGCTGGAAAACACGACAAATCCCTCCTGATAGATCATGTGATTGCTTATTGTTATGCATTCTCAGGGAAAAGCTATTAACCTGCCGCGGCGAGGAAAATTTTAGCTGTCGCGATCCTGGTAATCTTTTTGCGGCAGTTGCTTTTGGATTGACACTATTTGCGGAAGGTTGCTATAATTATAATGTAGGCGCGGGAAAACCTCGGAATTGATTCCGGGGATGAAAGCGCCCTTCGTCGTGTTTTAAATCGTGCCTGGTTGCCAAATATGGTACAACATACCTATGGATAACGTAAAAATTTACGCCATGCCAGCTATGTATTAAACTACCGCATAGTATGAATACTCAAATACCGGCGAAAGTTTTTAACCGGCGATTTGCGTCAACAAGCAGAAGAAAACATTCAGGCTATTGCACTGGAAAAGGATTGGGAGCTACTGGCGTTAGAAGAACAACCGGACCATATTCATCTGCTTGTCTCCGCGCCACCAACCGTTGCTCCGACTGAAATCGGCAAGGTCGTAAAAGGCATCTCGGCCAGGCGGGCCGTATCATACGAAATCATGAAGCGATACATCGAAGAGTGCAAGAGCATTAGAAGGGAGGCGAAGCCATGATAAAGACCTTCAAATATCGTCTATATCCCACCAAGAGACAAGCGGCAGTCATCGACACCACGGTTAACAACTGTCGGTTTCTCTATAACTGCATGTTAGATCAACGGATAAATGCCTATAAAGTCGGCAAGTCGGTGAACAAGATTGAGCAACTTAACGAGCTGCCAACTATCAAGGCCGAGTTTCCCGAATACAATCATATCTTTTCCCAGGCGTTACAAGATGTTGGAATCCGGCTCGATAAAGCCTATCAGAACTTTTTTCGAAGGGTAGAACAAGGTGAGAAGGCGGGTTTCCCGCGCTTTAAAGGCCGAAATCAGTACGGCAGCTTCACTTACCCACAAGCCGGGTTCAAGTTGATTGGCAACCGGCTAGAATTGAGTAAAATCGGCTCAGTAAAAGTCAAACTACACAGGCCAGTAGACGGGAAGATTAAGACTTGTTCAATTACCAGGAAAAACGGCCAATACTATGCCGGATTTTCCTGTGAGGTCGAAGCCAAAGTCTTACCTTTGACTGGCAAAGAGGTAGGAATTGACGTAGGTGTGACTGACTTCGTAATCACTTCTAACGGCGTTTTCTTTCCGAAGCTGGACAAGTATCGCAAAGCGGAAAAGCGGCTCAAATACCTGCAGCGTCAGATAAGCCGCCGAGAGAAAGGCTCTAATCGAAGGCGCAAAGCCGTCACTCTGTTTGCTAAACAGCATGAGAAAGTGGCTAACCAGAGAAAAGATATTGCCCATAAAGTCAGTACCAAGCTCATTCTTGAAAACGACCTGATAGCTCATGAGAAACTACAAGTCAAGAATATGGTCAAGAATCACCACTTGGCAAAATCCATCACAGACGCGGACTGGAGTATGCTGTTTCAATTCCTGGACTACAAGGCTGAAAGCGCCGGCAGGCAGGTTGTAGCAGTACCACCGTATCAAACAAGCCAGATATGTTCTAATCCGGCTTGCGGGAAGATCGTGCCGAAAAAACTTTCTGAGCGTTGGCACAACTGCCCGCATTGCGGACTGAGTGTCCAAAGAGACGTAAACGCCGCTATCAATATATTGGCGTTAGCAACCATAAAACAAGCGGGCTAGGACGTAGCCTTCGGGGATATGGCCGGGTTGTTGGCTGTACATGAACCGAGAAGCCCCGTTCTTCAGTGCGGGGAGTTGTCACTAGGCTAATATAAGTTGCGTCTAAAGTTAATATCCTCGTATAATTTTGGGAATATGGCCTAAAAGTTTCTACAGGCAACCGTAAAGTGCTCGGCTACGAGTGAAAATGTACCTAGGGTTCCACACGGTTGAGGCCGGTTGTGTCCCGGTTTGGCACGCAACCATGTTTCTGCAGTGGCTTGCGACCGAGGGTACAGGTGTGCTAAGCACTACACCGAGGGGATAAAAACCCTGGCGGGGTTCGCTCATTTTGCCGCGAACTTGTCTGCCGGGGTTTTGTTTTGTAATGTAACAGGCTTAATAGTTTGCGGGGAAGGGTGTGGAGGAGTATGTTATCGATAACCGAGTTGGCACAACCGGAAACCATTGAGGAAGCATACAGGATATTGACAGCTAGGCCCAGCAATGTCGTGCTGGGCGGTGGTGCTTTTTTGCGGCTGGGTTCCCGAAAAGTAGGCACAGCGATAGACTTGTCAAGACTGAACCTGGCTGAAATCGAAGAACAGGATGAATATATAAAAATCGGCGCCATGGCGACTTTTAGGACGCTGGAAACCAGTCCGGTCCTGAATTCCTGTTTCAGCGGCATACTGCCGAAGGCCGTCGGCAACGTTGTGGGGGTCCAGTTCCGCAACATTGTTACCGCCGGGGCCACGATCTTTACAAAATACGGTTTTTCGGATTTCATCACCGCGCTGCTTGTTTTGGACACCAAAGTCGAACTCCATGCGGGCGGGCTGATTCCCTTGGGGGTTTTTCTGGACAGTCCGCGACAAAAAGACATTCTGCTGCGGCTGTGGATCAAAAAAGAGCCGCGACAGGCCGCTTACCAGAGTCTGCGAAACTCGGCCGGCGACTTGCCGATCCTGAATGTGGCTGCTTCACGTCTGGGCACTGAGTGGGTCATCGTCGCAGGAGCCAGGCCGCTCAGGGCCAAAGTCGCGGTACAGGCGGCGGCTCAGCTGTCCAGCGCGGATGTGAGCCTGGAGACCATCAGGTGCGCGGCCGACGTGGCGGCGGCGGAGCTGTCCTTTGGTACCAATGCGCGAGGTTCGGCCCAGTACCGCCAGGCGATGTGCCGGGTGTTGGTGAAAAGAGCCGTGACGGAGGTATTGCAGTGCAAATCAATGTAATGATCAACAATAAACAGGTGTCCCTTCAAGTGGAGCCGGGAGAGTTTCTGGCTGAAACGCTGCGCAAGCATGGCCTCCTGAGTGTCCGCAGGGGCTGTGACACCTCCAACTGCGGCCTTTGCACCGTCTGGATTGAGGGAAAACCCACGCTGTCCTGCGCGGTTCTTGCTTTCAGGGTTGACGGCAAAAAGATAACCACCATCGAGGGAGTTGCGAAGGAAGCCGGGGAATTCGCGGAGTTCCTTGTTGCCGAGGGAGCTGAGCAATGCGGTTTTTGCAGCCCCGGGTTCATTATGACCGTTCTGGCGATGAAAAGGGAGCTGCCAAATCCGACCGAAGCGGAGATTGTCCATTATCTCATAGGCAATTTGTGCCGCTGCTCAGGTTATTTGGGACAGCTAAGAGCAGTCAAAAAATTTCTGGGGGTGGGCCTGATATGAAGATAGTCGGCAAAGGCTTTCCCAAGACAGACGGAATGATGATCGCCACAGGCAAGCCGGTTTATACCGACGACCTGGCCATGGCCCGGGCCCTGGTGGTAAAGATCCTGCGCAGTCCCCACGCTTTTGCCAGGATAACAGCGATTGATACCTCCAGAGCCACTGAGCTGGATGGTGTGGAGTGCGTTTTGACCTATAAAGATGTCCCCAAGGTCAGGTTTACCCTGGCCGGGCAGACCTATCCCGAACCTTCGCCTTATGACCGGCTGATTCTGGAGGAGATTGTCAGATATGTCGGCGACGAAGTGGCGATTGTCGCCGCGGTGGATGAGCAAACAGCCGCAAGGGCGTTGAGGCTGATCAAGGTCGAGTATGAAGTCTGGGACGCGGTGCTGGATTTTGAGACAGCCAAAGAACATCCATCAACAGTTCATCCCGAGGACGACCTTCACTGCAACTACGATATCGGCATGCAGCGCGAAAGAAATGTTGTTTCCTCGCAGAAGGTGGAAGCCGGCGATGTGGAAGGTGAACTGAAACAATGTCCGGTTGTCATTGAGGAGACCTTTTATACCCAGGCCCAGGCCCATGCCATGATGGAAACCTACCGGGCTTTCAATTATCTTGATCATACCGGGCGGCTGGTGGTGGTGTCTTCGACCCAGATTCCCTTTCATGTAAGGAGGCAGCTGGCCCGTGCGCTGCAGATACCGGCAAGCCGGATCCGGGTTATCAAGCCAAGGATTGGTGGCGGATTCGGCGGTAAGCAGACCGGGGCGGTGGAAGTATTTTCGGCGCTGGTTACGCTGAAAACCGGGAAACCGGCCAAGATCGTGTATGACCGGTGCGAAACATTCAGCTGCACTACTTCCCGCCATGCCATGAGGTTAAAGGTTCGGCTGGGCGCGGACTTATCAGGCTATATCAGGGTGATCGACATCCAGGGTCTGTCTGATACCGGAGCTTACGGGGAACACGCATCAACGGTATTCTCGGTGGTCGGCGCCAAAACACTTCCTTTATATAACAAGACTAAAGCGGTCCGGTTCATGGGCGATGTGGTGTACACCAACAAAATGCCGGCAGGGGCGCTGCGGGGCTACGGCGCGACCCAGGGAACCTTCGCTCTGGAATCGGCTGTCAACAAACTGGCTGAAAAGCTGGATATCGATCCGGCCCAGCTGCGGCTGCAGAATCTGATCCGGGAAGGGGAAAGCTGTCTTATTCATGCCGACAGCTCTCTGAAAAGCTCTTCCCTGGCCAGATGCATCGCAAAAGGGCAGGAGTTGATCGGCTGGAACGCTAAGTATCCCCGGACCGAGATGGCTGACAATAAAGTGCGGGCTGTAGGGATGGCGGTGACGATGCAGGGGTCGGGAATCGCCGGTATTGATACAGCGTCAGCCGAAATCCGGCTGAATGATGACGGAAATTACACCCTGCTTGTCGGTTCGACCGATATGGGAACAGGCAGTGATACGATTTTGGCCCAAATGGCCGCCGAAGTGCTGGCGACCTCCCTGGACAGTATTATCGTCCACGCGGCGGATACCGATGTTTCTCCCTATGACCCGGGTTCTTACGCCTCCAGCACTACCTATGTGACCGGGATGGCGGTGGTAATGGCGGCCCAGGATCTGAAGCGGCAAATTATTGAAAGCGGAGCACAGCAGCTGGCGGTGGAGCCAGACAAGGTTGTATTTGACGGAGCCGCCGTCCGGACGCTAGCAGGCGACAAAGCCGTGAGTCTGCAAAAACTGGCGGAAAGGTCGGTTGTGGGAGCCGGCCAGCGGCAACTGGTGGGAAACGCCACCTACGGCAGCAGCGAATCGCCGCCGCCGTTCGTCGCCGGTTTCGCCGAGGTGGAGGTGGATAAGGAGACCGGTAAGGTTGAGCTGCTCGAATATGTGGCAGTTGTGGACTGTGGAACAGTCATCAACCCCAATCTGGCGAGAATCCAGGTGGAGGGCGGGATCGTGCAGGGCATCGGCCTGGCGCTGTATGAAGAGGTGCGCTATGACGATAAAGGCAGGCTGCAGACCGATTCATTCCTCCAGTATAAAATCCCGTGCCGGAAAGATATCGGCAACATCACAGTGGCCTTCGAGGAGAGTTTCGAGCCCACCGGTCCTTTTGGCGCGAAGTCAATCGGGGAAGTGGTTATCAACACACCGGCGCCGGCGATTGCCCATGCTGTTTATAACGCGGTGGGTCTGCGGGCGACAAGTCTTCCCATTACCCCGGAAAAAGTGTTTCAAGCAGCAGGCAGCCGCACCGGCGGTCCAAGACCATAATTTGCAATGCGGCGTTGGGGACACCCGGCGCCTTTTTTACGCCGCCATACAGAGCCATTTCAACGGCGGCGGCAGGAATGACCATGGCTGGCAGACATTCGCCAGTGCAACAGGCTGTCTGATGTTGTATAATATACATTATTGCTTTTATTGAATAGTCTTGACGAGAGGGCTTGCGATACAGGGACAGAGGAGGAAACTGATGTTTAAACAAGGCTTTATCAGCCAAACCTGGCGCCTTACCCGGGTTTACTGGGTTTCGGCGGAAAAGTGGGGAGCCCGGCTGCTGCTTGCCGTCATTGTCGGTCTTACCCTTGGGAACGTGTATATCCTGGTACTGTTGAACGCCTGGAACAACCGCTTCTATAATTCCTTGCAAAACTATGACCAGGGTGATTTCGTAAGCGCCTTGGGGCAGTTTTCGATACTGGCGGGGATGTTCATCATCGTCGCCGTTTATGAACAATATCTGCAGCAGATGCTGGAAATAAAGTGGCGCCGGTGGCTGACGGAGCATTACCTGGGTAATTGGATGGACGGACAAACCTATTACCGTCTGCAGCTTGTTGACAACAATACCGACAACCCTGACCAGCGTATCAGCGAAGACCTGCAGCTTTTCGTTTCGCTGACGCTGCGGCTTTCGCTGGGGCTCCTAAAAGCCAGCGTCACGCTGGTGTCATTTGTGGCGATACTGTGGACCCTTTCAGGTACCCTGACCATACCTCTTGGAGACAGCCAGATTGCCGTACCTGGTTACATGGTCTGGGTGGCGATCATTTATGCCGCTGTCGGTACGTGGCTGGCCTCGAAAATTGGCCGCCCGCTGGTAGGTATCAATTTTAACCAGCAGCGTTATGAAGCCGATTTTCGTTTTAGCCTGGTGCGACTGCGGGAAAATAGCGAAGGCATCGCCTTTTATAAGGGAGAACAGCAGGAGCAGCAGAATTTTGCCAAACGCTTCGAAAAGGTGTTTCGCAATTTCCGTCAACTGATGGACCAGCAGAAAAAATTAACCTGGCTTACTTCTGGTTATGGCCAGATTGCGATCATTTTCCCCTATATTGTGGCCGCGCCGCGCTATTTTAGCAACCAGATCCAACTGGGCGGCCTGATGCAGACTGGCTCGGCCTTCGGGCGGGTCCAGGACGCACTGTCCTTTTTTGTGGAGAGCTATTCCGTGCTGGCCCAGTGGCAAGCCGTGGTCAACCGGCTCAGCGGCTTTGTCAACAATATGGACCGGGTAAGGACGCTGCCCCAGCAGGATCTGATTCAGTTCAATCACGACGCCGGGCCGTCCTTTGAAGTATCGGGGCTCAGCGTTGGCTTGCCTGACGGGGCCCAGCTTCTGGCTGGACTGGACTTGCGGCTTAACCCGGGAGATTCACTGCTGATCACCGGTCCGTCCGGCTGTGGCAAGAGTACGCTGATGCGGACTTTGGCTGGCATTTGGCCGTTCGGACACGGCAACATCAATATTCCGCAAGGTCAGCGGGCGCTGTTTCTGCCGCAAAAATCCTATCTGCCGCTGGGGTCGCTGCGGGACGCTGTCCTGTATCCGCACGGCACGGGCTGGGCGAGCGACGAAACCATTGTGCGGGCTATGGCCTTGTGTCAGCTGGGAGAATGGTCGAATCAGCTGGACCGGGAGGAAAACTGGTCCCAGGTTCTTTCACTGGGCGAGCAGCAGCGTGTCGCTTTTGCCCGGGTCATACTGCAAAAACCCCAGTGGCTGTTCCTGGATGAGGCGACATCGGCGCTGGATGAACCCACCGAAGGCGCTATGTACGAATTGCTGCGCCAGGAGCTCCAGAATCCGGCCATTATCAGTGTGGGGCATCGGCACACCCTGGTACAATATCATCAGTCGCAGCTGCGGATCAACAAAGCGGGGGACTGGAGTCTGGCCGGCTAGGTCCGTTGCCATGGAACTTGAAAGCCGTCTGTTTTTAACAGACGGCTTTTTTTGTCGGGTGGTATCTGTCCTGACAAAATATCATGGCATACTGCACAGCAGGAACTTGTCATATTTTGCAGAAATATATAGGAAAATGGAACCTTGTGTCTATGTTGGTTAGCTGCTTTTGCTTGCTTGTCATGCTCGGGGATCTAAAAATATGAACTGGTGGGGGTTGGATTTGTTGGGGAATAGTATGGCGACTAACCTGTCAAGCATCCGGATTAGGCTATTGGTCATTATTCTGTCAATCATGCTGGTGTCGCTGGGGCTGCTGACCGGACTGAGCTACTATTTTTCCAAACAGGCACTGTCCAAAAGCGTCGATGAAACAGCGACAGCTTTGGGAACCGACTACGCGAAGCGAGTCCAGGGTTCGGCGAACGAGCTGGTTATTTACATGCAGGATTTGGCCAGTAATCCGTACATTCGCGGTGGGGACAGAACGCAAATTGTCGCAGCGATGGCGGACGCGAAAAACAGGAACAACAAGATTGATGTCGTCAGTTTCATATATCCGACCGGGGCGTCGCTGCGCCATGACGGAGCGGACACCAATCTGGGAGACCGCGACTATTTCAAGAAAGTGGTTATGACAAAACAGCCGGTGGTGTCAGACCCCCTGCTCGCCAAAGCTACCGGCAAATGGGCGGTGAATATAGCGGTGCCGGTCTTGGACAACGGCAATCTGATCGGGGTGGTGACCGGCTCTGTAGCACTGGCCCACCTTAGTGATATCGTGAAAGACGTCAAATTCAAGGATACCGGCTATGGGGTTATCGCCGACGATTCCGGCATGATCATCGCCCATGCCTTAAAACCGGAACTTGTCGGGAACCTGAACCTGATGGAGAAAAAAGTCAAGCCAGAGCTCAACCTCGGGGTCTCCGAACTGGACGACCGTCTGGTGGCGCTTTTCAAGACCGCCAGCGAGACCGGGAAGCAGGTGAGCGGAATCCACACTTTTGCCGGCAGTCCGCCCCTGCTGAGCATATTTACAGCAATTAACCTTCCCGGCGGACAGCGTTGGATAATGATCGTGTCAGCCCCGGAAGCAGAAGCCACCCGCGAGGTGGGCTCGCTGAGCCTGATTCTGATTGTTGTTGCTGCGGCCTGCATCGGCCTGGCGGCGCTGGTCGTGGTGGTTGTAAGCGCCAGATTCGCCCGGCCGATCATCAGAATTCGTGATGAAGCGCTCTTGTTGGCTGACGGTGACTTGCGGCCAAGACCGATCGACATTCATACCCGGGATGAAATCGGACAATTGGCGGAGGCCTTTGGCCAGATGGCCGACAGACTGCGCACCTTGGTGGTCAAAGTACATTCCAGGTCTGAGACGGTCGCGGCATCCAGTGAGGAACTGACTGCCAGCGCCCAGCAGTCTGCCAATGCCGCCAACCAGGTGGCCGGTTCGATTACTCAGATTGCCGAAGGGACGGAAAAACAGGCGAATGCGGTGGACAGTATGGCGACGGTCGCGGAAGAAATGTCGGCGCGTATCGAACAAATAGCCGCTACAGGCAAGCAGATAGCCGGAATAGCTGATGACACTTCGCAATCCTCCGCACAGGGGCGAAAAGCGGTCGACAAAGTAATGGAACAGATGAGGAGCATCGGCAACGAGTCGGTTGCGGTCCAGAAGACCATCGGTGAGCTTGCCAAAGGAGCGCGGGAGATTGGTGAAATTGTTACCCTGATTTCCTCGATAGCCGGACAGACCAACTTGCTGGCGCTCAACGCCGCCATCGAGGCCGCGCGGGCGGGAGAAGCCGGACGCGGGTTTGCGGTGGTGGCGGAAGAGGTGCGGAAACTGGCGGAAGAGTCCAACCAGGCCGCGCAGCAGATCGCCGGTCTGATCAAGAATAACGAGGCTGCCATGAGTCAGGCTATTGTCGCCACTCAGGCCAGCGGCGAGGGTGTCAAGACCGGTATAGCGGTTGTGGAGTCGGCAGGTGAAACCTTTAAAACCATCGCCGTCGCCGTGGACCGCCTGTCAGCACAGATCCAGGAAGTGACAGAATCCATCAACCAGATTGCGGCAGGAAGCCAGGAACTGGTTTTATCGGTACATAATATCGACACAGTGAGCAAGGAAAACGCGGCCGAGGCGCAAAGCGTTTCAGCCGCCACCGAAGAACAGTCGGCGTCGATGGAGGAGATTGCCTCCTCCAGCCAGGCCTTGGCCCAGACTGCGGCGGAACTGCAGGCGGCGGTGGCCAACTTCAAGGTATAGGTCGCCATAAACCTTTGCAGCATCAAAGCCATGGAGACAAAAGTCCTGTCAGTTCCCAAGACCTGGCAGGACTTTGGCTGTATTGCAGCAAATACAATTGGAGAAATTGATGTTGAACAGATAAGAAGGAGAAGGGTCATGCTTTATTTATTGGACACAGGCAATATCAGCCATATCAAGCGGGCGTGCGATTTGTATGAAATTGCCGGAGTAACAACAAATCCAACCCTGATTGCCAAAGAAGGTGCTGATTTCTTGGGGCTGCTTGCCCAGATCAGGGAAATTATCGGTACAGATGCCATGCTGCATGTCCAGGCTGTCAGCAGAACGGCGGCGGGAATTGTCGATGAAGCCCGCTATCTTGCCGCTAAGGTCGGGGGCAATCTGTATGTAAAAATACCGGTAATCCCTGAGGGTATTAAAGCCATAAAATTATTAAAGAATCAAGGCATCAAGACTACCGCCACCGCTGTCTTCACCCCCCAGCAGGCGCTGATGGCCGCGGTTGCCGGAGCGGATTTTGTGGCTCCTTACGTGAACCGGCTGGATAATATTTGCGGCGACGGGATCAGGGTCATCAGGGAAATCGTCGAGCTGTTTCATGTCCATCATGTTCCAGCCAAGGTGCTGGCAGCCAGCTTTAAGAATACCGAACAGGTGCACCAGGCCAGTCTTGCCGGCAGCCATGCCTTGACCGTAAGCCCGGAGATCCTCGACCTGATAGTCAGCCATCCTCTGACTGACGCCAGTGTTGATCAATTTGTCCGGGACTGGGAAAGGGTGTACGGAACCGGTAAAGTGACCATCCACGCCTAAAGGACAGCAAGGCTATGAAAATGCACAGCATCAGCCGCGATATCTATACAGCCGGCACATAGACATGCTAACTATTCCTTGGTATGCTTTATAAATAACGACAAAAGAAAGAGCAGAGGTGCTATAAAATAGTTTGTAGCACCTTTTTATATAGTAAACGTCAGGTGAACCATGGATGCGCAAAAAGCTAAAACAGGTAAGCGGTTTCACAGGAAAAATCGAGACAATTGCGGTGCCGGGATTTTGATTTTGCGGGAGGGGGAAGCAGCATGTTTCAGGCGATGCGGCGACAGGACAGAATGCTCAGCCAGGCAGAAACAGAAGAAATTTTAGTAAACGGGGTTTATGGCGTATTATCGATAAACGGCGACAATGATTATGCCTATGGTATTCCTTTGAGTTATGTTTATCTGGGTAGCAGTATTTATTTTCATTGTGCCTTGGAGGGTGAGAAGTTAACGCGTATTGGCTGCAACAATAAAGTGGCGTTTTGTGTAGTGGGAGAGGCTGACCTGCTGCCGGAGCAATTTAGTGTCAGATATAAAAGCGCAGTGATTTTCGGAGCAGCCAGTGTGGTTGGCGAGCAAGAAAAGACACCGGTATTGATGGCTTTTATCGAAAAGTATTCCAGAAGCTTTATTGAGAAAGGCAAGGAATATGTCAGCACGAGCGCGCATAGAACAGCGGTAGTGAAAATCACTATTGAACAGTTGACAGGAAAAGCCAGAAAATAGGCAAGCCCAAAGCCCTTCTCTTTTGAGGGTCAATTTGTTTGGTAAATATGGCTATTTTTCGTTATAATTGAATTATGACTGCAAGGGATTAGATAAAGTCGGTTGTAGACGGCCTGGCAAAGAGGCCGGAGTGCAAACTTTAGTGGGTAAAGGAGCGGATGGACATGAAAGAACTGGGGTTTTATGACGGGAAGATTGTGGAGAAAAACCAGCCTGTTATCTGTATCGAAGATCGGGGCTACCAATTTGGCGATGGGGTTTACGATGCCTGGATGATACTTAACGGCAAGCATTTCTTGAGAAAAGAGCATTTGGACCGTTTTGAGCGGAGCTGTAAAATGCTTGATATTACTCCCTGCTATTCCCGGCAGGAAATGGAAGGTTTCAGCGATATGCTGCTGGAACAGTCGGGAATCACCGACAGGGGAATGGTTTACTTCCAGTGGACAAGAGGCTGGCAAGCGCCGCGCTCCCATGTGGCTGTTGCAGGCGTGCGCCCGCTGCTGACCGGGTCGATTATGCCTGTGGCTGCTAAACCGGCGGAGTATATGACCAAGGGCTGCAAGACGATATTCTTTCCTGATGAACGGCAGCATTTCTGTAACATCAAGACCCTGAATCTTTTGGGCAGTGTTATGGCCAGCAACGCTGCAGCCAAGGCCGGCTGCTATGAAGTCATTTTCGTGCGGGAGGAAGGCGGCAAGAAATTTGTTACCGAGAGTGCGCACAGCAATTGTTATGCCGTTAAGGACGGAGTCATTCACACCGCGCCGCTGGGCAAGCTGATTCTGCCAGGCATCACCCGGGGTGTTGTTCTGGGGATTGCCGAAAAACTCGGCATAAAAGTTGTTGAAGAGTTTTGCACCCCCGAGTTCTTTGCCAGCGCTGATGAGGTATTTGTTTCGGCAGCCAGCGGTGTGGTGGCTGTCGGTTCTATCGACGGCCTGCCTGTTGGCAATGGGGCCGGGCCTGTATATAAGCAGTTGAACACCGAGTATCAGAAATTGATTGATATGAATTAACTGCAGTCATTTCGACATCACCTGATCCGGCTGGAACAGCCGTCAAAACCCCTCTTTGTGTTTAAGAGGGGTTTTGCTTTGCCGAAAATGAGTCGAACAGCCTGGCCGGTATGGGTGATTATTTTGTAATAAACCTGGTTATTCCGGCTGAAAATGTTTTACAATGGTATCAACGAGCAGGGCAGAGTATGGAGAGGGGCATTTCATGAGGGGCGATTGGCAGCAGCAGATCAAGAGATTCAACCAGCGAAGATGGATAGTTTGGGCGCCTCTCGCGTTCGCCTTTTTAGCGTCCTATTTTCATCGTACAGCCACCGGCGTGGTGGCTGACAGTCTGATGCAGGAGTTCTCCATCACCCGGGCGGCGGAGATGGGAGGATTGGCCTCGGTCTATTTTTATACCTATGCAGCCATGCAACTGCCGGCCGGCGTTTTGGCCGACTTTTACGGGCCCAGACGAACAATTACCCTGGCGTTGCTGCTGGCCACTGTCGGGGCGGTGATCTTCGGCCAGGCCGAAAGCATAACCGCTCTCTATGTCGGCAGGCTGCTGTCCAGCCTAGGGGTTGGCTTGATTTATGTCAATATTGTGAAGATCCATGCCGAGTGGTTTCGGGTGCGGGAGTTCGCCACAATGACCGGCTTGATAGTTATGGCCGGCAGTGCCGGTTTTTTGCTCGCCGCAACCCCCCTGGCCTTTGTGGTTGAGTCCTATGGCTGGCGCAATTCTTTCTTCATGATTGCTGTTTATTCGCTGATTGTGGCCGCCGGCTGCTGGCTGCTGGTGAGGGATCGCCCGGTGGATGCCGGTCTGCCTTCGATAACAGAGATAGAAGCTTCGGAAAATGGGCTAAAGACAAGCGCAGCGGCCGCTGGCTGCAGTATCGGCGGCAGCCTGAAAACCGTGATGCGAAATCCCTATACCTGGTGTCCGTTTTTTTCGTCAGTGACTGTATACGGCGTCTATATGGCCTTCATCGGTTTGTGGGGCGTGCCCTATTTTATGCAAATTTACGGCATGTCCCGGATCGCCGCCGCCAATCATATCATGGCAATGGCGGTGGGTACCATGCTGGGGGGGCCGCTGATCGGGGTACTATCCGATCGGTTAGGGCTCAGGCGCGCTCCCATTGTATGGTTTACCGCAGGGTTTTTATTGGTTTGGCTGCTGCTTACTGTTTGGGATGGTGGAAAGCCCCCCTTGTGGGCGTTGTACCCGATTTGTTTCAGCATGGGGGTAAGTATGTCGGCAGTCAATCTGAATGTGGCCTGCGGTAAAGAAGTCAACCCGCCGCAGATGACAGGGATCGCCGCCGGTGTCGTCAATTCCGGATCGTTTGTCGGGGCCGCGCTGATGCAGCCTGCTTTTGGCTGGCTGCTTGACCGCCACTGGCAGGGAGCGGTGGAGCAAGGGGTCAGGATTTATCCGCTTGAGGCTTATCAAAGTGCTTTCTGGTTTTGTGCCGCTGTCCTGCTGCTTGGAGTGGTGTCTGCCCTATTGACAAAAGAGACGAGAGGGGTCAATATCTGTGAACCCTTGCGCTGAGGGCAAGCTGCATTATCCACCAGGCTGCCTGAAATACTTCGCTTAGCGCACTTGCTCACCGGAGCGTTTTATATTACCATTTTTTACTAATTGTCATATTAACGCCATGTTTGAAGGAGTTTGACCTTTTGAGTCAAATAAACAGATATTGGGAAACGCTGTTTTATGATTTGTTATGAGAGGGGCAGTCTCTTTTGAAGAAACGGTTAATTATCATTTTACTCTGCGTCAGTTGCATTCCGCTGATTATCGCTTCCACAATCTCCTACCGCATGTTCGAGGCCAAGATTATCGCCGATTATAATGAGAACAGCCTGGAGCGGGCCAGTGCCATTCAGAATGATGTCCATTATTTCATCAATCGAAACCTGGAAGCATTGAAATTGCTGACCCAGAATCGAGCTGTTGTAAGTATGGATCCGGCGGCGACCAAGCCTGTTCTGGTGAAAGCCGCCAAGGATTATCCCGATGTTGTCTTCATCGTCGACAGCCTGGCTGGACAGCAGCTGGTGCGCAGCGACGACCTGAAGCTTGTGGAGGTCGGCGACAGGCCCTTTTTTAAGCGGGCGGCCGCCGGAAATGTTACCATCTCGGAAGTCCTCATCAGCCGGGCCACCAATCTGCCGTCGATTATCCTGGCGGTTCCCATCAGGGATGATTCCGGGACGATGAAAGGAGTGGCCCAGGGACCGCTGATTCTTAATATCCTTGATAAATTTATGAAAGAACGCTCAATCAATGGCAGCACGGTATTTCTTGTCGATCAGGAAGGAAAGATCCTCGCCCACCCTGACAGCGAGATGAAGCCTGAAGAAAGAGATATCAGCAAACTGCCTTATGTTCAGACAGGCCTCAGCGGCAAGAACGGCACCGTGGAAATCACGAACCGCAAGGGTCAAAAAGCGCTTGTCAATTATACCTTCGACAAGGAAAATGGCTGGCTGACCTGTATTGAAACCCCGAATGACGTTTTGCTCGGGCATTCGCGGCTGATTATGTATCAGATGCTGGCGTTGCTGGCAGTGACGATACTCTTGGTCGGGGCAACAGGTTACTTCATCGCCGGTCGGGTTGTAAATCCGCTGTCAGCCTTGGTTTACCGTTTCAAGGATGTAGCCGGCGGCAACCTGGCTGTCGAGGAAGTAAAGGTGGTTTCCGGCGATGAAATCGGCCAGTTGGGGGCTTCATTCAACGCCATGCTGGGTAGCCTGCGGGGCATCGTGCGGCAGGTTGCCGATTCCGCTCAGCAGGTTGCTGCGTCCAGCGAGCAGCTGACCGCAAGCGCCAACGAGTCGGCGCAGGCAACCAATCAGGTAGCTGCGACGATCGGCGATCTTGCCGCCGGAGTCGACGGACAACTGAAATCGATTCAAGAAACTTCGCAGGTTGTGGGCGGCATCAGTGCGGCCATCGGGCAAGTCACCGCCAATACAGCCGTAGTGGCCGCCAGTTCCGACAAGACGGCGAGGGCAGCCTCGGACGGGGAAGAGGCTATCGACGCTGCCGTAAGTCAGATGGGCAATATCGAGACCGTTGTCGCCAATTCGGCGCAGGCGGTGGGTAAGCTGGGTGAACGTTCGAAGGAAATCGGCCAGATCATTGTCACCATCTCGGATATAGCCGGACAGACCAATCTTCTTGCCCTTAACGCGGCGATTGAGGCTGCGAGGGCAGGAGAACAGGGGCGCGGGTTTGCCGTTGTGGCGGAAGAGGTTCGCAAGCTGGCTGAACAATCTCAGGAAGCCGCTAAAAAGATTGGATTGCTGGTCGGGGAGATCCAGGATGAAACCACCGCAGCCGTAAACGCTATGACCGAGGGCGTACAGGCGGTGAAGGTGGGTAGTGATGTGGTATCCAGGGCCGGCAGCGCTTTCTCGGAGATAACAGAGCTGATAAAAGACGTTTCCGGACAGGTCGCCAAGACATCTTCTGTTGTCCAGCAGACCGCTCAGGGCAGCCAACAAGTCGTCGACGCAGTCCGGAAAATAGAAACCATCTGCCGGGTAATTTCGGATCAGTCCCAGACGGTGTCTGCTGCAACCCAGGAGCAGTCGGCTTCGATGGAAGAGGTGGCTGCCTCCAGCCACGAGCTGGCCAAACTGGCAGAGCAGCTTCAGGCAGCGGTCCGGCAATTCAGAGTGTAATTTCATTCGCTGTTAGAACTGATGCAGGTAATTTCATAGTATGACATAAACAAGAGCATGCATCCTTGCAATATAGGAGCATGCTCTTGTTTATGTCAGCCTGGCCGCGGACTTTGGCGGCGTAATCGCACCAGAGAACTGCCCGTCTTTTCGGGATGATCCGGCTTGGATGGCACGTCAAACACTTTCTGGAAATATAGATTAAAAGAGGATAATTATTCCTTTTGACGAAAGAGGTAAATAACATAAAAACGAACGGAATGGTACAATAGTTGTTTGATGTTATCTGGCGGATTAGGTGCCAGGCACCCCAGCGTCTTCAAGTCGTGGGAAGGAGGTCAAACTGTTTTCTGCTAATCTGCATAAAACGCACATTTATAGGCTTCTTCGGCTCCGTTGTCGACTTGCATTTCCGACTCTTCAATCTTGACCCCGAAAGCGGAGCAGAAGTGCAACAATACGACGAAGTGGCGTCCGGATTGAATGAGAACAGAAAGGGCCTCAGGAGCCTATGTGGAAGACATGATATCAATTGTCACCTGTTTTTCCGCATGGTTGTACGGAAAACGAGGGGGAAGGGTCGCCAAAAAAATGCGTGAGGTGCTCGAAAGCGAGGTTCTAGCTAGTGAAGACGACGGCTAGCGGCATCATGCTCGAACTCACCCAAGAGCAAAAGGCTTATTTGGACGAACTAATGGAACGATGGAACGCAGCAGTCCGCTATGGGTTCAAAAGAGTTCTCGACGGACTCCAGACGCAGGATGTTAGGGTTATGGTTCAAGGGAAGTTTGGTCTGAACTCTCGTCAGGCAAACGACGCCGTGTTCCAAGCTCAGTCGACGATAGCCTCCCAACACGCCTTGGTTCAAATGCACTACTCCGACTGTTCGGTGAAAGTGGGTCGGTTGGAAAAGAACCTCAAAATGGCAAAATCCCAACGAAGAAAAAGCCGGTTGTCAAAGAAGCTAGAAAAGTGGCAACGCAAGTTAGCCTTCGGGAAGAAACATGTTGATGCAAAGACCTTTCCTTCTGTTGTCTTCGGAGGGAAGAGAAATTTTCGGGAGCGTTGCAAGGGCAATATCTCCAAGGACGAATGGCTTCAATTGCGGGCTTCGAATTACTTGTCGAGGGGAGATAAGACCAAGGGAGGCAATCTCAATATGCGTTTGCGCCTCGTGGGCGAAAAGCTGATGCTGGACATAGTGTCCCAGCCCGTTCTAACTGAAAAAACGGTTCGTTATCAGCGTATCTCCGTTCCCGTGTATGTCGCCGAGAAAAAGTCCAATAAGACGGGGCGAGTCAACGGGATACCGTACCGAAAAATGCTTATTGAGTACCTAGCGACGGGAAAGGCTTACCAGGTTGAGATAAACAAGAAAATAGTCGGCAAAGATTCTCGGTACTACATACATGTGACATTTGAGGAAGAAGTGCCGGAGCTTTACAAGCCATACGAGGGAACTGTCGGCGTCGACACGAATCCGACCGGACTCGCCGTGGCGTTCGTCGATTACCTCGGACAATACCGGGGCAGTTTCTGGAGCAACCAAGGAGAATGGCCGTATGCACGTACCAACCGAAAGACGAACCTGATTGGCGAGGCTGCAAAATACATCGCCAAGATAGCCTGCGGTGCCGGAATGTCGCTAGCTGTGGAAGACCTTGCATTCCGGCAGGACAAAAGCGTGACCGCAAAATTCAATAGGATGGCGAACGGTTTCTGCTGGTCGCAGTTTCTACGAATGATAGAACGGAGCGCGGCAAGGATGGGCATCCCCTTGACCAAGGTTCCTCCGCCCTGCACTTCGACGATAGGCATTTTAAAATACTCTCACATGCACGGCTTGTCCTCGCATGAATCCGCTAGCTATGTGATTGCACGAAGAGCTCTTGGTTTTCATGACGAAAAAGTTCCTAAACCATTGGAGAGGCTTGTGCCAGCACAAGATATGCCTAATGAGTACAACTGGAAAACATGGAACACGGCAAAGCGAACCATTATCAAAGCATTCAATAAAGGAAAGAAAAGGAAGGTGAAAAACCTAGGTTTCTGGCAACAACACAGGAAAGAGATGCTGGGGCTAAAAAAGCTCGCATGACCAAATCTCCGCCTCGCTAGACACACTGTGAAAGTAGGAGGCGGCTGGTTCCCTAGGCAGTGAGTAACACTCCCTTCCGGGCTGTACGCAATGCGGCGCCCTCTGGCACCCGGAACACGATCGAAAGCTCGTGGCTCAGCAGCTGAATCCTGTGACGCTGCCGCCCATCTAGTCAATGGGTGAAATCCTGTCGTCCTCCTTGTGAGCGATTTAGGCAGGTTTTAGAAACCAGGTTACATAGGCAAAAAACACATTCCAGCGAAAGGGAGTTGATGAAGTGCTTGATAGCAGCATCTATACAGTTATGATTGTGGAGGACTCGCCGTTCCAGCAAAAGCTATTGGAAACGGTACTCAGTACGCTGAAGTGCCAAGTGGTTTGCTGCGAGGACGGAATCGAGGCGCTGGACGTTATCGGACGGATTGATCCTGATGTAATCCTGATGGATATTACGATGCCGAAGCTTGATGGTTACCAGGTCTGCAAAATTCTGAAGGATGATCCGCGACTGCGGGACATCCCTGTCATTTTTATCAGCACTTTGCATGAGACTCTCGATAAAGTCAAGGCTTTTTCCCTGGGCGCCGTGGATTATGTGACCAAGCCGTTTCAGGCGGAGGAAGTGCTGGCCCGGGTTGAAACTCATCTCAAGCTTCGCCGGCTGCATCGGGAGCTGGAGGAGAGCAAGCTGGCCCTGCAGTCCCGGTTGCATCTGCAGACCCAGGAATTATACGAAATGCAGGCGTCAATAGTCAGAGCGCTGGCGACGTTGGCCGAGTCCCGCGATCACCAGACCGGCGGTCATTTGGAGCGGGTGCAGCACTATTGCCGTAAATTAGCCATCGAAGCCGTGGCCCGGAATTTGGATGATGGCCTCAAAGTCTCGGAAATCCCTGAAATTGCGTATAGTTCCATTTTGCATGATATCGGCAAGGTAGCCATTCCTGACGCAATTCTTCTAAAAACAGGCAGACTGACTGTCGACGAGTTCGAGTACATGAAAAGGCATACAACGATTGGCGCCGATACGCTGAAGATTGTTCACAGTAAATATCACCATTCTTCGATCCAGGTGGCAATGAACATCGCCCGTTACCATCATGAACGGTGGGACGGCAAAGGATATCCGGAAGGGCTGGAGGGCAAAGTCATTCCGGTGGCTGCGCGGATTATGGCTATTGCCGATGTTTATGATGCTCTCAGGTCCCAGCGCAGTTATAAACCGGCGATGTCGCACGAAGAGTCGGTGAAGATGATGACTGCAGAGCGGGGGACTCACTTTGATCCCGACTTATTTGACGCCTTTCTGGCCAATCAAGCGCAATTCGCCCAGATTTTTTCGGACTTCTCCCCCGAGCGGGTGGCTTTCCCTGCTGATTATAACAACTCTCCCGCCCCGCGGTGGTAACAGACAGGCAACAAAGGGACAAAGCATGATAAGGGCTGGGATGAATTGAAACAGGAAATAAGACAAATAGAAGCGTGTCAGGCGTGGGCTTTGCGCCAAAAGGTAATGTGGCCGGACAAGGGCATCGATTATGTGAAACTGGAGCAGGATTCCAGCGGGATTCATTATGGTCTGTTTCAGGGTCTTCAGCTTATCTCAGTCATTTCTGTTTTTTTGGCTGATGAAGCTGTGCAGTTCAGGAAGTTTGCAACCCATTGTAAAAAACAGCGGCAGGGTTTGGGGACGCAGCTTTTGCAGCATGTGCTGGACGAGGCCGCAGTCATGGGGGCAAGAAGAATATGGTGTAACGCCAGGCTCGACGCAGCCGGTTTTTACAGGAAATTGGGGTTTCGCGAAGTGGGGGAGCCCTTCGAACGCGATGGCCTGCAGTATGTCAGGATGAGCAGAGAATTAGGTGAGACATAACGGGACTATGAAAGGGGCAACAACCGTCTGGTTGTTGCCCCTATTGATTGCAATATTTAACAGTGCCCTTATTGGCCTTTGGTTACCGGCATTTCTTCCAGTTGTCCAGCACCATATGGGCGTGCTCATGACTGTAGCCCATACCAATAAGCAATCCCAGTAACGCCGCTTCCGAAATGGCGCATTTGACCCCTTCTTTTTTTACTTGCATACAGGCGTATTCAGTGATGGGATCAGAGTGCATGCGGAAATAGGCCAGGCTCATCATAGCTAGCATCATTTTGTTCATTCCTGGCATCATATGCCCGCCATGCATCATGTGCATCATATGTTTCATGTGTTTCATATGCTCCATATGTTCGCCATGCATTGGCATTGAGCAGTCATCGTGCATCATATATTCCTCATACATGTGTTCAGGCATTTCTTTTTCGCAGTCGCAATCGCAATCTTTCATTTCTTATATCCCCCTGACAGTTTTTTCGATGATGTACTGGTATATCATATGTGAATGTATTATGGAAAGGTTCCGGGCATTTTTCCCCAAGGCATTTTTGCCGCCGCCTGGGACATGCGGGTTTGGACATAAGTCCACAAGGGGTGCTCTTCAGCACAATGCTTGATAAAGGGCCTATTTAGGAGTAACACCCCAAAATAGAGGATTTTTGCGGGGCCGTTGTCGAAATCAACCGTAAATAATCGTCTATTGTCGCATACACGGCCTGGATTGAGTTTGATTGAAGGGGGAAAGGGCATGAATAAGGTCTTCGC
>Ga0316228_1001752_pt1 | contig 20989 bp, 30 predicted proteins | sample TBH18021metaG_FD_206005 | JGI IMG/M metagenome (GOLD analysis project Ga0316228, IMG submission 206005) | Freshwater microbial communities from Trout Bog Lake, Wisconsin, USA - TBH18021 | ecosystem: Environmental > Aquatic > Freshwater > Lake > Hypolimnion/Profundal zone | place: USA: Wisconsin... | reverse complement strand
CCTGAGCCATGGCGTAGACCTGCCCATCCAGTCCGCGCAGTGGGGTCGCGACCAGGGTCCCTCCCTGCAAGCTGCTGGCGTCGCCCAGCGCGGACACCTGGACATCGATCGCCGAGCCCGCCCGCGCAAACGGCGGCAGGGAGGCGGTGATCGTCACGGCCGCGACATTCTGCACCCGCATGTCGCTGCCGCGGACGTTGACGCCCATCCGCTCGAGCATGCCTTGCATCGATTCCTCGGTAAAAGGCGCGTTGCGCAGGCGGTCACCGGTGCCGGCGAGTCCCACCACCAGCCCATAGCCGACCAGCTGATTGGGCCGGACGTTCTCGACCGAGACGATGTCCTTGATCCGCGAGGCCGCGCTCGCAGGGACAGGGCTGAGCGCCGCCGCCAGTAGCAGCGCCTTGGCAATGTGGTGGTGACGCATGGCTTCCCCGATGCGGGACCGCGCCCGCTCTCCTTCATTATAGGTGGCGCTGGCGCGCGCGGATTTGGTGCGGCTCACATCGCGCCTCCCGGCTGCCAGCGCGGCAGCGCCAGACCCTCGCGCCTGGCTTGCGCCAGCCGCAGGACGAAGCGGATGATCTCGGCGACCGCCGCATAATATTCGATGGGGATCGGCCGATCGAGCTCGGCACTGGCGTGCAGGGCGCGCGCGAGCGGCGGGCTCTCGACGACCGGGATCTGATGCTCGGCGGCAAGCGCGCGGATCTTGAGCGCGATCTGGTCGGTGCCCTTGGCGACGACCACCGGTGCGCCAGACGTGCCATGCTCATATTTGAGCGCGACCGCATAATGCGTGGGATTGGTGACCACCACCGCCGCCGAGGGCACCGCCGCCATCATCCGCCGCCGCGCGCGCTCGGCCCCGAGCCGCCGCTGCCGCGCCTTGATCGCGGGATCGCCGTCGCTTTCACGGTGCTCGTCCTTCATTTCCTGCAGGCTCATCCGCATCCGGGTCAGGAAGGCGCGATGCTGATAGAGGAAATCGACGGCGGCGATGGCGACCACCAGCCAGAGGACGTGACCCAGCAGGTCGAGGCTCACGTCACCGACGAAGGCTGCCATTGCACCCGCTGACAATCCGACGCTTTGCCCAATCCCGCCCACGAATGGCCGCAGGGACCACCAGCAGAGCAGACCGACCCCGCCGCATTTGAGCAGTGTCTTCCCGAACTCGATCCAGCCTTGCTTGCCGAGCAAGCGCGTGGCGCCGGCCGCCGGGTTGAGCCGCGACCATTTGGGCGCAAGCCGCGCGACCGCGAAGGACGGACGTCCCTGCACGACCGCGATGGCCAGTGCGGCGATGAAGAACAGCAGGAGCAAAGGGCCGATATGCCACAGCAGCTCGCCCAGCAGCCAGCCTATTAAAGACTGACCGCCGCCAGGCTCGAGCCGCAGCGATCCCGCCTGACTCCACAGGCCGGCGCCCAATTCGGCGAGCTTGAGGAAGCCGCCGCCGATCAGTCCAGACCCGAGCCAGGTAGCGCCCAGCATCAGCACGTGCCGGGTCTCCGGCGCGACCGCGACCTCCCCCTTCCTGCGCGCATCGTCGAGCCGTTTGGCGGTCGGCGCATAGCTCTTGTCGCCGGCATCCTCAGCCATGCAGCGGCCCCGTCTGCAGCCAGCCGCCGAACCGCGCCGCGAACAGCGCCAACATGGCGCTCACCGTCATCGCCAAGATGGCAAAGCCGAACAGGAGATTGAGCGGCTGGGCGACGAAGAACAATTGCAGGCTCGGCGCGAGCCGTGCCCCCAAGCCGAGCGCCAGATTGAACAGGATCGCATAGACAATGAAGGGCGCGGTCATGCTGACCGCCAGGCCAAGCGCCTCGCCCGCCGTTCCGACCGCCAACCGCAGCCAGTCCCCGGCCTGCAGCCAGGTGCCGACCGGAAACAAGCCGTAGCTGCGCACGATGGCCGCGATCCACAGATGATGGATTCCCGCAGCGAAGCAGATCAGGGCGGCGGCGAGCGCCATCATCTTGGCCATGAGAGGGATTTGCCCGGCCTGGCCGTCGAACGTCAGGACACTGGTGAGCCCGATCTGCAGGCTGATTATTGCGCCCGCCATCGCGGCCGCCTGGAACATCAACCGGATGACTAGCCCGATCGCCAGCCCGCTGAGCAATTCGGCGAGCACGGTGACCATGAGGTCAAGGTCGCTGGCCCGCGCCTGCCCGGCCACCTGGGGACGCAACAGCCCGAACAAGGCGGCCGTGACCCCCACCGCGAGGAGCAGCCGCACCTGGCCCGGCGCGGCTTCCTCCGACAGCAGCGGGAGCAGCAGGATCACCGCTCCGATCCGCGCGAACAGGATCAGGAAGGCGGTCGCCTCAAGCGGCAGGTCAGCGAGCAACGATCGCCGCCTGCACCGAGGTCATGAACCGTCCCATCGCCTGCCCCATCAGCGGCAGGGTCATCAGCAGCACCATGCCCATGACGATCAGTTTGGGAACAAAGGTGAGGGTCATTTCCTGAACCTGCGTCAGCGCCTGCAGCAAGCTGATGGCGACACCGGTGATCAGCGCTGCCAGCAGCAGTGGTCCCGCGACGGTGAGGAACAGCAGCGCCGCCGCGCGGCACAGCCCCATGACCATGCTCGCATCCATGGCTCAGATCTGCATCCGCATGATGTCCTGGTACGCGCTCACGACCTTGTCGCGCACCGCCACCACCGTATCGAGCGCCAGCTCGGCCGCGCTGACCGCAGTCACCACATCGACGAGGTCGCCTTTGCCCGCCACCTGTGCCGCCGTGGCGTTGTCGGCGGCGGCGAGGCTCTGGCCCGCATTGCCGACGAGGTCGCCAACCATGGTCGCGAAGCCGCCCTCGGCTGCTCCCGCCGGAGCCTTCGTCTGCCCCGCGACGCTGCGCGCATAGGCGCTCAGTCCCGAGAGTTGATCGATCGACACGGCCGTTCCCCTTATTTGAGCAGGTCGAGCGTTCGCGCGGCCATGCTGCGCGCGGCGTCGATCGTATTGAGGTTCGCCTCGTAGCTGCGCTGCGCTGCGCGCATGTCGGCCGCTTCGACCAGCGGATTGACGTTGGGCTCGAGCACATAGCCGCGCGCGTCGGCGGCCGGATGACCCGGCTGATAGATGCGCGGGAAGGCCGATCGGTCGTTGCTCATCCCGCGCACGGCGACGCCCTCCGCGCCCGGTTGGAACACCACCAGCTTGCGCCGGTAGGGTGTTCCTCCAGCAGTCGCGGCGACCGAGTCCGCGTTGGCGAGATTCTCGGCCACGACCCGCATCCGCAGCGATTGCGCGCGCAGCCCCGAGGCCGCGATCCGAGTCAATTCGCGAAGGTCCATCGACCAGCTCCCATCCTTGCTCCTGCCGCCATGATAGGAAGATTTTGCCTAGTTCGGCCGCAGCCGCGTCATGCCTGCCTATGAAGTCGGCAGGGAGCTTGCATGCCGTCATTGTCCAACATCCCGGTCGACCTGTCGGCCATGATCGGAACCGCGCGAATGCCGCTTGGCGAGCTCGTCAAGCTCGGCCGCGGCGCGGTCATTCCGCTCGGGGTCACGCCCGATGACCACGTCGCGCTGTACGCCGCCGGACAAGCGCTCGCCGTCGGCGAACTGACCGTGACCGGCGACCGCATCGCCGTCACCATCACCCACCTCTTGCGCGAGCACGCGTGATGGAGGTCGCCGCGATTGTCCGCATGTTCGCCTCCCTCGGGTTGATCCTCGGACTGCTGGCCGCGGCCTTGTGGGCGGTCCGGCGCTTCGATCTGCGCCTGCCCGGGCGTTCGCCCGAGCGCGGGCGGCTCCAGCTCGTCGAACGGCTCAGCCTCGATCCCAAGTGCACGCTCGTCCTCATACGCCGCGACGATCGTGAGCATCTGCTGTTGATCGGACCCGAGGCCCTCGTCAGGGTCGAGAGCCTCGGCGTCGCCGATCGGCCCGCCAGCGCGCCCGACAAGAAGGTACCCGTGCTCAGCTTCGGGCGCATGCTCGACGTCCCGGCCACGCCCGGGGGCATCGGGCGGCTCGGCCTCGTGTCGATCGAAGGGGATGAGCTGTGCGTGGCCGACTGATCGGCGGAGCGCTGACGCTGCTGCTGGTGCCCGCGTCCGCGCTGGCCAAGGCGCCGACCCCTGTTGCGAGCGGCCTCACCGAGGGGTTTTCCAACGGACGTGCGATCAGCCTCGTGCTCGCCTTGACGGTGCTCAGCCTAGCCCCCGGCATCCTGATGACGATCACCAGCTTCACCCGCATCGTGGTTGCCCTGTCGCTGCTGCGGACCGGCATCGGAGCGCCGGGCGTGCCTCCCAATCCGGTGATCATCAGCCTGTCGCTGTTCCTCACCCTGTTCGTGATGGAGCCGACGTTTCAGACCGCCTGGAGCGAAGGGATCGCGCCCTTCAACGCCGGCAGGATCAGCCAACAAGAGGCGTTCGACCGTACCGCCGCGCCCTTCCGCACGTTCATGCTGGGGCAGGTGCGTCCCGACGATCTCGCCTTGTTCAATCGCCTCGCCAAAACCGCGCCCAAGTCCCCCGCGGAAGTGGGTCTCCCGACCCTCGTCCCAGCCTTCATGATCAGTGAGCTGCGGCGCGCGTTCGAGATCGGCTTCCTGCTGCTCCTGCCCTTCCTCGTCATCGACCTCGTGGTCGCCGCGGTGCTGATGGCGATGGGCATGATGATGCTCCCGCCCTCCTCGATCAGCCTGCCGGTCAAGATCATCTTCTTCGTGCTGGTGGACGGCTGGGCTCTGGTCGCAAGCTCGCTAGTCCAGAGTTTCGCGCACGGCGGCGGCTGACCGTCAGCGATCGCTCTCGAACCTGCCCGCGCGTGCCACCAGCCAGTCGGCGAGCAGGTCGAAGCTTAACGGTTCGGCGAAGGCCACCCCAACGTCGCCATGCACCCAGCGAACGATCCCGAGCTTGAGCGGCAGTCCCGGGACCAGAAGCAGGAGCTGCTCGCCGACCCGAAGACGGAGCGGCAATGACAATTTGGCCCCGCCCTGACTGATGTCCCTGAGCTGCGCCTCCGCCCGCCCGTCGGGAAGCCGCACTTCGACCGTACAATCCATCTGCAGCCGCGGCCCGCGCGGTTTCGGCTCGCGCCGGATGCGGCTCGCCCGTCCCGGCTTGGCCGGAAGCAGCGCCTCGACCTCCTCGGGCGCATCGAAGGCGAGACCCGCCCGGTCGCCCCGCACCCAGACGATGCGGCCACTGACCTGTCGCTGCTGCCTGAGCTCGATCTCCGCATGATCTCCGCAATCGATCGCTAGCCGCGTCTCGAGCATCAGCCCACCGGGAGAGATGTTGCGGATGCGGCAAAGTCCCTCCACTTCGCGGACGCGCAGCTTGGCGACCATGAGCATGGTCAGCGTACGCTCGGCGCGATCGGACAGCTTGCGCTGGGGGTTAAAGGGAGCGTTCATGACGTGCGTGCCTCCGTGATCGCGACTTGACGGACGGTACCCTTGCCGAGCGACCGATCGGCCGCCGCCTGCACCAGCTGGCGGAAGCCGGCGAGGTCAGGCAGCCGGCCATCGGGGCCTGCGGCGAGCGGCGTTCGAAAGGTTCGCAAGTTGATGGCATCGAGCAGCAGCGGCAGCCGCTCCTTGACCTGCTCACCGCTGCCGGTCGCCACCCGCAACTCCAGTTTGACGGTCGCATAACCGGCCAGCTGCCCGTCGCCATCGACCAGCGGCAGCAGAACTTCCGCAGGAACGAACTCGGGTTTTTCGCCATCATCGTTGCTCGCTGCCTTTTCCGGTTGCGCGTGCGGCTCCGAGGCGGGCAGGACCAGGCCAACTCCGAAGGCGGCCGCGCCGCCCGTCGCCACGCCGCCGAGCAGGATGAGCAGGAAGAAAAATATGCGCTTCATCGGTCTAGAACCGGAAGCTCGCGTCGCGCGGCAGCGGCGAGCTGTCGGCGAGCAGGACAATGGTGATGCGGCGGTTCTCGGGCCGTAGAGGCTGGTCGGGATAGACCGGCTGGGTCGCGGCCAGCGCCACCACTTCGGAAAAGCGATCGGGGGACAGCCCTGCCGCAATCAGTGCATCGCGTGCCGCGAGTGCGCGGCTGGCCGACAGTTGCCAATTGGACGCGCCCTGACCGCCCTGCCCGTCGGTATGCCCCTCGATCGCAAGCTGAACCGTCGAGGCTGAAAGCTTGCGCGCGATCTGCCCGAGGAGCACCCGGGCATAAGGGTTGAGCACCGCCGTGCCGGGCTGGAACATGGCGTGCGACGCGTCGTCCATCAGGCTGACCCGCAGCCCGTCGCGCGCCTGGTCCATCTCGATCTTCTGCTGATTGGCCTGCGGTACGCTGGTCGGCTGGAGCAGCAGCTTGAGCTCCTCGGTGACCACGCGCAGGCTGGCATCGGGCACCTTGGCGCTGCCCGACTTGCTCTGCGCCTTGGCGGCCGCCGCGGAGGGATGTCCATCGCGTGCCGGATCGCTTGCCTGCGCACGCATCTGTTGAGCGCCCAGCCCCGGCTTGCTGCTCGGGATGGTCTCGATCGTCTCGCCCGGCTTGGCGCTCGCGCTCGACGGCGAGAAGTATTGCGCCAGTCCCTTCAGCCGGTCCTTATCGGGATTGGCGAGTAGCCACAGCAGCATGAAGAAGGCCATCATCGCGGTCACGAAGTCGGCATAGGCGACCTTCCATGCGCCGCCATGGTGCCCGCCGCCGACGACCTTCTTTACCCGCCGGATGACGATCGGCCGCTCGGCCGGCGCGGCCTTGGCCTTGGTTGCCACCTCAGGCCGCCTTGAGCACGGATTTGAGCCGCGTCTGCAGCCGCTCGAGCCGGATCTGCTCGATGGCGCGCGTCAGGCAGTCGCCGCCGGCAAGCGTGTCGAGCAAGCCCGCGCTTTCTCCCATGTGCTGCGCCAGCACATCGAACTGCTGGAGCCGCGCGAGGTGGCGGCTGACCACCGCCTCGTCGGTCGCCAGGACTTCGGCCAGCGCCTCGATCAGGATCGACATCTCGCGCATTTCCGCGGCCAAGGCGCGGCACAGCGCGGGCGCGATGTCAGGCAACGTGCTCATGCGAACAGCTCCACTTCACCCGCCGCCTCGGGCAGCCGCAGCGGCGCGCGCGGGTTCGCGATCGGCGCCGCGTCGCGCACGGTCAGACAGCGCGAGCGGCCGAGGTAAGGCATGAACTCGACCCGGCGCGCATGGCGTCCGCCCAGATCCTCGTGGACAACGCTGATCCCTTCGGTGGCGAGAAAGCGCCGGGCGAACACGCTGTTCGCCGATCCGATGTCCCCCAGATTGGCGACCACCTGCGCTCCGCCATAGCAATGCGCCTTCAGCCGGCCGCGCTCGGCGCCGCGCGTCATCAGCGCGTTGATCAGCACTTCCATGGCATGAATGCCGTAGCGCTGCGGATCGCTCACACCGCTCAGCGAGCCGCCGGCCGGACTTGGCAGGAGAAAGTGGTTCATTCCGCCGATCCGACGCTCTGGATCGTGCAGGCACACCGCGACGCACGAGCCCAGGATGGTGGTCACCACCACATCGGCTTCGTCGACCACGGCATGCTCGCCCTGAATGATGGTTTGCCGTCGCATCTCAGGTGAGCGCTCCGAACACGCGCTCGATCTTTTCCTTGAGCGCGGCGGGGGCGAAGGGTTTCACGAGATAGTTGTTGACCCCGAGCGCCGCCGCCTTTTGCACCACCTCGCGGTCGGCGGAGCCCGTCAGCATGATGAAGACCGTCTTGCCGATCACCGGGTCGCCGCGCACCGCTTCGAGCAGCTGCAGCCCGTCCATATCGGGCATATTGTAGTCCGAGATGATGAGGTGAACGCGGTCCTGCCGGACGTCAGCGAATGCCTCCTTGGCGTCGCCCTTGTCGCGGACGTGGACGAAGCCGAAATCCTGCAAGGCACGACGGATCATCGCGCGCATGCTCGCCTGGTCGTCGACGATCATCACCTTGATGGCGGCGGCGGCCGGCATGGTCAGCGCTCCTTTCGTGCAAGACAGGAGCGCAGCACCGCGTCGGCCATGCGCTCGATCGGGACAATCTGTTCCACCGCGCCCAGCTCGACCGCCGCGCGCGGCATTCCGTAGACGACGCAGCTCTCGGCCGATTGGGCCAGCGTGCGGGCGCCCGCCTCGTGCAACGCGAGCATTCCCGCAGCCCCATCCTGCCCCATCCCGGTCAGCAACGCCGCGGTGGTACGCTCGGCGACCGGCACGAAGGAGCGGAACAGTTCGTCCACCGCCGGGCGGTGCCCGCCAACGAGCTCGCCGCGCTCGAGCGAGATCACTGGTGAATTGGTGCCGCGCAGCCGCATGTGGCGCTCGCCGCCGGGCGCGATGTAGACGCTTCCCGCCTGAACGACGTCGCCGTCGCGTGCTTCCACCACCCGCATCTGTGCCTCACCATCGAGCCGCGCCGCGAAATTGGCGGTGAAACCGGCGGGCATGTGCTGAACGACCAGCACCGGCGGACCGTCGGCGGGAAGCGCACCGATGAACGTGAACAAGGCCTCGACCCCGCCGGTCGACGCACCGACGACGACCAGCCGGTCGGCGCAAGCACCGCCCGTCTGCGCCACCGGCAGGCGCGGCGCCGGCCCTGGCCGCACCCGCGAATGCGCGGCGGCCCGCACGCAGGCGCGCAGACGCTCGCCTTCACTTTCCATTTCCGCGGCATTTCCAGACGGCTTGCACACGCAGTCCACCGCGCCGAGCCGCAGCGCCTCGATCGTCACGTCGGCACCGCGCGCGGTCAGTGTCGAGCACATCACCACCGGCATCGGTCGCAAGCGCATGATCCGCTCGAGGAAGGACAGGCCGTCCATGCCCGGCATCTCGACGTCGAGCGTGACGACGTCGGGGTCGAGGCTCTTGATCATCTCGCGCGCCTCGAACGGATCGGGGGCAGACCCCACCACCACGATGTCGCCATCGCGGACGAGAATGCGCCCGATCACCGCGCGCATCGAGGCGCTGTCGTCGACCACGAGAACACGGATGGGGCGGCTCACGGCAGCGTCCCCAGCTTGCGGTAGATGGTGTTGCCGAGCGACTGCATCTGTCGGTCGGCCTCGCCGCTGAGCCGCTCGCTATGGCCGATGTAGAGGATGCCCCCGGGGGCGAGTTGTTGCACGAGCCGCTGCTCCAGCACACGTTTGGCAGGCTCGTCGAAATAGATCATCACATTGCGGCAGAAGATGACGTCGAACTGCCGCTTCATGGGCCAGGCGGCAAACAGGTTGAGCACGCGCGCGTGAACCCGCTCGGTGAGGGTCGGCGACACACTCGCGCCGTCCTGATCGCGGTCGAGCCAGGCGCCGGCATAGGCGTCGGGCACGGCCGCAACCGTGTCGGCGGAGTAGCGCGCAGCGGTCACCGCCTCCACCATCGGCGGCGCGATATCGGTGGCCAACAGCTGCACGTCGCGCGACCTGAGCCAGTGCGCTGCGCTCCGGTCGGTTCCCGCGAGGCACATGGCGAGGCTGTAGACTTCCTCCCCGCTCGAGCAGCCCGCCGACCACAGCCGGACCGGGCGTCGCTCTGCGGCGGTCTGGAGCACAGGCCGGACTTCGGCGACGAGATGGTCGAAGTGGTGCCGTTCACGGAAGAAGTGTGTGTGGTTGGTGGTGAGCGCGGTGACCATCGCCGCCCGCTCGTCCGCGTCCGACCGTACCAGCCGCACGTAGGCACCAAAGTCCGCGAGGCCATGCAGCCGAAGGCGACGCCCGAGCCGCGAGCGGACCAACGTCTGCTTGGCGGGAGACAGCGCGATGCGCGCCTCCTCGCGCAGGATCTCCGCCAGCGTGCGGAACTCCTGCCCGCCCAGCTCGGCCTCGGCGGCGAAGGCCTGGTTCATGCGGCCAGGTCGAGCTGGCGAGTCACCCCCAGCACGTCGAGGTCGAGCAGCGAGACCATCGTCCCCTGCTCGCCCGACCCGCGGGTGACGAGATGGATCAGGCCGGCGATCACGCCGGGTTCGGCAATCTCGATCTCGGGCGCGGGCTGGATCTGCGCCGGGTCGATCGACACGATGTCGTTCACCTCATCGACCAGGAAGCCGGCCTGCTTGTCGCCCAGCGTCACAACCAAGATGCAGCTGCGGCCGTGCACCTGCGTCTTCTGCCAGCCGAGCCGTTCGCTTAGGTCGACGATCGGGATGACCGTGCCGCGCAAATTGGCGACGCCGCGGATGAACATCGGCACGCCGGGGAGCGGGGTTGGCGCCTCCCATTCGCGGATCTCGATCAGGACCGACATGTCGATCCCGAACATCTTCTCGCCGAGCGAGAAGGTGACGATCTTGCGTTCGCTGATATCGCTCATGCTGCCATTCCTTTCTGAGTGCGCGGCGTAACGCCGGTGGCGGCGACGATCGCGTCGATGTCGAGGATGAGGGCGATCGAACCGTCGCCCAGGACCGTGGCGCCCCCGAGACCGCGCACGGGATAGAGATTCTGGTCGAGGCTCTTGATCACCACCTCGCGGCGGTCCTCGATCGTATCGACCATCAACCCGACCGTGCCCGCGCTGTCGCTTTCGACGACAATGACGAGGCTGTCTTCGGGCGCCCGCTCTTCTCCGCGCAGGTTGAAGAAGCGGGTGAGGCGACGCACCGGCAGGAAGGAACCCCGCAGCTCGAGCACCTCGGCACCCGGGCTGAGTTCCTGCAGCTGGCCCGGCTCGGGCTGAACACTCTCGATGACCGAGCCCAGCGGGAGCACGTAGCGATGCCCTCCCAGCCGGACGACCATGCCGTCGAGGATCGCGAGGGTCAGCGGCAGGATCATGGTGAAGCAGGTGCCCTGCCCCGGGACCGAGCTGATCTCGACCCGTCCGCCGAGCTGCTCGATGTTCGAGCGAACGACGTCCATGCCGACCCCTCGGCCCGAGATGTTGCTGATGGTCTCGGCGGTTGAGAATCCTGGCGCGCAGATGAGCTGGTCGATCTCTTCGTCGCTGAACTCGGCGCCCGGCGCCACGATGCCCTTGTCGATCGCCTTGGCGAGAACCCGCGGGCGGTCGATACCGCCGCCGTCGTCGGCGACCTTGACGATGATCCGCCCGCCCTTCTGCTCGGCCGAGAGCAGGATGGTGCCCTGATCCGGTTTGCCCGCCGCGCGGCGGCGCTCGGCGCTTTCGATGCCATGGTCGGCGGCATTGCGGATCATGTGGGTCAGCGGATCGCCGATCCGCTCGATCACCCGCTTGTCGACTTCGGTCTGCTCACCGCTGACCTCGAGCCGGATCGCTTTGCCGGTTCCGGTCTCAAGGTCGCGCAGCATGCGCGGTACACGGTTGAAGGCCTGGGCGATCGGCTGCGCGCGCAGGCCCATGACCCCGTCCTGGATCTGGCGGGTCAGCCGCAGCAGTTGCGGCAGTTCGACCTTCTCCTGATCGGCGGGGGCGAGCCGGTCGGCGAGCACCGAATTGCGGATGACGAGTTCGCCCACGAGGTTGAGCAGATGGTCGAGCCGGGCAAGGTCGACCCGAACGCTCATCGGCTCGAGCCGGGCGGGCGCCTTCTCCGCCGGTCCCCCCGCCGGCGCCGACGTTTGCGCCGGACCCACGGTCACCGCGTCGACCCGGATCTCCGCCGCGGGCGCGTCATCGCGCTCATCCGGGTGCGCCGATGCACGGACGATCTCGACCATGCTGTCTGGCGGCATGAAGTCGAAGCATTCGCGCAGCTCGTCCTCGTGGAGCGCCGCCGGCAGCTCCAGCCGCCAGGCGAGATAGGCATCGGCGGGGTCCAACGCGTCGAGCGTCGGCAGCCGCTCGGTCTCAACCGCGATCACGCGCCCGCCGAGCCGTTCGAGCTCGCGCACGACGAGCAAGGGCTCGCCGCCATTGGCGAGAGCCGCGCGCGACGGGCGGAAGGTCACGGACCAGCTCTCGCCAGATGCGGTGGGATCGTCGAGATCGTCGAGGGCGACCACCACCGGCTCGAACCCGAAAGGATCGTCGGCGAGCACGGGCGCCGGTGGTTCCTGCGCCTCGTCCCCGGTCATTCCCCCGTCCGCCAGGAGGCGCTCCAACTCGTCACGCATCGGCCCATCGTCGGGCACCGCCGCCTCACCGCGCGCGGCGAGCACATGATCGGACAGGATATCGAAGGCGCGCAGCAGCTGCTGCACCAGCGGCTTGGTCGGGGTCATTCTCCCCGCGCGAACCTCGTCGAGCACATTTTCGAAGCGGTGGGAAAAGGCCATCAACGCGGCATGGCCGAATGCGCCCGAGCCGCCCTTAATCGAATGCACCGCACGGAAAACGGCGGCGATGGTCGAGTCCGACGTGTCGCCTTCGGCCATGGCCGACAGCCCCGCTTCGGCGGCGGCCAGACCCTCGGCGCATTCTTCGAAGAAGATCGCCTGGATGTCGTCCATCTCGCTCATGGGCAAACCCGCCGGATGGCGGCGCCGAGCTTGTCCGCGTCGAACGGCTTGGTGATCCAGCCGGTCGCTCCGGCCTCTCTCGCGCGCGCCTTCTTTTCGTCGGAGAATTCGGTCGACAGGACGAGGATCGGTAGGCCCTTGTGCTGCTCGTCGGCGCGCACCGCTTCGATCAACTCGAACCCGTCCATCCGCGGCATGTTGATGTCGGTGATGATGAGGTCCGGCGCCAGTTCGGTCAGCCGCTCGAGCCCGTGAACCCCGTCCTCGGCGGTCTCGATCGTATAGCCTTGCGCGGTCAGCGACGCCTTCAGCAGCATCCGCATGCTGGGGCTGTCGTCGATGGTGAGAATGGTCCGGCTCATGCGGCAAGCTCCGTCAGCCCGAGTTGTTCGATCCGCTCGCGATAGGCATCGCTGCATGCGGCAATGGTCAGACCGCCGGCGCTCCGCGCGGCCGCGAGCAGAAGCTGCACCATGGCCTGACCAAGCGCCGCCACCTCGCTCGCATCGACGACGACTTGGCCTTCCGCCGCTGCCGCTTGCATGTCGGGCAGCAGCGCTTCTGCTGCGGCCAGCGTGGCATTGGCGGGAAGGACGATCGGTTCAGGCGGGAACGGCGGCGAGCTCATGCTTGGCCTCCTGGAGGGCTTCTTCGAGTTGGCTGAAACTGGGGGCGTGAAGCGACGGCGTCTGGCGCCGCGCGAGTTCCACCGCGACCTGCACGGCGATCCCCTGGGCGTAAGCCACCACCGCGGTCTTCACGATCTGGTAGCAGCGCGAATCCTCGGCGATCGTCTCGCCCAGCTTGGACGCCAGCGGCCCGACCACGCAGTAGCTGAGCAGGACGCCCAGAAAGGTGCCCACCAGCGCGCCGCCGATCATCGCGCCAAGCACTTCGGTCGGCTGGTCGATCGAGGCCATCGTCTTGATGACGCCGAGCACCGCGGCGACGATGCCGATCGCGGGAAGGCCGTCGGCCATGCTCTGCAGCGCATGATGCGGTTGATGCTCCTCGGCATGATGACGGTCGATGTCGGCCTCCATGGCCTCGGATAGCTGGTTGGGATCGTCGAAGTTGACCGTCATCATCCGCAGGTAATCGCAGATGAACTCCACCAGATGATGGTCCGCGAGCACCTTGGGATGCCGCGAGAAGATGCTGCTTTCGTGGGGATGGTCGAGGTGGGGCTCGATCCCGGTCGCACCGCCCTTCTTGAAGGTGGTGAGGAGCGCGAACATCAAGGTCAGCAGCTCGCGATAGGTGTCGCTCTTCCACTTCGGGCCCTTGAAGGCGCGCAGCAGGCCCTTGCCCGCCAACTTCACGGTGGGCAGCGAATTGCCGACGATGAAGGCTCCCACCGCCGCTCCGCCGATGGCCACCATCTCGTGTGGCAATGCCTCGAGGATCACCCCGAGCTTGCCGCCCGAGATGATGAAGCTGCCAAAGACACAGCCCAGGATGATCAGGAATCCAATCCCGTTCAGCACAGCTTTTGCGTTCGCTCCCTTGCCTCGCCTCCCGATTATAGGGGCCAGGCGAACCGGTTCGGGCGAGCGGACCGAAATTCACCACCTGCCGGCGATGCCCGTGGCGTACGTCTATGATGAGCGGGTCAGAACGGAGCTCTTAATGTCGCTTGCCGCCTATCAGCGCGCGCACCGCGCCGCCGAACATCCGCGTGCCATGGAAGGGCGGCTGGTAGCCGAGATCAGCCGCGAGATCGAGCTGGCGTGGAACGCGGGTGAACGCGGCGCCCGGCTCATGCCCGCACTTCACCGCAATCGCGAGATGTGGTCGACGTTCGCGGCGGCCTGCGGCGGCGCGGCCAACGCGCTCCCGCCCGAGCTGCGCGCGGCGATCATCTCCTTGAGCCTGTGGGTCGACCGCCACACCAGCGCGGTCATGGCCGGCCGCGAGACCGTCGCGCCCTTGCTCGACGTCAATCGGCTATTGATGGACGGCCTTCGCGGGACCGGCACCCAGGCTGCCGGCGGCGGCGGCGAATAGCCGACCGTCGTCGCGTTCGGAGCCCTTTGGCACCAGCACGCGCAGTTTGCGGCTGGCGAAGTCGATCGACACTTTCTCGAACGCTCGGATCGCGTTCATCCCCATCAGCATCGCCGGCTTCGTGTTGAGCTTGAGCTGATCGAAGGTGTGGGCATCCGCGAACACGATGGCGACATCGGTCAGCGTCACTCCGCCCAGCTCCAATCGGCGTAGGACGGTGTAGGTGCCGGGGATCCTGGCGCCGGTGACCGAGGTCAGCTCGATCGTCCCGCCATGGTCGAGCAGCCCCTTGCGCCGGAGCATCGCCTCCATGGCACGGTTGCCGATGTTGAGGTCCGACCCGGTATCCACGACCACCGCGATGCCATGCCCGTCGGCCGTCGCATCGGTCAGGATCAATCGTCCCGCCTGCCGCCGCGCTTCGACCACGATCGTCCCCGGCTCGTCGTCCACCCGCTGCCGGGCCGAGCTGATCGACAGTGTATTGCGCTTGAAGTCGAACTGAACCCGCTGCGCCTTGAGGCTGTCGGTCCCGAGGATCCCATCCGCGCCGATGTTGGCGGCGTCGAGCACGGCCGCGTTGATCCGGTCGACGCTGCGGGCGCTATATTGGAGCTGCCCGATCGTGGCGGTACGGATCCGGTCGACCCCGGAGATGCTGTGCAGCGTTGCTCCGGGGCCTTCGGGAAGGTGCAGCCGGTCCGCCAACTCGCGCGCGACCGCGGTCCGATCGGCGCCGGTATCGACCACGAATCGATAGGGGCCGCCGCCCGCGACCCGCACGGCGACGGTCATCCGGTCGGCGGCATCGCGGCCCAGCTTGGCGTCGTGCGTCTGCGTCGTGCTGTCGACCTGGCTGGCGTCGTGAACGCTGTCGAGATGAGTCACCGTCTGTGCCCCTGCCGCTGCTACCGGCAGCAGGAAGGTCACCACGGTGAGTGCGGGAACACGCATGGCAGGCTCCTCCGTCAGCCACGCTACTCTTCTGCCGCCGGTCGCACCAGCAGGGCTGAAACCATTGCTAAACGAAGATTTGACTAAGCTGCCGGCTAGCGGCCCCGTTGGACCGCAGTGGAGCAGATTGCGCGTGGACAATCCCGGCATCGACACGACGACCTATTCGCTCGACGACGCGGCGCCGCGGCGGCCCGAAGGCAGTGCCGACCGACGCGACAGCGAACGCCACCTGACGCTTTTCCGCGTGGGCGCGATGATGGTCGCGGGGCGCCGTGAGCTCTGCCTCATCAAGAACATCTCAGCGGGCGGGATGATGCTTCGAGTCTATCGCCCGCTTGAGGTCGGCGCCGAGCTCGAGATCGAACTCAAGACCGGTCAGCCGCTACACGGGCGGGTAAGCTGGGTGCGTGACCATCAGGTCGGGCTCGCTTTCCCTCAGCCGATCGACGTGCTCGCCATTCTGGCCAGCGACGATTCGGGTCAGCGCCCGCGCATGCCGCGGATCGAGATCAGGGCGTCTGCCTATGTCCGGGAAGGCGCGTCGACGGCGCGTCTCCATTGTACCGACATCAGCCAGGGTGGGATCAAGGTCGACACGCCCGAGCCGATGACCCCGGATGCCGAGGTGGTCGTGACCCTGCCCGGGCTTCCGCCCCAGCCCGCGACCGTCCGCTGGGCCACCGCGAACGCGGCGGGCATTTCGTTCAATACGCCGATCCCGCTCGCCGACCTGGTGGCGTGGCTCCGCTCGCAGCGCGACTCGGTTCGCGCGGCCTGACGGCGATTGAAGATGCCTTATTCGCCCGGTCGGTCGAAGGTCGGGCGATAGCCCCAGGAGCGCGCGGCCTCGCGATCGAGATCGTTGAACCGGGTGGTCAGGCCCGGACGACGGAACTCGGGCAGCACCCGCGGCTTTGGCGTCGGGACATGACGCAGCACGGCTTCAGGCGACAGCGGAGAATTGAAGGCGAGGCCGGCGCGGCCGCCGCGCTCCCAGATGACGCGTGCGGGCACGCTCAGTTCCTGACGCTTGAAGACGACCTCGGCCCCTTCCACCGGAAGATGCTCGCCCTCGACCAGCGCGCCTTCGGCCGAGAGGTTGCGCAACTTGACGTTAAGCGACGTTCCCGACAGCTCGAGCGCCGCGCTCATGAAGACCTGAGCCCGGCGCTGACGGCGATTCTGCACGGTCTGACTTTCGTCCATGGTTCGTGGTCGTAGGCGGCACAGGTAAAACTTCGTTTAACGGTGATGATGCGCACGAACGTTCCCCTTCTCGCTCTCGGCGTCGGTCTCCTGCTGGTGATCGTGGTCGCCGGCACCGTCGGCGGTCCCGGCTTCATGCCCGACCTCCATACCGACATGCACTTCGTTCGCTGGCGGCACGATCATGTCGAGCTGACGCGCGCCATTCTCGCCTTCACCCAGCTTGGCGGATCGGCGGTCCTGCTGCCGCTTGCGGCAGCGGTCGGGGCGTGGCTCTGGTTCCGGCGCAGCCCGCGCGACGCGCTCTGGTTCGTCGCCATCACGATGAGCGGCCGGATACTCGTCGAGCTGATCAAGTGGATCGTGGGGCGTCCCCGCCCCGCCTTCAATCCCTATCCGGTGACCGTCTCCGTCAACAGCTTCCCCAGTGGGCATGCGAGCAACAGCACGCTCATGTATCTCTCGATCGCTCTGTTCCTCGCGCCGCCGCGCTGGCGACGCCAGGCGCTTGCGGCGGCCATGACCCTTGCCGTCGCCATCGGCTGCACTCGGCCGATCCTCGGCGTCCACTGGCCGACCGATATCCTCGCCGGCTGGTGCCTTGGCGTGCTGTGGGTGGGCTTCTGGTGGCGCGTCAGCCGGCGCGGCGGAACAGGAGCATCCGGTTATTCGCCGGCATCGGGCGCTGCGCTGCCAGAGTGAAACCGCCCGCCCGCGCGGCGTCGGCGAAGGTCGCGACGTTGCGGATGCCGAAGCGCGGATCGCGCTCCTTGAGACTGGCGTCGAAGGCGAGGTTGGACGCGGCCAGCGGCTCGCCCGGCACCCGCCACGCCCCATAGAGGATCAGCGGCGCGCCCGGGTCGAGCACCGCCGCGGCCCCCGTCAGCAAGGCGAGGCTCGCCTCCCACGGACTGATGTGGAGTAGATTGATCGCGACGACCGCCGCCGCCCGCTGCACCGGCCACGGGCTCTCAGTGACGTCGAGTCGCACGGGTGGCAGGAGGTTGGACGCTCCCGCTTCCTCGCGCCAGGTAGCGATGGAAGCGATCGCGGCGGGATCCGGATCGCTCGGCTGCCAGTGAAGGTGCGAGAAGCGGTCCGCAAAGGCCACGGCATGTTCGCCCGTTCCGCTGGCGATCTCCAGCACATCCCCCTGCTCCGGCAGCCAGGTGTCGAGCACCTCGCCGATCGGCTCGGCGTTGCGCGCCGTCGCCGGCGCGTGGAGCTTCATGCCGTCGCACCGCGCGTGGCGCGTCGCGCTCGCCGCTCGCGGACGAGCAGCCACGTCAGCAGGCCGAGCGGCCCGGCAAGATAGGTCAACAGCAGCACGGGCGCCTGCACCCAGCGCGCGATCCCCTTGTTGTCCGCGTCGCGGCCGATCCACAGCCCGACGAACAGATCGAAGGCGAGGTAGTGGGTCCAGCCGATCACCACGCCCGCATCACTGCCGAACAGCCGTCTCACCCCGGCGATGCTATAGTCCCTCAGGTCCGCCGAAGTGCTGCCGGGGAGCTGGTGCGGGTCGGCCCAGCCGCCGAGCAGCAGCGCGATCATGACCGCATAGCACAGGCACAGCAGTCCGACGGCGAAGTAGAGGATGACCGAATGGACCGCCGGCCGGCGCGGCAGCAAGATCAGAAACAGCCAGCCGAGCAGCGCAATGCCATTGGTGAATGCCCAGGCGCCGCTCCAACTCACGCCGGCTCGCCTCGCCCTTCAAGCAGGCGCCTGGCTCGCAGGTACATTTCCATCCGCGTGAGGATCAGCAAACCGACCGCAAAACCCATCAGCCCGTCAGTGACGAGGATGGCGAGCAGCGCCGGATGGTGATCGCCCGGACTCACGCCGGCCATGTCGCGCAGCCCCGTGCGCAGGAAGATGATGAGGATGAGGAGTGCCGCCGCCGCCGGCGATGCCTGCTGATAGAGCTCACCGGTGGCCGGATCGACCCGGATCCGCATGAGCTTGCCGCGGTGCCATCCCGCCGCTCCACCGAGCGGCAGTCCGCCAAGCACCGCCAGCCAGCCGGCCAGAGGCGGCGGCTGCACGGCCAGCGCCGTGGCGATTCCGAGCGTGACCAGCGCTGGCACCACCCACAGACGCCCGATCCTGAGCGGCTGCTCCCTCGTCGCTCGCCGCAGCCGCAGGAGCATCAGCGCCGCGACTACCGCCAAGGGGAGCAGCTTGCCCCAGGTCACTGCCCGCCGACCTCGCTTCGCCCGCTGATCTTGTCGGCATCGGGCGCCGGAGTCCTCCAGGCGACGATCGGCTTGCGCGCCGCCAGCGTCTCATCGAGCCGGCGACGCGGCGCGTGGACCGGCGCCGACTTGAGGCTCTCGTCCCCCGCCTTGGCGCGCTCGGCGACGTGGCGGAGCGCCCCGATGAACTGATCGAGCGCGCCCTTGCTTTCGGTCTCGGTGGGCTCGATCAGCATTGCGCCATGCACCACCAGCGGGAAGTACATGGTCATCGGGTGGAAGCCCTCGTCGATCAGCCCCTTGGCGAGGTCGAGCGTGGTCAGCCCGCCACCGAAGCCCTTATCGGAGAAGATCGCCTCGTGCATGCACGGACCCGAATGCGCGAAGGGCGCGTCGAGCACATCCTCGCAGCTTCGCAGGATGTAGTTGGCGTTGAGCACCGCATCCTCGGCAACCTGCTTGAGCCCGTCCGCGCCGTGGCTAAGGATGTAGGTCAGCGCACGGGTAAACATGCCCATCTGCCCGTGGAAGGCGGTCATCCGGCCGAAGCTCTGCAGCTTGCCGCCGAAATGCTCGTTCGAGAACTCCTCGGCCTGCTCTTCCTCGATCAGATGGACGACACCATCCTTGGTTCGCGCGGTATAAGGCAGCGGCCCGAAGGGCGAGAGCGCCTCCGACAGCACCACCGGGCCCGAGCCCGGTCCGCCGCCGCCGTGCGGGGTCGAGAAGGTCTTGTGGAGGTTGATGTGCATCGCATCGACGCCGAGGTCGCCCGGGCGCACCTTGCCGACGATCGCGTTGAAGTTGGCGCCATCGCAATAGACGAACCCGCCCGCGGCATGGACCGCGTCGCTGATCTCCTTCATCTCGGGCTCGAATAGCCCGCAGGTGTTGGGATTGGTGATCATCACCGCGGCGACATCGGGCCCAAGCCGCGCCTTTAAGGCTTCGAGGTCGACCCGGCCCGCACTGGTCGCGGGGATGTTCTCGACCTTGTAGCCCGCGAAGGCCGCGGTCGCCGGATTGGTGCCGTGCGCGCTTTCGGGCACCAGCACCACCGAGCGCGCATCACCGCGGGCCTCGAGCGCAGCGCGAATGCAGAGGATCCCGCACAGTTCGCCGTGCGCTCCCGCCTTGGGGCTCATCGCCACCCCGTGCATGCCGGTCAGAGTGATCAGCCAGTGCGCTAGCTCGTTGATCAGCTCGAGCGCCCCCGAGACCGTCTCGCGCGGGGCGAGCGGATGGATGTCAGCGAAGCCGGGAAGCCGCGCCATCTTCTCGTTCAAGCGCGGATTGTGCTTCATCGTGCACGAGCCGAGCGGGAAGAAGCCGAGGTCGATCCCGTAATTCTGCCGCGACAGGCGGGTATAGTGCCGCACGGTCTCGGGCTCGCTCAGGCCGGGCAAGCCGATCGGCGCCGAGCGCGCGAGGCCGTTCAGCCGCTGCGCGACCTCAGGCACCTCCGGGAAGTCGACGCCGGTCGTCTCGCCGCCGTCGAGTTCGAAGATCAGCGGCTCCTCGAGCATTAGCGCGCGATTGCCGGTGACGGTGCCGGTGTCGCCCGGGCCCTTGACCGGCGCGGCCGGCTTCCAGCCGCTCTGGTTGATCGTCACGCCACCACCTCCTTGAGCGCGCCTTCGAGCGCATCGATGTCCGCGTCGGTCACCGTCTCGGTCACCGCCACCACCAGTCCGCTCTTCAGCGCATCCACGCCGGGGTAGAGCCGCCCCAGCGACACCCCGCCAAGCACGCCCTTCTCGACCATCGCATGCACCGCCGGGCGCGCCTCGACCGGAAGCTCCAGCGTGAATTCGTTGAAGAAGGCGTCGTTCACCAGCCGCACCCCGGGGATCGCCGCCAGCCGCTCGGCCACCTGCACCGCCCGCGCGTGGTTGAGCTCGGCCAGATGGCGAAGCCCCTTCTCGCCGAGCAAGGTCATGTGGATCGAGAAGGCCAGCGCGCACAGCCCCGAGTTGGTGCAGATGTTGCTGGTCGCCTTCTCGCGGCGGATGTGCTGCTCGCGGGTCGAGAGCGTCAGCACGAAACCACGCTTACCCTCGGCATCGACAGTCTCGCCCGCCAGCCGCCCCGGCATCTGGCGAATATGCTTCTCGCGGCAGGCGAACAGCCCGACGTAAGGTCCGCCGAACTGCAGCCCGACCCCGATCGACTGGCCTTCCCCCACCACGATGTCGGCGCCCATCTCGCCCGGCGACTTGATGAGGCCGAGCGCCACCGGCTCGGTCACCACCGCGATCAGCAGCG
>Ga0316228_1001750_pt1 | contig 20991 bp, 16 predicted proteins | sample TBH18021metaG_FD_206005 | JGI IMG/M metagenome (GOLD analysis project Ga0316228, IMG submission 206005) | Freshwater microbial communities from Trout Bog Lake, Wisconsin, USA - TBH18021 | ecosystem: Environmental > Aquatic > Freshwater > Lake > Hypolimnion/Profundal zone | place: USA: Wisconsin... | reverse complement strand
TGCCACCTTCTAAAAACCGTCACTTTATCGTTGATGGTACTGGTGTGCAGGCGTTTAAAGAAAACGCGGGTGAGATTGATATCACTACCACGGATATGTTCAAGATGGACACAGTGGACGCGATGAAGTCGGTACTAGACACTGAGTCACTACCGACGCCAGTTATCGAAGTTGAAAACGACCCATCGGCTATCGATGCGCCACTTCGCGTATGGTTGGTATCGCCAGACCAATACAACAAGTTTGCCGCTGACCCGCAGTTCCGTCAGATTCAAGCGGCTGCCTATGCGCGTGCATCACAAGCCAAAAACCATCCATTGTTTATGGGCGAGGTTGGTATTTGGAACGGCTTTCTTATCAAGAAAATGCCGAAAGCTATTCGTTTCTACGCAGGCAATGATATGCGCTATAGCCCAGATGCCTACAGCGAAACCGTGGCAACTGCCAAAGTCCCTGCGTCATTTGGCACCAACTTTGCGATTGACCGTTCAATCATCCTAGGCGGGCAAGCGGTAGCAGAAGCATTGGCGGCGTCTGACAAGTCTGGTATTCCATTCTTCTGGAGTGAGAAAGACCTAGACCACGGCGATAAAAAAGAATTGCTTATCGGTTCAATTCGTGGTGTTAAGAAAATCCGCTTCGGTGTTGACACTGGCAACGGCGCAGAAATTACCGACTATGGTGTTACGGTGGTTGATACCGTGGTGCCAATCACTGGCCTAGGTAAATAAGGGGATTGATACATGGCTACTATTAACGCAAACAACGATATGACGCATCACTTTACGTTTACCGCGCCTTACGGTAACAATACGGTGCGTTATCATCGCCTGTCAACAGCAGGCACCACTGGCATCATCGACCAAGGCTTAGATAAAAAAGCGATTGGCGCAGGTGATGTGGTTATTTTGGGCGACTTGCCTTGTGGCTTTGTGCTGACCGATGCGATTGTATCGGTTGTCACTGGCTTCACTGGTGCCGCGTCACTTGGCTTTAAGTACAAGGACGGCGAGGACAGTACCGAAGTACCGCAAAACGACAAGTATTTCTTTGATGCTCAAGACGTATCGACAGCCGGTGTTATTCGCGCGGACAAGCAAACGATGGTAAAACTACCAAAAGATGCGCAGCTTATCATGACGTTTGCCGCGGCAAATACCAAGAAAAGCGAATTGCGTGTCGCAGTAACAGGTGAGCTTGTAGGCGCGCCTTAACCATGCTTTAACAACAACCCCAAAGACTGGCTGTAAAAGGTCAGTCTTTTCTATATAAGGAAAAAACCATGCGAAACTATAAACTAGGAATTATTACTGCAATAGCTTTAACGGTAGCTTTGCCAGAGCGAAAACTTACCAAAGAATTTTTGGAAAGTGAAATCGATAAAGTCGAGTATAACCGATTTGGCGAAACAAACACTCACTGCACCATTACCACCAAAAGCGGCTTTACCTTTACTGGTGAAAGCGCGTGTGTTGACCCTAATAACTTCGACCAAAAAATTGGTGAAAAGTTTGCCTATGAGCAAGCATTTGAAAAAATGTGGATGCCGTATGGGTTTTGGCTACACAAGGCGTTGGCTGAATTTGACAGCTTGCCCACCAATACCGCGCAGGAAGAATGGCTAAAAGAAGAAACGCTAGTCTCAGGCGGCAGCGTATTACCTAAGACTGAGCGCCTAAGTTTTGGCGATGCCGTTGCTGCTTTGAAAGAAGGCTTGCGTGTTGCGCGTGAAGGTTGGAATGGCAAGGGTATGTGGTTGACTATGGTGCATCCAGACGATGATGCCAATGTTCCCCCGCGCCCTGCTTATGCTGTTTATGCTGTCGCTGGAATAGTGGATGACGCTACCAATGGTTGCCTGCCTTGGATTGGTATGAAAACCGCTGACAACAAGTTTGTGCCTTGGCTTGCCAGTCAAACTGACGTACTGGCAGATGATTGGCAGATTGTAGAATAGGGTAACTAAACCTCGTCTTATTAACTAATAACAAGTTCTCGACTACCTGAAAGGATGATAACAATGGACAAGAAAACCATCGCAGTGAAGTATGTTGGCCGCCGCGACTCATGGACTGACCGGCTCTATGGCACTGGCTTAACCTTCACTAAAGACCAAGTGCGTTTTGTGCCAAGTGAATCCGCGCGTCAATTATTAAAACACACGGACCTTTTTGCCGAAGATGCTACAGCTAAACCCGCTCAAGAGAAAAAGACCGATGATACCGAGCAGGCAATGGCGCAAGCAGAAGCACAGAAAGCCGAGCAAAATGCCAAGGTTAATGCCGTTGCAGACCTACATGACCAAGTTAATCAGATGACAAAAGATGCGCTTGAGCAGTTTGCAAAAGACAAATTCAACATTGACCTTGATAAGCGCCAAAAGGTTGATGAGTTGAAAAAAGAAGTACATACCTTAATTGACCGATTCGGGTCATAGCATGGCGTTCTTTTACTGGCTAATGATACTGGTAATCGTCTTACTGGTATCTTGCATCATTGGGGCAGGGCTTTTTCTATTCCCCATACTCAAACATATTGTGAAGGAGTGCAAAAAGTGACGCTATCTGAGCTTATCCAACGATTTCGCATCGCCGCGTTTGATAAGGTTGAGCCGTATTTTTTCAGTGATGAAGAAGTTACCATGTGGCTTAATGATGCCGAACGTGAAGCCGCTATTCGTGGGCGACTGATACGCGACCATTCGACGGTTGGCGTTTCTACTATTCCGATGGTAGCGGATGCCAGCGACTACCCATTGCACCCTGCGTTTTATGAGATTGAGTATATTGGTTATGAATATACGCCGCCCCTCGCCAATCAAGGCCTTTATGATGACGAGCAGGAAATCAAGCTTATCAGCCAAGAAATGATGACAAGTATTAACCCAAACTGGCGCAATCGCAATGATGTGTTTAATCAATACGGTCATACGTTGCGCTATGCGGTGCAGTACGATACCCACATTCGCCTTGTGCCAACGCCTAAATTTAATGGCAAACTATATGTCGAAGGCTATCGGGTGCCGATAAAGCCAATGGCAAACATGGATGACGTACCAGAAATTAATACCATTCATCATGAGTATCTAGTGCAGTGGGCTCTGTATCGTGCGTTTAGTGTGCCTGACACTGAAACATTCGACCCAAACCGCGCAGCTATCGCCGAGCGTGAGTTTACGCAGTATTTCGGTTTGCGACCCGATAGCGATTTAAGGCGCATTACCAGAGAAGATACGCCACACGAAGTCGAGCCGTGGTTTATCTAACCAAATCCCTGTAAGGTTAAAGACTTGCAGGGATTTTTTTCATAATAGAGCCTACATTAACACTAGCTATGAGGATAACTGTATGGCTAATACATTGTTTGACAACGCGCGCCAAATGCTCTTGGAAGCGCAAATCAACTGGCAGACCGATACAATGAAATGTATTTTGGTCGATACAGGCAACTACACTGTGCAGACTGCAACACATAAGTTCCTGTCTGACATTTCATCATCCGCCCGCGTCACTGCACCCGTAACGCTTACCGCAAAATCAACCGCAGGCGGCGCAGCTGACGCTGCAGACTGTACTTTTACCTCGGTAAGCGGTGCAAGTATTGAGGCAATTGTCATCTATAAAGATACGGGTACAGAAAGCACAAGCCCGCTTATTGCTTGGATTGATACCGCGACTGGCTTATTGGCGAGCCTTTACACAGCGATGTGTAAATCTATTCGGAACACAAGCTATCAACTAGCTTAATTGACCAATCACTCCGAATGGCGGTGATTAACAATATGGTCACCGAAAACTTTGTGAATTGCTGGAACACCCTTAGAGCCTTTACCACTACAACGTAACCCGAAAGCGTAAGCGTGAATGTTTGAAAAGATAAAGGATTGGGCAATCAGCAGGTAAGCACCGTACAGGTGAAACTTCAACGACTAGCCGCAAGGCGTACACTCAAGCGAGTGGAAGTGCAAAGCCCTCACAATGTGAGGTGAAGATATAGTCTAATCTTATGTGAAAGCATAAGCAGTCCGAAAGGGCGGTAAGTAATTAGCGACTACTTGCGAATGATAATGATTATTGTTACTTGGGACAACGGAACTAACAAGATTTTCAAAGTTTAGTTTAAAATCAATAACTTACGTTATAAAATTAGCGTAAGTTATTTGTCATATTCCCATGTTGCTATGCTATAATAATATTCCCTTCAAACCAATAAGAGTATTGTTATGACTGCTTTAAGACACTTGCCAGATGTGGCTTGTAAAAACTGCAATGTTGTTTTCAGACCTAAAAGAGTTGAGCAAACCTATTGTTCTAAAGAATGTTGGTATTCAACAACAAGGAATAAAAACAAATTGTGTGAATGTTGTGGCAATGAGTTTAAAGCAAAGTATGCACAGCAGAAGTATTGTTCAGTCGCTTGTAAAAACAAAGGCATAAGCAAGGATAAAACAGTAATTTGTGCTTATTGTAAAACTGAATTTCAAAGACCTCACGGCAAGGCTCAAGCATACTGTTCTAAAACTTGTTCCAATAAAGCAAGAGCAGAAGGAATGAAAAAGCCCGAAATCACTTTAGAGCATAGAGTGATTGGCGATAAAACGGTTAGTAGTAGCGGATATTTGGTGATACGCAAAGACGGCAAAAAGGTACTTGAGCATAGGCTTGTCATGGCAAGTATTCTTGGCAGACCCCTAGAGCGTCACGAGCGCGTCCATCATAAAAATGGCAACCGACAAGATAACCGCCCTGAAAACCTAGAATTATGGACTGGCGTAGGTACAAGCAAAAAAGACCCGCATGGCGTCCGTATGGTTGATAAGGTGATTGATATGTTGTCATCGCTCACCAAAGACGAATTAACTTTAGTTTCTCAAAAAATTAAGGAGCTTACATGACCACCCAAACAGAAAAGCCGCCTGCGCAAATTGCAGGCGTGCAAGGATTTAATGCCTTTACCACACCCGCTGACGAGATAAAACCAAAATCCGCACCACAAGTGGATTGGACAAGGTTAGCAGGACTGCCGCCGTTCGCTATGTTTGCCCAAGAAGTGTATGGCGTTTCTAGTGGCAATCTTATGCCTTGGGTTAATGAGCTAATCAGAAACACGCAAGACGGTGTTTATCAACAATACTGTGACTGGCACGCCGCTAAGGGCTACTGGAAGCAGGAAGATGTGTATGGTCGTTTAATTAAATAGAGTAGATTATGGCAGTAGGTATCCGTTTAAATTGGGCACAATACGGTGATTTTGATTATTTTGAAATATTGCGATCAAACGCTACAATGAATGGTTTGCCATTGCCAGACCCCATAGCTACTGGTCTAACCAAAATGACTTACTTTGATGGCAGTGTTGTACTAGACGGCACATACTTTTATAGAGTGGTTGCTGTAAAGGGTGAGTCGCGTGTTGTAAGCGAAGAAATAAAAGCCATAGCAACTTACGATCAATATCGTAGCAATGTGATTACATTCTTATCTCTTAATAATAACCTACTAGAGAAAGTATCATCCACAAATTTTGCTTGGAGTGATCAATCTAGCCCAGCATTATTCGTTGATTCAAGATTTGGGAAATCATTGAGCCTTGATGGGACGTATGGTAATTTTGTATATGACCCAAGAACTCAGAATGCAGCTACTAATCTATCTGGCAGCGCATTTACGATTGAATTTTTTGCAAAGTTAAAATCGACTAGCACAGGGACCAGAACTGTTTTGTCATTTGGGTCTGTAACTGGAGATCGATACCTTTCTTGGTGGGTGAGCTTAAATATTGATAGTTTTGGCTTTGTGCAATCTAATGATGGCAGTGGCGGCAATACACAAGGTATGTCTGTTGCTATGCCTGCGAATATAAACCCTACAAGTGATTATATCCACTACGCCATAAGCAAAGATCAATCTGGCTATACTCGCTTATATATTAATGGAGTGCTTGTTATTGAACAAACACTTAACTCTGCTTTTTATGTATCAGATTATGGATTGCGAATAGGTCGCCTTGATTACCCTGGTTATTCTTATGAGTTTATTGGTGAAGTTGGACCAGTTCGTATTACAAAAGGGGTTGCTCGTTATATAGAGAAAACATTTGTTCCGCCAAGTAATTTTGCAGGTTTTGAATAGTGGGTAGTTTAGTTGTTAGCACCCCAACAAATTTAGGGGCATCTTATGAGGATGAAAATACCCCATCAATACTATCTGCGCCCTATGGTTTATCCACGTCTTTTGAAGAAAATACTGGTGATATAACCCAAGTTGTAAATACATCTGGTTTTGAAACTTTTGCATCCGGACAAATATCCTTGGTCTTTGGCCAAGATGTAAAAAATACTGGATTTATTACTGAGTCATTTTCAATACCAAGAATTTACAACAAAAATACTCATGTTCTAGCTGGCGGGTATGTTGATAGCAGCTATTCAAACCATATTATTTTTAACGTCAATAAAGAAATTAAAAATAGCGGATTCAATGCTTCTGCTTTTGGCTCACCTAGGATATATAACCTACGGCAGTATGTGAATTCAAATAGCTATGACGCACAGCTATTCGGCAACGCATTTATGGGTGGTGGTGTAAAAACTGTCACCGTGAATGGCTTTTCCACATCCGCCTTGCCAAACCCCAAAGTTGTCAATACTCGTGCCGATCAATATGCCACAGTGCAGGGCATACTAGGCTTATCTTTAGGACTTCCACTTGTTAACCCAAGGTCTTTATACCCAGAAGCCATATCGCCAGTAAGCATACCGCAACCACTTATTCAACGTAGCCCAATGCCGAAAGGCGATGACCATTCAGTTTATGGGATGCCTACTGTTTGGTATCGCGTTAGACCGATTTTCGCCAAGGGAATTGATAGTTTTGACAGTGGCTATCCTAAGATATTTGACCCGACACAGATTGTATATGTGAGCCCACAGCAGACAACCGCGCTATTTGGCGATGTTGCCATCAAGAATAACAGGCGCATCATTGATGTTTCAGGATTCAATGAATTGGCTGTTAGTCAATGGGTTGAGCTGCGCACTAGAAATAGAGTGATTCAAACGGTTGGTGTTGATAATGCGTCAGTCGGTAATGTTGAAATACGCAATGCCACGCCATCGCTACAACCAAGAGGCTTTGTTGGTGAGTTTGGTGCAGCTTTTATATCGTCACGGATTCGCTATACAGCACCTACCGGATTTGATACTGCCATTGTTGGCAATGCGCAGGTAAAGCGAACGCCATCATTTGCCCCATCGCCTTTTGATGCCGCCTTGTTTGGTAATACATGGGTATCAAACAAGTATAGACAAATTTATGCAGTGGGATTCAGTAAAAATAGTTTTGGTGAAACGATTGCATGGAATTACCAACGCCGCGTTAATACGGTTGGTAGTAATTGGCTCGATGTTGGTGTGCCAACTGTAACGCATGGCGTTCGTGAACTGATAGCACAAGGCGTCAATGCGGCTAGTTTTGGCGCGCATTGGGTGAGTTTCAAGAAAAGATACATCGAAGTTGATTCGATAATCTCAGACAACAAAAACTCAAGCAATCATCGTGTTAGTCGAAATATTGTTATTGGTCCTAATGGATTTATCGCATCATTGTTTGGCGAGCGAATTATCCCCATCGCTCAAGATATTTACCCGCAACCCTTTGTTGCTGATTTTGGCTTAGCTAATATTGGCTTAAAAACAAGGTATGTTTTGGTTGATGGCTTTATCACCACATTTGACCCAATTAAAAAAACTCAAGTCCAGATTGGGCAAGTATTGGTTTTCAATAAACGGCAGTATATTGAACAGCAATACGATAGCGGCAATGGTCTGGTGCCGATGCCGTTTGGCTTGTGGACCACGATTGAAAACCGCAATAGAAATATGGGTGCGTTCGGCTTCAATGCTGTGAAGTTTGGCAATACGTCAATTCAAAATACCGCATCCCCCGTTCTACCAGATTCCATTAAATCTAATATTTTTGGCGTCTCAATGATAGCGTTTGGCGTAAGGCGCATCATTGGCGAGTCAATAAACCCGATGCCAATCTCTCATTGGAGTATCATAAACAACAGCGCGAGAATAGTATCGGCGAAAGGTTTTGTTGGTGATTTTGGCGATGCGGATATAAAAAACACGCGCCGCTATTATGATCGTGTGGGGAACTGGAATAGCCAAGAGCTAGGCACCCCAATGATCGCCTATCGAGTGCGAAATATAGATATCGAAAGTCGTTATGCTATAACGCCACCTTATGTCAATCTGCCTACCATAGAGAAGCTAACCAATTACATCGAAGTGAAAGGTTTTAGCGCGGATGGTATATGGGTGTCATCCGTTGGCAGTCCGCATCTTACAATCCATAGGAATATAATAACGCCCAGATGGGCATTAAAAGACTATTTTGGCGAGCCGTTTGTATGGAATAAAACACCTGAAGTAAAAACATTTGGACATGATAGCGCTGAATTTGGCATTGCTTCCTTGCGTACGCAATGGCGCAATGTGCTTGCTACAGGCGATAATGCTAATTTGTTTGGACTGCATAAAATATCTGATACCAAGCAGAATATCAAAATCATAAACGGGCTTGGCGCGCCGGATATTAGTCAGTATCACAAGATAGTAAAAGGTCAGTCAGCGCCTTATTCCCTGCAATACATACTTCACAACGAATCACAAAGCGGCTTTGAATCACTGATATTTGGCGCGGTAGGTATAAATCAAAACGTGCTTTATACCCAAGGGTTTTTATCACAAAAATTCGGCGATGCCTTTGTATGGTCAAATAATATTGTTATTAAGTATGGAATTGCACAGCAGCAAGACGTAAGCGCCCCAACTATCAGAAACAAAAATAATTACATTAACGTAGCTGGTTTAGACAATGAAATAAAAGTTGGCAGGCCTGTAATCAAACTGCAGACAATTTATCCTTATCATGATTGGGATAGTAAAGCGACTGGCGGTTGGGTTGGCATGGCATCTGTCGAAAATAAGCATCGTCAATATTATGCTCGCGGCGTCGATGCGTTAAAAATGGGTGATGATGTTAATATTGATTTGGTGACAAGGTATGTTAAGCCAATAGCAATAAGACCGCCCTATTTTGGCATCCCGTCAATACCTTTCGTTCCGCAAAATATTGAGGTCAAAGGGATTGATAGTTTTGTTGATGGATCGCATACGGTTAATTACCCGCCTTATAAGGGCGTGCAGTATATTAGAGCATACGGCTTTAATGTGTTGGCGTTAGGTTATGGAAATGCAGAGCTAAAGAATAGGCGTGTTGATGTTATTGGTTTTGATGCTTTGCGACTCGGTTATTCAAGAAACGACACCCCTTATATGTGGCAATCTTTGCGCATTGGTGAGCTTGTGCCGTTTCAGCTTGATGGATTCGACAGCGCTGCATTTGGCGGCAGTATGATATCTTTAAAAATACGCGGGTTATCGATAGATGGGTTTGATGCGCTGACGATGGACTATGAGTCAAAGTATTTTAGTAAGCGTATGCGCGTGCTACTGGCTGAGCAGGTGAATTTAGATAAAACGGTATCGATACTCGGTATCAATGATTCATCGGTTGGCATTCATGGTGTTAAACTTGGACAGTATTTTATTAGACCCGATGGGGATAGCGAAACTTATAGACAAGGGGTAGGCGAATGGATGTAAAACTATTGCCATGCGGCGGCATGGATAATGCGTCTGATGTTACGATGCTTGATAAAAATAGTAGCGGAATGGTTTATGTGCGAGATGCGGTTAATGTCGATATCTCAAAAGAAGGCAAAATAAAACTGCGTCAAAGCGGCATAAAAGTCAGCGATGTTAATTATCAGTCACTATGGCAAAGCTCACTACATGGCGATGTGTTTGGCTTACTTGAAAATCAATGGGTCAAAGTTGATCCCGATACATGGACTCATGAAGTATTGATGCCCAATGTTGGGGAGTCACCCTTATACCATGCTGTGCTAAACAACAAAGTGATAGTGGCCGCCAAGAACGGCATATTCTCATACGATGGAAACCGCGCCAGAAAGCTTGGGATTGATACGCCACCCGCAGCGAATGTTTCTTTGATACCAGGAAGCCTGCCCACTGGAGAGTATAAAGCCGCGATAGCATGGCTCAGGGATGATGTAGAATCTGCGTTATCCGAGTTATCATTTACCACGTTGGATAAAACAGGCGGCTTGCTTATAACGCTGCCATTGCCGCTAGATAATACCGTTAACGCGGTGAGATTGTACCTCAGCCACGGCGAAGGCATGGACTTGCAGTTGGTCGAAACCTTGCCAGTTAATACCCATTCTTATGAAATTACCGTACTGCCAAAACTAGGTAGAGTATCGCCATTCAAACATTTATCCATCATGCCAAGCGGTAAATACTTGTCAGTGTGGCAAGGTCGGTTATGGCAGGCATCCGCTAATATCATTCGTTTTTCGCAAGCGCTTGCCTATCACTTGCATGACGAGCGCCATGATTTTATCCAAATGCCGCAAGCAATCACCTTTTTAGAGCCTGTCGATGGTGGTATTTGGGTGGGGCAAAGAGATCATGTTGCTTTTCTACAAGGCACCAACCCAAGCGATTTTATTTTAATTCGCAAAGCTCAGCAGGCGCCCATTGAAGGCAGCTCAGTAAGAATGGCGATTGAAACCAGTGAGCAATCTACTGGCGCACAAGTGGTAGTGTGGCTATCAAACCTAGGATATATGGCGGGTATGCCCGATGGCAGCGTGACCCCGTATCAATCATCAAGGCTTAAAGATATTGCTGCGGCGCGCGGCAACTCTGTAAGGTTTAATAAGCGGGTGATAACTACAGTAAGCTAGGCGATGTTAATCAACAAAGGAACATCGCTATGTCGAACTTAAACAAAGAACTTGCTATCGCTATCAGTAAAGAAGATTACGAAGTCACTAGCGAAGGCATCTACTTCCCACGCCAAGGCGTTGCTGCTGCCGGTGAATACATTGACCGCGTAAATGATGGTGAGTGGAATGTTACTAAAAACCTAATTGTCACTGAGGGTTTAGTGCATATCTTAAATGTGGCATTAGGCTCAACTGCCAAACCATCTGGCTATTATCTTGCTTTATTTGCTGCATCAGCAACACCAACCGCTGATTGGACTGCCGCGTCATTCTCTGCAACTGCATCTGAAATTGTTAGTATGACCGAAGGCTATACCTTAGCAACACGCCCACAATGGAAGCCTGCCAATGCTACGACAACGGCATCGATTGACAACATGGCAAACGTGGCAAGCGTTACCATCAAAACAGCGTCGCAGCTTACAGTGCAAGGCGCTGCTATGCTTACCTCTAGCGCAAAAGGCGGTACAACAGGCGCATTGATTTCAGCAACTAAATATCCATCTGCCCGTGTATTCCAAGATGGGGATATTTTTGAAATCGGTTATCGTCTCAGCCTAACTGTATAGTGAAATGCACCAACCCAGACCATTTGCACTATTTGTTGAAAACGGCGAATTATCGAAAGATGATTTGTCGTTTATTCAACATACAGTGCAAAAATTCACCAACTATAAGCAAGTAAATGAGCTTGATAGCCTAAAGCGCGTCTATGATTTACCAGATGGCGGTACAGCTATCATACAGGACATGGGTGGCACCCTTCGAGTTATCGTTGACAAGCCATTATCTGAAATACAGCCGTTATCAACAAAATACAAAATCCCTATGATTTTAAGCGGTGTTATTCAGCGCCCAATAATCAAGGATGATTCCAACATAAGCCTAAAAGCTACCACCACCACGCGACGCAGATTGATAGGTTACGATCCGAACAAGTCTATGCCGCCACGAACGCTCGAATTTAGAAAGCTTGCTGTTGAGTATGATTACCAATTCAAATATTTCGAGCCAAGATATAAAGGCATTATGCTTTACACGCAATATCATAAATTATTACCAACGTGGTATTCGGGCGCAATGGCTAGTGTCGTGCAAGTCATAGCAGGTTATGGAAGGCCATTAACTGATGATGATAAGCCAACCGATTGGGATAAGAAGCTATACATATTGCCCGATGATGTTTCAAAAAAGATAGATATTGAGATTGAGCAATACATACTTGGACCATCCAAGGGCGTTCCATACAATGAAGGCAAAATAAGCTATTCTTATGGTAGCAAAACACACGCCGTAGGATTCAGTAGCAACCAATGTTTTTTGATAGAGGTATCGCCAAGTGGTGTTTACGTCATGCCATTACCCGTGATTCCTGCTACCACCTCACCAGCTTTTCGTGAGTGGGTGGAAAGGCGTAATGATGACGAAATAATCGCCATTATTGATAAATTTGGCGGTTTGCCAACAGGCGAATTAATGCCAGTGGGTGAATATCGAGAAGCTTGGATTCGTGCAGGTTATATTCAGCGCCTATGCGACACGGCAGAATTCTACAAGCACAGCTTATATTATGATGCCTGCGGATGGTCGTTTAACAGCAAAGCATCTGAAGGGTTTAATACTTGTTGGTCGTTTGATGATAGCGGTATGCGTTGGAGTTACGGCTTTAAGCTATCCTTAAAACTGGTTGATATTGATTATGAGGTAAGTTTAAACAGGGATGACGAGGAATTAAAAGCAAAAATCTTAGCTGGGCTCAATGGCGAGAGCGAAGAATTAAAAGCGATACGCTATAAAATAAATCGCTTAAATGGTGCAGAGTTGCAGGCATACCAGTATTTTAACTTCGACCAATGGAATGAGTTAAAACTTGAGCCTAAAAAAAAGCATACCGGCAGTATGGCTCAGACAACCAAGGGGCGTGTGTATTGGTGGTCAAAAGACAAGCCGCAGTCATTTGGATATCTGAAATTCCCTACACTAAATGGCGATGGCTGTCAGTCATTTGATATGACAATGCCTGACTACAAAGGCGGATTCGTTAAATGTGATACCGTTGTTTTTGGGTGTTATGTTGACGATAGTCTAAAAGTGGTTAAGTATTTCTGTGACGAAAGCAAGTTTTATAAAGACAAGGAATCTACATTTGAAGATTACATGATAATCGGCGAATGGGAAGAAACTACTTTTAGTGGCAATAGTCAAATTATGGGGTATTTATACACCACTGATTTTGACGATAGGCGAGCTGTGAGTGAGTCCGAAGCTTATACTAAAATTACAGGAAAAGATTTGGGTTATGGACAGCCTGCCTATCAAACACCTGCCATTCTTTATATGTGGGGTGACTTGAGTCGTGCAAGGTACTACAGCCATAAGACAATTAAAACGGTTAAAGGTGGGGATAATTTGAGCATTGGAATATGCGTTCCTGTTTTGTGTCGGGATAGTATTTTATATGCGTTTACAGAGTCATATAACAGCAGCAGTTACTATGAGGAAGTAGCAAGGAAATCTGTTGCTGACCCAGTGAGTTATGGTATTTGGACGTATGACCCAATTTTTCACTGGATGGGAAATAGCAACAATGCCATTGGAAGCCCATCACCAACGGTAGGTGAGTATGTCTATGCTACCCGTGACAGAGAGCCGGTATTAAAAACACCTTATGATGAATATGCTTATAGCGGTGATTGGTTCGGTGTTCCCGTTGGTGGCTATAAAGACGTTTCAGGCGTTTGTGCCAAATATACCTATCGTCATTCTCCATATTCAGGTAATGCTACCGGTGTAATCATTGGCGGCGAAGCGCCGCAGATCAATCAGTACACAATAAACAAAACCACAGATGGCGAAAGTAGTGGCAAGGTTTGTATAGCGATACATGATGTTGGGGCGGTTAAGGTACATCAAAACAACCCTGACCCGTGGTATTTTAGTTACTCGCCCGTTGATTCTGGCGGTGAGCTTATTTATTTTTACCGTGACGCAACATTTAATGCGTTTGGTATTGGTTACGCAAGCACCAGCGAGAAAAAAGATGAAAAAGCGCGCACACATTGGGGTGAAAGTTTATTAGTTGATAATACTATCAGACCTTATTTTATTGGAGTTGTAAATGAGTAATTATCGAGACGATACGACAGATACCGCTATAGCTAGTGATGCAACATGGGCAGGGCTTACAGCTATCGCGGATAATACAGCTCGCGTAAAGGAACTGTTTATTCTTGCGATTGCTGCATTGTCAATTAATTCAGCGGTGGCTAGTGATGAGCTTACTGGCAGTGTTGTAACGCAGATTCAAAATAGCGCGGTTGCCAGTGATAGCGCATTTGGAAATTTAACTGCAAAAAATACAATACTCGACTCAGTAAAAGTCAGTGATAAATTTATCTTAAAACAATCACTGATAGCTACAGAATCAACGCGATTAACTGAATTTTGGCAAGGCGCAGTTGGTAGCTTAACCACCGATACAGCCGTTTGTCGTGAATCAACCAGCGGCATTATGCGCGCCATAAGCACCACTGCCGATACTGCAATCGTAAGCGATTACGCGGCGTCGTTTGGTAAAGAGCTAGCTATTGATTCCGCATTGGTAAGCGATAGCGCTATTGGCAAGAGCTATCTAAAAACCTTAGTCAGTGATAGCGCAATTATCAGCGAATGGGTTTTACTCGAGCAGACAGCGATAATTGCCGATGGTGCTACTGCTAGAGACACCTTGTTTGGCACCAAAACAGTTAACACCTTGTTATCTGAAACCGCCATCGCAAGTGATGGCTCACTGACGCTGCGCGACATGCTATCAAGCGACAGCGCGATTGTCTTAGATAATGCACCCACCCACATAAAAGGCAGAAGTTTAGCAAGCGAAAACGCAGCTATCAGTGATGAGCTGCTTGGTTATAAGCAAACAAACAGCAGGGTGCTATCTGATAGCGCCACTGCTTTTGATACTGTCTTAGTCGGTTTATTAGCCAAAAGCTTGTGGCAAGATATAGCAGTCATTGACGATGAATTAATCAACACTCAAGGCGGTACTAACGCATGGACCGCTAACACCGACACTTGGGCTATGAGCCGATATGGTGATTTGCCGATTAATCGCCTGGTGGTGATTAATGGCAAATTATATGGCGAGTCAAAGGATGGTATTTATCAAATGGACACTGGCACAGAAATAGTGAGCGCAACCATTGAGACAGGGAAGGTTGATTTTGGCGAAGCATTGTCCCACCCAACGAGTGCATATCTTGAGTACGAGTTAAATGGCAGCGCATCAATGCAGGTTAAAACCACCCAAAGCGGAAAACAACAAGCATTTACATACCCATTGCCGCGCGAGCGTGCAGACGAGCTAACCAATGGCCGCATTTTGTTTGGCCGTGGTTTAAGAGGGCGTCACTTTACTTTCGTTCTAAACATCAGTGCAACACATGGCTATCTTAACAGTCTAGCGATTAATGCACTTTCAACCAAGCGCAGAATATAAGGAGTAAGACATGGGGATTGCACCAGATAGTATTATGGGCGTCACAGTACAAACCGTGACTGACCAGATGGAAGAAATTGACCGATGGGCGCAGGACTACAACAATAAGCTTACGGCGTCGCTTAGCAATATTAGCAATATTAAAATCCAAAGCGTCGGTGACATGCCAGCAATTACGATGCCAATCTATGAGCCAAGCGCTATCACTTTGCCAAACATGCCGAATTATGAGCCCAATGTAGATACGCCTATTAGCGATATCCCAAATGCGGTGGAAATAAGCGGTGTATTGTCGCAACTTGATAACATTGAGTTTGAGGAGCTGCCGGTTGAGCCGATAGCGCAGCCTATTAGTATGCCGTCACTTCCGGTTATTAATGATGTGGTTATTCCTACAGCGCCATCTATTGATACAGCAATTAATTTGCCAGACTTGCCCAGCGTGCAAGCGCCAATTATGCCAACCAAGATGGATGCTAATATTACGGTTAATGTTCAGCCAGCGCCACAATTTAGCGATATAGCGCTACCCGCCAAGCCGACGATTGATACTGGTATTGTTTTAACTGACGCGCCAATATTAAACGATTTGGCAATGCCTGACGCGCCCACATCGGATGTGGCAATAGTTGACCCAACAATGCCCGTTATCAATCAGTTTGAAATGCCAGTCAAACCAAATATTGATACAAACATCGTTATTCCTGATGCGCCGCAAATGGAGCAAATAGCACTACCCGAATTAAAAGACATTGAACTTCCGTTATTTGAGTTTCCAGAGATTGCGGATTTTGATGGCAAGCCGCCTGCGCTCGATGGTCTTACGGTGCCAGAGGTGTTCGCTGATTGGCAAGAGCCGCAATACGAATCGCAATTACTTGATGAACTGACCGATGCCGTGAAGGATATGATGACGCATGGTTTACCGGACCCAGTGATTGATGCCATTTATTTAAAATCGCGTGAGCGTATCACCATGGAGACTGAGCGCTCAGTGCAAGAAGCTGTCGATACATGGGCATCGCGTGGCTTTAGTATGCCTACAGGTATGCTCAACAAACAAGCCAATGTCGCGCGTGAAGAAGGGCGATTGAAAGTCATTGAAGCTAATCGCGATGTATTCATGGAACAGGCAAAATGGCAGATTGAAAGCATGCGCTTTGCTATTGAGCAAGGCATCGCCCTGGAACAACTCAATCAAAACTTCTTTGAGAACATCACAAAGCGTTTGTTTGAAATAGCCAAATTTAATGTTGAAAGCAAAATCAGTGTGTTTAACGCACAAGTCTCATTGTTTAATGCGCAAAATGATGCGTTTCGCACGCTTGCTGATATTTACCGCGTTAAGCTCGATGCCGCTACCGCTAAGATTGGTGTGTTTAAAGCCCAGATTGACGGGCAGTTGGCAATAGGTCAGATAAATCAAAGCAAAGTTGATTTATACAAAGCCAAGGTATCAACCATCCAGGCTAATGTCGATATGTATAAGGCAATCATGGGCGGCATTCAAGCTAAGGCTGATATCACCAAGTCGCAGTTTGATGTGTACCGCAGCGAAATTCAAGCACATGCCGAACAGCTCAATAATGAAAAAATAAAATTTGATATCTATGAGGCTGAATGGAAAGGACAGCAGGCGAAAGTTGGCATTGCGCAGGGTCAGGCACAGATTTATGAAACGAAGGTGCGCGCCGCCGCAGGCAAGATCGATGCCGAGCGCCTAAAGATTGAAAACTACAAAGCACAGATAGAAAGCCAACAAGCTAAACTTGCGATAGCTGATACACAGGCTAAGCTATACAGCGCCGATATCGATGCGCATAACTCCCTTCTGCAAAGTGAGCGACTGAAACTAGATGCCTATAACGCATCATTGCAAGGCGAGCAGATAAAAGCAGGCTTAATTGAAACGCAGGCTCGTGTTTATGAAAGTGAGCTGCGTGCAGTATCAGAGCAAACCAATATCGAGAAGTTAAAGGTTGATATGTTTGATAGCCAAATAAAAGCTGAACAAGCCAAGCTTGGTATTGCTGAAACACAGGCTCGTGTATTTTCTGCTCAAATCGATGCGGTTAATGCGCAGAATAATGCCCAGCGCGCCAAGGTTGAATTATTTGATAGTCAAGTAAGAGCTGAAAACAGCAAGGCGCAGATATATGACACCCAAATTCGCGCATTTGCTGCGCGCGTTCAAGCCGCCACCGCAAAAGGTGATATGCAGCTAAAACAATCACAGAATAAAGTAGAGGTAGCACGCGCCTTCTTAACCAAATATACAGCAGATATTGATAGATACAAGGCGGAAACACAAGCCAATCTTAGTAACGCTGAAATGGCAACACGCCGATTTACTGCCCAAGTCGAAGCATGGAAGGCAGGCGCGCAAATTAAGGTAAGTGAGAGTGAAACCAAGTCGCGCTATGCCGATATGACAAGTCGCACCAATATTGCCTACACACAAGCACAGGTCGCGGCATACGAATCCAAGATGCGAAATGCTGTTTCAGAAGCTCAGATTGCCCTGGAAGCGGCTAAGGCTATGGGGCAATACACTGCACAATTAGCAGCAGGCGCATTGAGCGCAGCCCATGTAAGCGCAAGTATCAGTGCATCGGGCAGCGCAAGCACCAGTGAAAGTAAAAGCGAAAGCACTAGCAAAAATTATAATTACTGATAATCGCCCTATCCAAGTGATAGGGCTTTTTATTCTCTAAGGTTTAGCCGATTCATTATTGCCATTCATAATACCTAAATACATTCAAACGCTCATAGGTTAATGCAATGGCTAATGAAATTCAATTTGCTGCGGGCTTAGACCCCACCATCCTTGATGCCTTATTAAAGGCAAAAATGCTCAACTCGCCAAAAAAGAAAGCCGCTGTTACTGCGCAATCAGCCGCAAGATTAGGATTGAATTTAGATGATATCGGCAATGTTAGTGGTTTGTTGCGCACACAAGAGCATATCCCCTATGAGGAACGCCCAAAAGTTGCGCGCATTGCCAATGCCAGTGATGTTGAATCACCACTAGAGCATAGCATTGAAATCCGCGAAGAAAACGAGCCACGTTTATTTTTTTAAGGGGTATTAAATGGCAATTTCATACGAAGAAGATATGAAGCGTCGTGAGCGTGATGCACAACTACAAAAGCAAAACCAACAGGTCAGCGGCACTGAGGCAACACGCATCATCGGTGGTACTGCGGCAGCCGGTTTATACCCATCCATTAATATGTTGGCACAGGGTACGGGCGCGCTAGCAGGTGCAGCCAATACAGCAGCTAGAGGTTTGCGCGGTTTGGGTCGATTAGGTGTGGCATCGTCTGGGTTTAATGGGGCACTTGATGGGTTTAATACATCAACCGAGCAATACCGTGACCGTTTTGGGCTGCAAAACGACAATCCTACGTTTGCTGGTGACTTGGCTGTCAGAACAGCGGGTGTATTGTCCGATGTTGGTGACAACTTGTTATTAGGTGCGCCAAGCAAGATCGGCGCAGGGTTAAACCTTGCTTATCTCGATAAAAATATGAGTAAGTGGAATCAGCCTGCATCGGATAACACTCAACCACAAGCAGCCGCGCCTAATAGACAAGGCGTTTCGACTGTGGATAACCCATTTTACGCAGCGCAAGCACAAGCAAATATGCAAAATGCGAACAGCGCATTAAACACCTTCTCCGGCACAGGCAATTACGATACAGCCACCAACCCTATGAGCCACCAAACGCAAGGCAATCCAGCCGTAGGCAGGCAAGTATTAAGCCAAGCACAGGTTAATGAATTAGCACCACAGGCAAGCGGATCAATTAATGGCAAGCCGATTGACACCAAAGACGCCATTCTACCCAAGCCAATGTACGATACCGCACAAGAGCGCGCGTTACAGCAAACATATAGCGAGGTTAACGCACCCAATACGCGGATGCCAGTACGACAGGGGCGTGATTTTGCGGCAGACCTTGAGCGCAAAAATCTAATCGATGCTATTAAGCGTCCTGCGGGTGGTGCATCCATAATGGACGGCTTGACAGCCAATCAACAAAAAATGTTGGCTGAAATCGCAATGCAAGGCGATAACCTCGACATGGAAGCTTATAAGCAGCAAATGGCTTATGGCCAAGCTGATATGGCTCAGCAAAACCAAAACGCACGCACCAGCCTTGAACAGCAAAATGCCATGACAAAATCCTTGCTAGATGAAGCGGGGCAAAACTCTCGTAGCCAAGCGCAGCTAGGTCTTGATGTTAGTAAGCTTAATCAGCTAGGCGAACAAGAGCAAGCGAAATTGGGACTTGAAAGCGAAAAACTGGCGATGGAAAAACAGGAAAATAATGCACAGAATTACGCACAAAATATGCTAATTGCATTACAGGACCAGTATAACAAAGCCACCACGGATGAAGAACGTCAAGCAATTAAGGAAAAATCACAACAATACACGGCGCTTATGAGTAAAGGCACCAGTGGTAAGGACCGCTATATTACTGTTAAAGCCGGCGATAGTGTTGATGCACAAGGCAATGTGTTGGCTCAACCAGAACGAGTGCTAGACACTCAGACGGGAATGTTTATTGACGCAGGGCAAGCAGCACAATCAGCCGTACAGGTCGGTACAGTTATGGACGGTTATCGCTTTAAAGGCGGTGATCCAGCAGATGCAAAAAATTGGGAGAAGTTGTAAATGTCTGATAAAAAACCATGGGAACAATTCGCCAACACACAACCACAAGACACCGAGCAAAAACCGTGGGAAAGTTTTTCGGGTCAGACAAAGCCAAAAAAATCTGAGCGTAAAGCGCTTAGCGATATTGGTAACTCGATTGCATCGGGTGTGGCTGCCGCAGGTCGCGGTATTTTGGGCTTGTCTGATTTACTAACCGGCTCGAACTCAATTCAAAATACAAAAAACTTGGGCTTGGATATCAAGTCATCCGAGCAGGCGTGGAAGGACAACTTATCAGAAAAGGCAAAACAAGAGGAACAGGCGTGGAGTAACACCCAAGGGTTTGTTGATACACTAAAATACGGTGCAACTCACCCATTTGCTGTAGCCAATAAAGTTGCTGAATCGCTGCCAGCTATGGCGGTTAGTGGCGGTATGGGCGGCGCGGTTGCCAAAGGGTTTGTTGGTGGTGCTATTGGTGAGGGTATGCAGCAAGCCGGTTCTAGTTACGCTGATGCTATCGAGAAAAATAACGGTAATACGCCAACAGACAAAGATGCAGCGGCAGCGCTTGGATCGGGCATTACTACAGGTACGATATCAGCATTAAGCGGTGGCTTGGCTAAAAAACTAGGCATTGGCGATATCGACACTGCTATTGCTAACCGCGTGGCCGGTGAAGTCGCTACAAGCGCACGCCCACTTGGTCTGGGTGCCTATGCCAAAAACATTGGCAAGGGGATTGTTACCGAAGGCGCATTAGAGGAATTACCGCAGTCTGCTACCGAGCAAATGTGGCAAAACTATGCCGATGACAAGCCTATCATGGAAGGCGTGCCAGAAGCCGCTGCACAAGGGCTTATTACGGGTGGCTTGATGGGCGGGGCATTTAACGCCACCAATTTGCCTACCTTCAGTGAATCTCAACCAAATAACACCGCTA
>Ga0316228_1001747_pt1 | contig 21005 bp, 19 predicted proteins | sample TBH18021metaG_FD_206005 | JGI IMG/M metagenome (GOLD analysis project Ga0316228, IMG submission 206005) | Freshwater microbial communities from Trout Bog Lake, Wisconsin, USA - TBH18021 | ecosystem: Environmental > Aquatic > Freshwater > Lake > Hypolimnion/Profundal zone | place: USA: Wisconsin... | reverse complement strand
ATATGATAGTTGGGAGATTTAAAGTCTAGCGTGAGAATTTTCCTGCAAGGCAAGTAGATTAATGAAAACGGGGATTGCTTTTGGAACTCAGTTTTTCTTGATATGGAACAAATTCAAAACAGCTCGTCAAAATGGAGGGCTATAGGATGCAGGTATTGGTACTAGACGATTCTGATCTAATTCGTAAAATTCTTGTAGACATCTTATTAGATATCGGCCTGCAGGAAAGTGAGATTCAAGACACAAATAATGGAACCGAAGCATTACAGAAACTGAACTCACATACCTTTGACCTTTTGTTGCTTGACGTTGTCATGGATGGTATTGGTGGTATAGCGGTGTTGAAGGAATCCAAGAAGATTCAACCCAAGGCCAAAGTAATCATGTGCAGCACTTTTAGTAAAAAGGATATAGTTAAGAAAGCAATCGATCTGGGCGTGGATGACTTTGTGGTAAAACCTTTTGAAGAGCGAAGACTCAAGGAAACGTTGCTTCGAAACTTACCACCTATAGCGGCGAGTGGTGTTCTTAACCAAGACTCCAATGATCATAATCAGGGATGAAGCTCATCAACGCCCACATTTACTCCAATCTATTTTCAGGAGACTTCCAAGATGTTACTAAATGATGCGCCACTGGTGGGCGAAGGCGGAGGTTGATGACCAATGGGCCGTGCAAAAAACACCGTGCTTTTTGTGGACGACGAGATTCATATTATAAATTCAATCCGTAGGGCAACCATGGACGTGAACGATTTTGAATCCGTGTTTGCTAACAGTGGGCAGGAAGCGTTACAGATTTTTGTAGAACGCGATATTAGTGTTATTGTAACTGACATGCGGATGCCTGGTATGGACGGCCTGACTCTGCTTAAAGAAGTTCGTGAAATATTTCCGAAAACGATACGGATTGTTTTGTCTGGATATACCCAGTTATCCCAGGTATTAGCCACCATAAATCATGGCGATATCTTTCAGTTTATCCCCAAGCCTTGGAAGATGGAGGAAGAACTGTTCGTAGTTGTGCGTCAAGCTATTGAACACTTTAATCTAGAAGCAGAACGGGATAATCTGAGGGAGGGGCTTCAACAAAAAAACAAAGCGTACGAAAATATTTTTCGTTCAATGGAACAGAAGCTCGCCAGTGAAAAGAAAGATATATTGAATCTGAAACGCATCAATCATTGGACGTTTTCGTTCTGGAGGAAACAGCTTGAGATGACCCAGGCGTCTATAGAAAACAAAACAGTACACTCAGAATACGTCGATCTTATCGAAGAGCTACAGCTTATATATCTTGCTAGTCTGCCGGCGATTGTTGAAACCAAAACCATACGAAATATCATAGCTGATATTAGTAAAGCCTGCGCCGGACGAATGGCAACTAACACACCTGAAAATGCTGATTTGAAAATTTCAGGATATCATAGCTTTTTAGCTGTTGTCTGTAAAGCCCTAGTCTACCTGACTGCAGCAGATGACAAGACACAAGTGCTTTTCGAAGTGGCAGTTGATATCCAACATTCAGAGGCGCCGATAGTAACGCTAGATATCGAACCACAGTTGATAAAATTATCGGCTGTTAAGCAAAACAGGCTAAAGATCGGTTGTTCGCTTCTCAATGAAATGGGCTCAACCTATAACATAAAAGTATTGCTGAAGGCCACAGAGGGTGAGATCGGCTCGCTCCGGGTTTCCTGGGAAACTTCCGGCAATTAACGCTATAAGGATGATATTTGGAACTTCTGCACATGTCGCAGTTAACGTTTGCCGGTATATAACAGTTTGGCAGAGAACAAGAAAAGATGTGGTGATCTTATGCAGATACTTGTCGTGGATGATGAAAGATTTAATCTTGTAATGGCCAAGGATATTATCGAGGCCAATATTGACAATTGCGAAGTCATATTATGCAATGCACCTGAAAATGCTCTCGCTAAACTTGCAGAAAACGATATCGGCGTTGTTTTGCTGGATATCATCATGCCTAAGATCAATGGCATTGAAGTTCTCAAGGAGATCAGGAGCAATGATAACTATAAAGACATGCAAGTTATCATGTTCACAGGGGTAACCGACAAGGAAAGCTTCAAGATATGTTTTGAAAACGGGGCTAATGACTATATCAATAAACCGATTGATATAACCGAATTTACCGCAAGAATACGAGCTGCCGTAAAAGCAAGACAAAACACGCTGATACTAAAAGATATGTTTGATAAGATGGCTAAGCAGTATACTGAGCTGCAAGAAGTCACGCAAAAACTGAAAGATACCCAGTTTTACCTTATACAAAAAGAAAAGCTGGCGTCACTTGGGGAAATCGCAGCCGGAGTGGCGCATGAGATAAATAATCCTATCGGGTTTGTAGCCAGTAATCTTGAGACTTTGGAAAAGTATCTGGCAAAAATTAAGTGCTTATTTACGGTTTACAGGAACTTTGAAAAGGTTGTTGCGGATGTGAATGTTAGCAGGGAAGACCTATTACGTGAAAAACAATGTGTGGAAGAAATGGCAAAAAACCAGAAGATAGAGGTCGTCCTGGAGGATATTGATCCTTTAATCAAGGAATCCAAAGACGGGGTGGAAAGAGTATCGAAGATTGTGCGTAGTTTACGAAATTTCGCTCGGTCCGGAACAGAAGATGAAGTAACCATGAATGACTTGAATCAAATAGTTGAAGAAGCCCTTCTAATTACCAAAAACGAAATAAAGTACGCTGCAAATATCGAAAAAGAGTTTGGTACGGTGCCACATGTAATGTGCGATAAAGGTCTGATCGGGCAGGTGTTGATTAACTTATTTATCAATGCGTCGCAGGCGATTAAAAGCCAAAATCGTGATGGAATGGGAAACATAAATGTTGGGACATACCAGGACGGCGATTTTGTGGTATGCCGAATAAGTGATGATGGTCCCGGGATCAAGCCAGAGCACTTGAGCCGAATCTTCGACCCCTTTTTTACCACAAAAGATGTAGGAAGTGGAACTGGTTTAGGGCTTAGTATTGCTTACGGCGTAATAAAAAAGCATGGCGGAGAGTTTCTGGTTGAGAGTGATTTCGGCAAAGGGACATCTTTTAGTGTCAAGCTTCCTCTTACCGCCAAGAAAGAGATGCCAGAAGTGATATAATCGATGCACTGGGTGCAATATGGGTGCAGCGAATAGCAGGCAACAGGTCGAATTAGACAGTATTAGCCACAGTTCCGAAGGGCCCATAACCTAATAATTGATATGTGTAAAAGCATGATTGTACGGCCTCCCAAGCCGTGGGTCTATATTAATTGGTTTATTATGAGGTGCCTCCTTTTTCAATCGGTATTTCTGCGTGTTTAGCCAAATTTAGCAAATAGTCGGGACATTACGAAAACCCGCTTCCAGGCACTGCGGCCTGAAAGCGGGTTTTCATTTTCACTCTGATCGGAAGGCGAAAGCCTTCCAGTCGTTTCTGCGGAAAAAACACAGTTGCCTTACGCCTTCCGCCCAACGAGCAGCCGTTCAGTGAGTTTAAGGGCGGTGGGGGTTTTGGCCAGACCGCCTTCGGAGGTTTCTCGCAGGGCCTTGGGCATTGTCAGCCCGATTTGGTGCATGGCGGCGATGACCTCGTCGGCGGGGATGACGCTCTGGATTCCGGCCATGGCCATTTCCGCCGCCACCAGGGCATGGACGGCCCCGAAGGCGTTGCGCTTGACGCAGGGAACCTCTACCAGGCCGGCAACCGGGTCGCAGACCAGGCCCAGCATGTTTTTCAGGGCCAGGGCCACAGCTTCGCTGCTCTGCTGCGGGGTACCGCCAGCCATTTCCACAATAGCGCCGGCAGCCATCGCCGCCGCTGAACCGCACTCTGCCTGGCAGCCGCCGTACGCGCCGGAAATCGAGGCATTCTCAGCGATGATCAGGCCGATCGCCGCCGCGGTGAACAGGCCGCGAATGAGGGTCTCATCGTCAAAGTGGAAGGTTTCTGCAGCTGCCAGCATCGCTCCCGGCAGAATTCCGCACGAACCGGCGGTGGGGCAGGCCACGATCTTGCCCATACAGGCGTTTACTTCGTTTACCGCCAGGGCATAGGCCGCTGCCCTGGCAGAGACCGGACCGGTGAGGCAGCATGGATTGTCCGTCCGGGCGAACAGACGGGCGGCATCGCCGCCCACCAGACCGCTGAAGGATCTTTCCCGCTGGGTCAGGCCGACCTGGACCGACTCCCGCATCACCGCGAGGCTTGCTGCCATTGTCTCCCATATCGCCTGAGACCAACCGTCACTCCGCTCCACTTCGTAACGCCAGCCGATTTCGGACAGGGGTATGGCCAGTTCCTTGCTTATCGCCAGAAGATCGCTGATATGATTAAACTTTAGCATGATTTTTGCCTCCTACAGCGGTGGAATTACCAGCGCCATCTCCACAGAGGGAGCGGTGCGTATCGCCTGCAAACACGAGTCTGATATCGTCTGATCGGCTTCAATAATGGCCAGCGCCTGGGAACCCCGTTGGCGGCGGGATACCCGCATAAAGGCGATATTGACGCAGTTGGCGGCCAGTATGCTGCTGATCATCGCCACTACCCCTGGTTGATCCTGATGGATGGATATGAGGGTATGATATTCTCCAGTCAGCTCCACCTCGAAATCATCGATTTTGGTAATAACGATATTTCCGCCGCCCACCGACGCCCCGACAATCCTGGTTTTCCTGCCGGAAACCCCGGTCAGATGAATAACCGCGGTATTGGGATGGACGTCCCCCAGGTCCACCGGGTTGAAGCTGATCGACAGGTCCTCCTGCCGGGCGGTCTGCAGTGAATCTCTGATCCGGACATCGTCCGGATGGTAGCCCAGCAGCCCGGCGGCAAGGGCTTTGTCGGTGCCGTGACCGCGGTAGGTCTGGGCAAAAGAGCCGTGCAGATCGATGGCGGCGGCAACAGGACGTTCTCCCAGGATAATCCGAGCCATCCGGCCCAACCGGACGGCGCCGGCGGTATGAGAACTGGACGGGCCAATCATGACCGGCCCAATAATATCAAATATACCTGGCACGCAATCATCTCCCCTAAAGTCGCTTGCTGGCTCTGGATTAACAGGTTCAGGCCGCTGATGTATTATTAGGATTCGTCGCCAGCTTTTGGATACCTGCCGGAAGTAAGCCAGGGCGTTATCAATAATCGTTCGTCGTCCTGAATAAACATGTAGTAAAGTTTCCAGGACTTGAGGTGAACGAAAATGGAAAGCCCGGTTATGACAGTACAGGAGGCTGCCGAATATCTTAAGGTCTCTACCGATACCGTCTATGTTCTTGTTCGCGCCCAGACCTTCCCGGCGATCAAAATTGGCAACAGTTGGAGAATTTTGAGGAAGGAATTGGACGAATGGCTGAGAAAGCAGTATAATAAAAAACCGGAGAACCTTTGAACTGTATAAGCACTTTTAAGCACTTATCGGTCCGGCGGTTGTCTTTTAACAAGAAGAAAACGCTGCATTATCCGCCGCGACGGCTCAGCCGGCCTCTATTTTGGCATTAGATGCCAACGAGCTTGCGGACAAATTAAAGCGGCGCCAGGCGTTTATCTGGCTCAAACGCAAGGTTGAAGAGCCGGCCGCGCTGGCAGTAAAGCAGCTCAATTTGCCAGGGATCGGCGTTACCCAGGAAAGCCGCCGTCATTATCCTTACGACACCCTGGCGGCCCATATGCTGGGGTTTACCGGTATCGACAGCCAGGGGCTGGATGGCGTTGAACTGACCTTTGACAGCTATCTGCGGGGCCGGAAGGGCGGGATTGTCGTGGAGTACGACGCCCGTGGCCGGGAGATACCCTATGCCACCCATCGTTATGCGCCACCGGTGGATGGTCAGAATATTTATCTGACCATCGATGTAGTCATTCAGCAGATTATCGAACGCGAGCTTGATAAAATTATCCGTGAAACCCAGGCCAAGGCGGCGACGATTATCGTCATGCAGCCCGCCACCGGAGAAATATTGGCCCTGGCCAACAGGCCTACATACAACCCCAACCAGTTTGCCTCTTATCCGCCCAAATTATGGCGAGATATCGCGGTATCCAACGCCTATGAGCCGGGGTCTACTTTCAAAATCATTACCACCTCCGCGGCCCTGGGGGAGAAAGTGGTCAAACTGGAAGACCGCTTCTTCGATCCCGGTGAGGTAGAGGTCCAGGGACGGCATATTCACTGCTGGAAGGATGGCGGGCACGGCAGCGAGAGTTTTCTTGAAGTTGTGGAAAATTCCTGCAACGTGGGGTTTGTAAATGTCGGCCTGCGGCTCGGCGCCGAACCGTTTTACCGTTACATCCAGGCCTTTGGTTTCGGCAAGCCTACCGGGATTGACCTCCCGGGGGAAGCCAAGGGAATTATTCTTGACAAGGCGAAAATCAAGCCAATCGATATTGCGACAATGTCCATCGGGCAAAGCATCGCCGTTACGCCCATTCAGCTCCTTACAGCCGCTGCTGCGGTGGCCAATGACGGTACTCTCCTGAGGCCGCAGATTGTGCGTGAGGTCCGCAGTAAGGCCGGCGAAGCCATCCGGACTTTCCAGCCTGATCCGGTTGCCGGAGTGCTTGATGCACAAACCGCGCAAATGGTAAAAGGAATTTTGGAAAAAGTTGTGGAAGAAGGAACAGGCAGAAGTGCTTTTATCGAGGGGTTCCGTATCGGCGGAAAAACCGGCACCGCCCAGAAGGTGGGCGAAGGCGGCTATGCTGCCGGAAGATATGTGGCTTCTTTCGTGGGCTTCGCCCCGGCCGACAATCCGCAGGTCGCGATGCTGGTGATTATTGACGAACCGGTGGGGCCCTATTACGGCGGGGTGATCGCCGCGCCGGTGTTTGGGGCGGTGATGCAGGATGTGCTGCAGTATCTTAAGGTTGCGCCGCAAAGCAGCAGTAGTGCTTCTGCCGCCAAGGCTGCCCACGTGTTAGTTCCCAGTGTGATTAATTTTTCGCCTGCTGACGCGGTGAGCGAGCTGAAAAAGGCTGGTCTGGGCGGGCGAATCGAGGAAAGCGGCGACCGGGTCGCCGATCAGATCCCGAAACCCGGCAGCCGTGTTCCGCCAGGGTCGAGCATTTTGTTATACACTGTAACCCCGCGCTACCTGACCGGGGAGGTCACAGTGCCGGACCTCGGCGGGCAGACTCTCCGGCAGGCGGCTGACGCTCTGGCGGAGCTGGGACTCAGTGTCCGGCCGGCCGGGACGGGAGCCAAAGTGGTCAAGCAGGACCCGCCGCCTGGCGGCAAGGTCTTGCCTGGAACAACCATAACACTATATTTTGAATGATTACCGGCTAGATATGGCAAAGATGGTAATAATAATGATAAAACGCAGGAGGAACGGTTGTGGCCAAGAATTTGCACGAGCTGGTGGGCCGCTTGGCGGGGGCCGAGGTCCGGGGCAGCTCTGACCGGGATATTATCAATATAACCTACGACTCGCGTCAAGTTGCACCAGGATCGCTGTTTGTCGCTCTTCCCGGCAGCAAGGTCGACGGCCACGATTATGTCGCCGCCGCTTGCCGTCAGGGAGCGGTGGCTGTGTTGGTGCAAAAGGATGTAATCGCCGATCCTGAGGTCACAGTGATCAGGGTTGCCGATACCAGAGCCGCGATGCAGGCGGTGGCGTCTTACTTTTTCGATTATCCCAGCAGCAAGCTCAGGATGATCGGCGTGACAGGCACCAACGGCAAAACAACGACAACCTACATCCTCCGGGCAATTTTAATGCAGGCCGGCTTCCGGGTCGGGCTTATCGGCACCATCCAGAACATGATCGGCCAGCAGGTTTTGCCTGTAAAGAACACCACCCCTGATGTCATCGAATTGCAGGCCTTGCTTGCCGATATGGTGGAAGCCGGTGTGGAATATGTCGTGATGGAAGTGTCTTCCCACGCCCTGGCCCTGGACCGGGTGAGCGGCACCGAGTTCGATGTCGGTGTGTTTACCAACATAACCCGGGATCATCTGGATTTTCACATTACTTTCGACAATTATATCGAAGCCAAGGCCGGCTTGTTTCGTCTGCTGTCGCGGCCTGAGGCCGTAAAAAGCAGCAAAACGGCTGTGGTGAACAGCGACGATCCGGCAGCGGCAACCATACTGGCAAACAGCGACTGCCGCCAGCTGACCTACGGCATCACCCAAAGAGCCGACCTGCAGGCGGCGGATATTGATGTGCGGGCCGACGGGGCGTCCTTTACCGTAACCGGATCCTTCGGGTCGCTGCCGCTGGCGCTTAAGATAACCGGCATATTCAATGTTTATAACACCCTGGCCGCGATGGGCGCGGCGCTGGCGGAAGGGATTGACACCAGTCAGATCAAACAGGCTGTGGAGGAGTTCCGCAGCGTGCCTGGCAGGTTCGAACTGGTGGACGCCGGGCAGCCGTTCACGGTTATCGTTGATTATGCCCATACGCCGGATGGTCTGGAGAATATTTTAAAGACCGCCCGGCAGTTTGCCAGGAGACGGATTATCGTCGTATTTGGCTGCGGCGGCGACCGGGATCGCACCAAGAGGCCGATTATGGGGAAACTGGCGATGCAGTACGGCGATGTTGTAATCGCCACATCCGACAATCCCCGCAGCGAGGACCCAGGCAGCATCCTGCGGGAGATCGAGGTTGGCCTGAAGGAAGGCTGCAGCAGCCAAAAGAACTATGAAATTGTCACCGAACGGCGTGAGGCAATTGCCCAGGCGCTGCGCGTCGCTCAGCCGCAGGATGTGGTCATCATCGCCGGAAAAGGTCATGAGACATACCAGATTCTCAAGGACCGGACCATTGATTTTGATGACAGGGAAGTCGTACGGGAGATCATTAGGGAGATGAAATAATGGCGGAATTTACGATTGATGACGTGCTGGCGGCGACCGGGGGCGTGTTGGCCTATGAACATAAGAAGAGCTTTAACGGCGTCTCCACCGATACCCGGAATTTGCGGCCAGGCAATCTGTTTGTGGCCCTGCGGGGTGAGAAGTTCGACGCCCATGACTTTTTGCTGCGGGCGGCGGACAACGGCGCTGTAGGGGTGGTGATAAGCAACCCGGATGCTTATGTTCCGGACAAAGTGACAACAGTCGTTGTCGCCGACACCCTCACCGCGCTCCAGGAACTTTCCGGGTTTCACCGCCGGCGGTTCAGCATCCCGGTGATCGGAATTACCGGGTCCAACGGCAAGACGACCACCAAAGACATGACCGCGGCGGTGCTCGGAAGCCGGTTAAATGTACTCAAAACTGAGGCCAATTTTAACAATGAAATCGGACTGCCCCTTACCTTGCTGAAGCTGACCGGCAGCCACCAGGCCGCCGTGGTTGAGATGGGGATGCGGGCCCGCGGGGAAATCCAGCGGCTGGCCACGATTGCCTCCCCGACTGTTGCGATTATCACCAATGTCGGCGAGACCCATATTGAACTGCTGGGCAGTGTTGAGAATATTACCGCCGCGAAGGCCGAACTGGTGGAAAGTTTGGCAGCAGACGGTCTCGCGGTACTAAACTGCGATATTCCCCAGGTCAGGGCCATGCAGGACAAGACGGCGGCGCGCGCTGTTTTATACGGTTTTGATCGGCAGGCCCATGTTCGTGCCGAAAATGTCCACGACGGCAACCAGGAAACGACTTTTGACTGCGTCTGGTCCCAGGGGAAATTTACGGTGGCGCTGCCGGCGGTGGGTCGGCACAACGTCTATAACGCTTTGGCGGCTATCGCCGTCGGTTTGGAACTGGGGCTTCACCCATTGGAGATTTGTACCGGTATCAGAAAATTTGTTCCCAGCGCCATGCGCTTACATATTGAGCAGATAGGGGTCTATACTGTTATTAACGACGCCTATAACGCCAGCCCATTGTCGATGAACGCCGCCATCGAAACCATGGCGACGGTGGCCAGAGGCAGGAAAGTGGCCGTTCTTGGCGATATGCTGGAACTGGGGGACGTGGCGGTGGAGGCTCATTGCCGTATTGGGCAGAAACTGGCTGATGCCGGGGTGCAGGTGGTGATTACTGTGGGTGAAATGGCGAGGCATATCGCCGGCGCGGCGCTGGAGGACGGCGTCAATGTCACAGTATCCTGCAGCAGCCATGAGGAGGCCCAGGAGGCGCTCCGCAAGCTGCTCCAGCCCGGCGACACAATACTGATCAAAGGTTCGCGGGGCATGAAGATGGAAAAAATACTTGAGCTGTTTAAGAAATAAGCGTCGTTGCAGCTGCTTTTTTGGAGGGGTACTATGCAGGAATTATTCTATGCCGCCGGGTTGGCGCTGGTTATCGCTCTGGCTCTTGGCCCGGTTTTGATCCCGATCCTGAGGCGCCTGAAGTTTGGGCAGAGTATCAGGGAAGACGGGCCCCAGCGGCATCTCGCCAAGGCCGGGACACCGACAATGGGCGGAGTTCTTATTCTGGTGGCGCTGACCGTGCCGTCGCTGATCTTCGCCGGGAAGGACCCCCGGGTCTGGCTGGCGCTGTTTATTACTCTTGGCCATGGACTTATCGGCTTTTTGGATGATTTCATCAAAGTGGTGCTGAAACGGAATCTGGGGCTGAAAGCCAAGCAAAAACTGCTGGGGCAGGTCATTATGGCTGTGGCGCTGGCCTTCATCGCCACCACCTATTTCGGGCGCGGCACTGACTTGTGGATACCGTTTTTAGGGGTCACCCTTGATTTCGGCCCATTGTATTATGTCCTGATTTTTTTGGTTCTGATCGGGACCACCAACGCTGTCAACCTGACCGACGGCCTTGACGGGCTGGCGGCTGGTACAACAATCATCGCGGCCTCAGCTTACGCCGTGATTGCACTGAGTTTCGGCCAGCAGCCGCTGGCGGTGTTCTGCGTGTCTTTAGCAGGCGCTGTGCTCGGCTTTTTACGTTATAATGCCCATCCGGCCAAGGTTTTCATGGGTGACACCGGTTCTTTGGCTTTGGGCGGGGCGCTGGCGGCGGTAGCTGTTTTAACAAAGACGGAACTGCTCCTGATTATCGTCGGCGGGGTATTTGTCATTGAGACTTTGTCGGTGATTATCCAGGTGCTGTCTTTCAAATCTACCGGCAGGCGGGTTTTCAAAATGAGCCCGATCCATCATCATTTTGAATTGTCAGGTTGGTCGGAGACCAAAGTAGTAACAGTTTTTTGGCTGGCAGGAGTGTTTTTCGCTGTAGTGGCGCTGATGGTTCTTGTTGCAGGCCGGGGAGGAATAGGTTATGGAATTTAACGGCAAAAAAATCTTGGTGCTGGGTGCCGGTATCAGCGGTATAGCGGTGGCGGGGATTCTGCAGCAGCAGGGTGCGGCTGTTACCCTCAGCGACACAAAACCGGCGGAAAACATCAAGCATGATCTGACAGGATTGGCAGGCAAGGGTGTGAAGATGGCTTTAGGGAACCAGGATGAATCTCTCCTGGCCGGCACGGATTACGTCGTGTTGTCTCCCGGCGTCTCGGTCTATAGTCCTCTAGTGGCCAGGGCCCAGGCGCTGGGCATCACAGTGATGAGTGAAATCGAAGTGGCGTATCGCCTGTGCCAGGCGCCGATTGTGGCCATTACCGGCACCAACGGCAAAACAACCACAACGACACTAACCGGGGAGATTCTGAAGGCTGCCGGGCGGGAAGTTGTGGTGGGCGGCAACATCGGTCTGGCTTTGTCCCAGGAAGTGAAGGATGTGAGCGCCGACGGTGTGGTGGTGGCTGAAATTTCCAGTTTTCAGCTTGAGGGTGTGATTAAATTCAGGCCCCATGTCGCGGCCATTCTGAATCTTACCCCGGATCACATCGACCGGCATGGTACGATTGAGACTTACCGGGACATGAAGGAACGCATTTTCGCCAATCAAACCTCCGAGGACTATCTTATTCTCAACTACGACGACCCGGCGCTGCGGGACATGGCTGGCCACGCCTCCGCGCAGGTGGTTTTTTTCAGCCGTTTGCAGCCACTCCAGTCAGGCATTTTTGTCAAGGACGGCACCATTAAACTATGTTGGCAGAATAATACCCTGGATATCTGCAGCGTGGACAGCATAAAGATTAAAGGGGCCCATAATGTTGAGAACGCGCTGGCTGCCTGCGGCGTCGCTTTCTTCGCCGGGGCAAAGCCTGCCGACATGGCCGGGGTGCTGGCCGCTTTTCCCGGAGTCGAGCACCGTATCGAACCGGTGGCCACGGTGGGCGGGGTAACTTATTACAATGATTCCAAGGCCACCAACCCCGAATCGTCGGTCAAGGCGCTGGAGGCCTTTCCCGGGCATATTATCCTTATCGCCGGCGGCCGGGACAAAAAGACCGACCTGGGCGAGTTCATGCGGTTAATCAAGGAAAGAGTGGATCACCTGATTCTGCTCGGGGAAGCCGCTGACAGGTTTAATCAGGCTGCCCTTGGCCATGGTGTTGCCAACATTCATCTTGTGAATGACTTCGCCAGCGGGGTGAAGCTTGCCCATGAACTGGCGCGTCCGCCGCAGGTTGTACTTTTGTCGCCGGCCTGTGCCAGCTATGATATGTTCAACAATTACGAAGAGCGGGGGAGAGCGTTTAAAGACCTGGTACGCCGATTGAGTTAGGAGGGAGTTGCCTTGGCTGTAAGGCCCCAGTCGCCTGATTTTATCATCTTTTTTACGGTAGTCGCCCTGCTAGGACTCGGTGTTGTTATGGTCTACAGTTCCAGCGCGGTCTCAGCTTACGTCAACTTCGATGACAGTTATTATTTTCTCAAACGGCAAATTGTTTGGGTTATTCTAGGGATACTGGCGATGTTCTTTACAATGAGCATCGACTATCACGCCTGGCGCCGGCTGGCCAAGCCGGTTATGCTGGTCACCCTTGTTTTGCTGATACTGGTTCTTGTGCCCGGTCTGGGCAAAGTGGTAAACGGAGCCCGGCGGTGGCTGGGATTCGGCTCACTTTACCTGCAGCCGTCGGAAATCGCCAAACTGAGTATGGTGCTATTTTCCGCTGAGAGTCTGACCAGGAATCAGGACAAAATCACCAGCTTTTTCCGGGGCTTGTTGCCCCAGCTTTTGATGCTGCTTCTGATCTTCGGACTGATTCTCAAAGAGCCTGATCTTGGAACAGCCCTGGCGATCAGCGGCACGGTCTTTGTGTTGTTGTTTACGGCCGGGGCCAAGATATCCCATCTGTCCGCCCTGGGCATTACCGGGGTGGTCGGAATTATTGCGGCGATTATCGCCGAGCCTTACCGTCTGAGGCGTTTGCTGGCCTTCAGCGATCCCTGGTCTGACCCGCTGGACACCGGCTATCACATCATCCAGTCGCTCTATGCCATTGGCTCAGGCGGCCTGTTCGGAGTGGGCCTGGGCCGCAGCCGTGAAAAATTTCTCTACTTGCCTGAACCGCACACCGATTTTATCTTTGCCATTTTGGGCGAGGAACTTGGGTTTATTGGCACAGTTACAGTTATTGTCCTGTTTTTCCTGTTTGCCTGGCGTGGGATGAGGGTGGCCATTTCGGCGCCGGATATCTTTGGCAGCGTGCTGGCGGCAGGTCTGACCACTATGATTGTTGTTCAGGCGCTGATGAATATTGCCGTGGTCACCGCGTCGATGCCGGTAACCGGCATTCCGCTGCCGTTCATCAGTTTCGGCGGCTCAGCACTTATTTTCACCCTTGCCGGGGTGGGGATACTGCTGAATATTTCCCGTTATGTGGGGTTAAAATGAGGAGATCGCTATGCGGATCATAATTTCCGGCGGAGGGACAGGCGGGCATATTTATCCGGCCATTACCATCGCCAAGGCCATCGCCGCTATCATCCAGCCCTGCGAAATATTATTCGTGGGTACCAGGCAGGGACTGGAAGCCGATATTGTCCCTAAAGAAGGCTTTGCCTTCGCCGCTGTTGACGGCCAGGGATTCGAGCGTCGACTGTCCTGGGATACCGTCAGAACAGTTTATAAAACACTGGCCGGACTTGGCCAGTCGCTGGGGATTATCCGGCGGTTCAAGCCTGATATCGTCATCGGTACCGGCGGGTATGTCTGTGGGCCGATACTGCTTACCGCGGCCTTCATGGGCATTCCGGCCATGATTCAGGAGCAGAATGTCATTCCCGGAGTAACCAACAAAATACTGGCGAGGCTTGTGAACAAAGTAGCGGCAGGTTATCCGGAAGCGGTGAAGTATTTTGGCGGACAAGCGGACAAAGTGTTTGTCTCCGGTAATCCTATCCGTCAGGAGGTAATCCTGGCGACCCGGGAGGAAGGGATCAAGGCTCTCGGCCTGGACAGCGGCAAACTTACCGTGCTGGCCGCCGGCGGAAGCCGGGGCGCCCGCAGCATCAATCAGGCGATGGTCGAGGTTCACCGGCATTTTGCCGGGCGCCCTGATGTGCAAATCTTGCATGCTACCGGCCAAAGCGAGTATAATAATATAGTCGCCTTAATTCGGAGTTCTGGAATAGATATTGAAAAAACTGGAAATATTATCATTAAACCCTATCTTTACAACATGCCTCAGGCACTTGCGGCCAGCGACGTGGCGGTGTTCAGGGCTGGGGCCGTCGGCTTGGCCGAACTGACAGCGCGGGGTATTCCGGCGATACTCATTCCTTATCCCTATGCGGCTGAAAACCATCAGGAGTTCAACGCCCGGGTACTGGCAGAGAATGGGGCGGCTGTGGTCATCCGGGATGACGAGTTGACCGGCTCCAGACTGGTGGTTGAACTGGAAAAGCTGCTATCCAACCGGCAGGAGCTGGAACAAATGGCTCAGGCCAGTAAAAGCTTAGGACGTCCCGACGCAGCGGCGGTGATCGCCCGAGTGGCGATCGATCTTGCCGGTTCGTCTGACTGATAATGTAACACCCCTGCTTTGGAGCGCATACAATAACATGCGTTGGAGGTGCGCTTGCGGCAGGAAGGGGGAGAAACTTTTTGCCGAAAGATATGACAAAACTCCACTTTGTGGGCATTGGCGGAGCTGGTATGAGCGCTATCGCCAAAATTTTACTGGAAAAAGGTTACTCCATAACCGGTTCGGATATCAGCAAGTCTGAAATCGTAAACCGGCTGGAGCAGCTTGGCGCCACCATTTTCATCGGTCATAGTGGTGACAATATTGGAGATGCCGAAGCGATCGTGGTGTCCACCGCCATCGCCGGCGACAATCCGGAAGTTGTCGCCGCCCGTGAAAAAGGGCTGCGGGTTTTTCACCGGGCGGACATGATCGCATTCTTGATGAAAGAGCGGCAGGGAATAGCTGTAGCCGGGGCTCACGGCAAAACCACCACCACATCGATGATTGCCCTGATGCTGGAAAGAGCCGGACTTGACCCCACCATTATCATCGGCGGGGAGCTTGATTACCTCAACGGCAACGCCAAGTTGGGGCAAGGTGAATATTTGGTGGCCGAGGCCGACGAAAGCGACGGCTCGTTCTTGAAACTAGCCCCGCACATGGCGGTGGTCACCAATATTGAAAACGACCATATGGATTATTATGGCACCATGGATAATATCCTGCGGGCCTTTACCGAGTTTCTCGGAAAACTGCAGGTCGAGACCGGGCTGGGGGTACTTTGCTTCGACAATGCGTACGTGCGGGACATCGCCGCAGGAATGAACCGGAAGATGGTTTCCTACGCCGTCGATAACGACGCCGATCTTACGGCGCGTGATATCACCATCCGCGGGACCACAACTGTTTATAAAGTCTTTCATCAGGATAATCTTCTCGGCAGCATCGAATTGAATGTTCCGGGGCGGCACAATGTGGCCAATTCGCTGGCGGCTGTTGCAGTAGGACTGAATACCGGCCTTAGTTTTGAGCAGATCGCCGACGGCTTGTCCCTCTTCCGGGGAGTGAAGCGGCGATTCCAGACCAAAGGGCGGGTCGGCGGAGTTTGGGTGGTTGACGACTATGCCCACCATCCCACCGAAATTTCCACCACGCTGCAAGCGGCCCGCGACACCAACCCGAAGCGGTTGATCTGCGTTTTTCAGCCTCATCGCTTTTCGCGCACCAAATTTTTGCGCGAGGAGTTCGGCAGAGCCTTTACCCGGGCTGACCTTTTGGTTCTTACCGATGTTTACGCCGCTGGCGAAGCGCCGATACCGGGGATTGACGGCGAAGTGATCAAGGAAGAGGTTGACCGTCAGACAAAGCAGCCGGTCACCTACATCCCGGATAAAGCCAATATCGCCCGCTACCTGGCTCAAATCGTCGAACCGGGTGATCTGGTGATTACCATGGGTGCAGGTAATATTTATCTGACAAGTGAGGAACTGGTAGAGAGACTGTTGAATAAATAGTCCAAACATTTTTTATATGCTGTGTTTTATTGGGTGATTGTACTTTTCTGGGAGGGAAGGCGATGGAGAAATTTGTCGTCACAGGAGAAGTACAATTGGACGGCCGGGTGCGGGTAAACGGCGCGAAAAACGCGACTTTGCCGATTATGGCTGCTACGCTTCTTTGTTCCGGAGTCAGCGTGATCCACGGGGTTCCGAATTTGCGCGATATCCGGATGATGCAAGATATAATGACGCTGCTTGGGGCCAAAATTCATCGGGAAGATAGCTCCCTGGTGATTGATACTTCCAATGTCAGCAAAGTCGAGATACCCGAACATCTCATGCGGGAGATGAGGGCCTCGGTATTTTTGATGGGGCCGCTGCTGGGTAGATTCCGCAAAGTTCGCCTTTATTACCCGGGTGGGTGTGCGATTGGACCGCGGCCGATCAACCTGCATATCAAGGCTCTGGAGCGAATCGGCGCCGCGGTGCGTGACAATTGCGGGTTCATTGAAGCCGAGGCCGCCGAACTCGCAGGCGGCGAGATTCATTTTGACTTTCCCAGCGTGGGGGCTACTGAGAACGCCATGATGGCAGCATCGGTGGCCGGAGGAACTACAATTATCCGAAATGCGGCCAGAGAGCCTGAAGTGATTGATCTTCAGAAGATGCTCAATGGTATGGGGGCCGATATTGCCGGGGCGGGAACCGATACTATCAGAATCCATGGCGTGAAGCGGCTGACACCGGTAGAACACCATGTAATCCCCGACCGTATCGAAGCAGGCACTTTCATGCTCGCCGGAGCCATCACCGGCGGTGATATTGTGGTGGAAAATATTATACCCGAGCAGCTGTCAGCCGTGACCGACAAGCTTCAGGAGATCGGTGTAAGAATAACGTCCGGGATCAACTATATCCGGGTTAAGGCCGGCGACCTTCGCGGCGTGGATATCAAAACACTGCCTTATCCCGGCTTTGCCACCGACCTGCAGGCTCCGATGCTGGCGATGCTGACTGTAGCCAAAGGAACGAGTATTATTACCGAAACCATTTTCGAGAATCGCTTTAAACATGTAGATGAATTAACCCGCATGGGTGCTAAAATAAAGGTAGAGGGCCGTACCGCGATTATCAGGGGAGTACCAAAACTGACCGGTGCCATCGTGGCTGCGCTCGACCTGCGGGCCGGAGCGGCGTTGGTATTGGCCGCACTTGCCGCTGAAGGAATCTCGGAGATCGAGAATGTTCTCCATATCGACCGGGGCTACGAAGGGCTGGAGCGAAAGCTGCAAAGCCTGGGGGCGAACATTGTGCGGTGCAATTGTTGATTAGGAGGATATGAAACGTGAAGAACAGGCGAATTGTTGTGCTTATGGGGGGGCCTTCGGCAGAGCGGGAGGTTTCGCTGAACACCGGACGGGCAATACTGGGAGCACTCCAGGAAAAAGGCTATGATGCTGTGGGCGTCGACCTCGAACCGTTACGGCTTGTGGATCAGTTGAAAGAAGCTAAGGCTGAGGTTGTGTTTAACGCTATTCACGGCAAATACGGCGAGGATGGTTTGCTGCAGGGAGCGCTTGAGCTGCTGGGCATACCCTATACCGGTTCGGGAGTCCTTGCCAGTGCTATGGCCATGGATAAGGGAGTCTCCAAGCGTCTGTTCGTGGCGGGAGGAATCAGCACGCCACAATCGCGCCTGTATTCACAAGAAGACAGGACCCGGGATCTGACCAAGGAAATCCTTGCCGACTTCGGTATTCCGGTGGTTGTCAAACCCGCAACGCAAGGCTCAAGCATCGGAGTGGTTATTGTCGAGGAAAGCGCCTCTTTATCCCAGGCGATTGATGAGGCGTTCCGGTTCAGCGATCAGGTCTTGATCGAGGCTTTTGTCAAAGGCAAGGAACTGACTGTTACCATTCTTGGCCGGAATGAAATCAAAGCCCTGCCGATCATTGAGATTGTCCCGCACTCTGGACGTTACGACTATCAGTCGAAATACACCAAAGGCGCTACCGAATACATAGTGCCGGCAAGGCTGGACGACGCAACGACCAAAGCGGTGCAGGAACAGGCCCTGGCAGCCTTCAAGCTGCTTGGGTGTATTGACATCGGCCGGGTTGATGTCATGCTTGACAAAGATAACATTCCCTATGTCCTTGAAGTCAACACTATACCCGGTATGACGGCGACCAGTTTGGTTCCAAAAGCCGCCGCCGCCGCTGGTATATCCTTTGCCGAGCTGTGTGAGCAGATACTGCTTATGGGGAACACGTGAGACAGACGGCCCTGGGGGTTTGGTAATACTCTGTGGCAGCCTGCAGGGCTGCCTTATTTTTTTTGTTTATTTGGCCGCTATGTTGGTGTATAATTACTTGGTAAAGGCGGAGCTCCAGGGGTGGATATTATGGGAACAATGGAACGACTGAAGCAGGAGCGGCAACCAAAGAGAAGGCTGCCGTCCTCCGCGTTTGTTATTGGGCTGCTTGTTTTGACGGCACTGATAGCTGGATTTTTATTACTCAGGTCCACTTATTTCACTGTTGGCGCGGTGATTATCGAAGGCAACAAATATTTGTCAGCCGATGATGTGTATCGTGCTGCCGGGATTCCGGAAAAGATCAACATCTTCCGGCTGGATACCTCTGAAATCAAAACCCGGCTGCTGCGGGATCTAAGGGTGGCGGAAGTGGAAGTACACCGCCGCTTTCCTGACAGTATAGTCATCGCTCTGAAAGAGCGTCAGCCTTTGGCGTATATTGCCAGTGTCTACGGTTTTGTCCAGGTGGACAACCAAGGCGTGGTGCTGGCGGCGTTAAAAAACATCAAGCAAGTCAATGTGCCGATCGTTACCGGCGTCAGACTGGGTAGCGTTTATGTCGGCGACAAGGTGGAGGAGCTGCCGCTAAAAAATGTATTGACCTATCTGGCAGCTTTGGATGAAGATAGTCTCAATCAGTTATCAGAGGTCAATATCAAGGCCAACGGCGATTTAACCGCTTATAGCGCCCAATTCGTGACTATCCGTCTGGGCAATGGGGAGCGGATGGCGGAAAAAGCCAGGATGACTCATGATATCTTTTTGGAACTTGGTGACAAAAAAGCAATGGTGGATTATATTGACTTGACCTATACTTCGCCGTATATTAAATTCAGACAGCGCTGAAAAAAAGGAGGGGATTGATTTGGCGCCAATCAAACAAGGACAGGTAGCAATCGCATTAGTCTGTGTCGTTTTGGGAGTTATGCTGGCGGTACAGTTTCGCACTACACAGGACATCAGGGCGACAATTCCTTTCCAGAGAGTTGAAGACTTGTCACAGCGTCTCAGTCAGATGGAAAAAGAGCGCGACGCTCTCCTCAACGAGATGTATGAACTGCGCAAGACGGGCGGGGGAGGGTCAAACCGGGAATCGCAGCTTGTCAAAATGGGAGCAGGCGTGATCTCTGTCGAAGGACCGGGAATAGTTGTTGTCATTGATGACAGCAAGCGACCAACCAAACCCGGGGAAAATCCGAACTTATATCTTATTCATGATGATGATATCTTAAAGGTGATCAATGAACTCTGGGCTGCGGGGGCTGAAGCAATATCCATCAATGAGCAGCGGCTGATCGCCAGCTCGGAAATTCGCTGTGCCGGACCCACTCTTTCGGTCAATAATACCCGTTATTCTCCTCCTTATGAAATCCGGGCCATTGGCGAACCTGTGACACTGGAGAATTCCTTGCGGATGCGGGGCGGTGTGATGGAGACTCTGCAGTTCTGGGGAATACAGGTTACAGTCAAGAAGATGGATGCAGTGAGAGTTCCGGCCTATAAAGGCACCTTCCGGTTTGAATATGCCAAGCCGGTGGCAGGGGAGGGTAAATGATGGCGCTGCCTATTGCCGGTCTGATTATTGGCATCATTATCGGGACTGCTTTCCCGTTCAGCGTGCCCTCAGAATACGCCAAATTTATGTCGGTGGCTCTTTTGGCTTCTCTTGATTCGGTGTTTGGGGGCCTGCGAGCCGGAATCGAGGAGAAATTTGATAACACGGTTTTCATTACCGGCTTTTTTACCAACGCTTTGTTGGCTGCAGGCCTTGTCTATATTGGCGATCGCCTGGGAATCGATTTATACTACGTGGCCCTGTTGGCCTTTGGTCTGAGGGTTTTTCAAAATTTAGCCATTATTCGTCGTTACTTCCTGAAGAAATAGAAACATCAAGCAGGACTGGGAGGTTCTGCTTGATGTTTTTTGACAATTATTCACATAGGTCAAAAGTCACATATTCTCGGGACTTGATATTTTCTTTGGGCATAAAAAAGGGAAAATCCCATAAATGTTGAAACATAATTGAAAAGAAACACAATATGTTCTAAGAGGGACAGGTATGGCGAAAAAATACATACTAGGGGTTGATGTGGGTACCGGTTCGATCAAGGCCTTTGCCGGTACGGTAGACGAAGCAGGAAATGTCGCCATCCTAGGCAGTGGAACTGCCGCCGCCGCCGGGATCAGCAAGGGGGCTTGGGTCAATGTCCGGGCTTTGGCGGCTGCAATCAAGGAAGCGACAGATTCTGCCACCCGAGCTGCCAAGATGCCTGCTGACTGTATCTATCTAGGCATCGGTGGTCCGGCTGTTACGTCTGTTAATAGCATAGGTAGTATCACGATCTTCGCAATATCCGCCATTACTTCCGCGGATGTTGAACGCGTTTACCGGGCGGCTGTCACAACTATCGACTCCGCCGATCAACGGATACTGAA
>Ga0316228_1001745_pt1 | contig 21014 bp, 19 predicted proteins | sample TBH18021metaG_FD_206005 | JGI IMG/M metagenome (GOLD analysis project Ga0316228, IMG submission 206005) | Freshwater microbial communities from Trout Bog Lake, Wisconsin, USA - TBH18021 | ecosystem: Environmental > Aquatic > Freshwater > Lake > Hypolimnion/Profundal zone | place: USA: Wisconsin... | reverse complement strand
CACGCTCTCGTGCATCATCTCGCTGAGCGTCGGGTGCGGGAACACCGTGTGCATCAGCTCCTCCTCGGTGCTCTCCAGGTTCATCGCCACCACGTAGCCCTGGATCAGCTCGGTCACCTCGGCGCCGACCATGTGGGCGCCGAGCAGCTGGCCGGTCTTGGCGTCGAACACGGTCTTGATCAGCCCGTCCGGCTCGCCCAGCGCGATCGCCTTGCCGTTGCCCGCGAACGGGAACCGGCCGACCTTCACGGCAAAGCCCTGCTCCTTGGCCTTGGCCTCGGTCAGCCCGACGCTGGCGATCTGCGGCTGGCAATAGGTGCAGCCCGGGATCTTGGCCTTGTCCATCGGGTGGGTGTGCAGGCCCTTGATGGTCTCGATGCAGATGACGCCCTCGTGCTCGGCCTTGTGGGCGAGCATCGGCGGGCCGGCGACGTCGCCGATCGCGTAGAGGCCGGGCACGTTGGTGCGGCCGAGCCCGTCCGTCACCACGATCCCGCGGTCGATCTTCACGCCGAGCTTCTCGAGGCCGATGCCCTCGATGTTGCCGACCACGCCCACCGCCGAGATCAGCTTCTCCGCCGTGATCTGCTGGGTCTTTCCGTCGCCGCCCTCGATGGTCGCCGTGACGGAGTTGGCGCCCTTCTCGACCTTGGTGACCTTGGCGCCGGTGAGGATCTTGATGCCCTGCTTCTCGAAGCGCTTGCGGGCGAGGCCTGCGATCTCGGCATCCTCCACGGGCAGGATCTGCGGCAGCAGCTCCACCACGGTCACCTCGGCGCCCATGGTGCGGTAGAACGAGGCGAACTCGATGCCGATGGCGCCCGAGCCCATCACCAGCAGGCTCTTGGGCATCGTCTCGGGCACCATGGCCTCGTAGTAGGTCCAGATCAGCTTCTTGTCGGGCTCGATCCCGGGGATCGCCCGGGGGCGCGCGCCGGTCGCCACGATGATGTGCTTGGCCTGATAGGTGCCGGCGCCCTTGGCGCCCTTCGGGGCCTCGGCGCGCTTGGTCTCCTTCACGGTGACCTGGCCGGGCTGGTTGCCCTTCGCGACGCTGTCGACCGCGGCCTCGCCCCAGATCACGTCGACCTTGTTCTTCTTGAGCAGCATGCCGACGCCGCCGTTGAGCCGGCCCGAGACGCCGCGGGAGCGCTTCACGATGGCGGCGGTGTCGAACCCGACCTTCTCCGCGGTCAGGCCGTAATCGCCGGCGTGCTGGAAGTAGTGATAGATCTCGGCCGAGCGGAGCAGCGCCTTGGTGGGGATGCAGCCCCAGTTCAGGCAGATGCCGCCGAGATGCTCGCGATCGACCACAGCGGTCTTGAACCCGAGCTGCGCCGCGCGGATCGCCGTGACGTAGCCGCCGGGCCCGGCGCCGATGATGAGGACGTCGTAGGTGTCGGACATTTACCGCTCCGCGAACGCCCCTTCCCCGTGTGGGGTGGGGCCTGGGGGTGGGGGTGGCTCCGCCGGGCCGAGTGAGTCCGGACGAGGCGTGTCGGATGCGGCGAGGGCCGCGTGGATCGTGTCGAGGACGCTGTCGATCTCCCGCAGGACCATGCGGTTCGAGAAACGCAGGACGCGGAAGCCTTCGGACTGGAGATAAGTATCCCGACGGGTGTCGTAGGCCGACCCGGCCTCGAAGCCGTGCTGCTCGCCATCAACCTCGACGATGAGCCGGGCGGACAGGCAGCAGAAATCCGCCACGTAGGCGCCGAGGGCAACCTGTCGGCGGAAATGCGAGCCCTCAACCGGCAGGCGGTGACGCAGGTGCCACCAGAGGCGCTTCTCCGCTTCGGTTAGCGAGCGCCGGAGCGTCTTCGCATTCACGGCGGCTCTTGGGGGCGATGCTCTCCGGGGCTGCTGGTTCCAGGGCATATGGCGGCGTGTCAATCGAACGTGGCTGATGGGATCATGCTCACCGTGAGCATGGCGCACGGTTCATCGCACCAGGATTGCGTGTTCTGACCGACGCCTGCCACCTTCCCCCACCTCGACATTCCAGGCCGCGCTTTCCCCTCCCCCTTGTGGGGAGGGGTTAGGGGTGGGGGTGGTGCAGACGGCACCGCACCGCTCGATCCTGAACCACCCCCACCTCCAACTCCTCCCCACAAGGGGGAGGAGAGAAGCCCTGCTCACACCAGCATGCCCATCGGGTTCTCGATCAGCCCCTTGAAGGCCGAGACCAGCTCAGCGCCGAGCGCCCCGTCGAGCACGCGGTGGTCGCACGACAGGGTGCAGGTCATCACCTGGACCACGGCCGGCGCCCCGTCCTTCACGACGACCCGCTTCTCGCCCGCGCCCACCGCCAGGATGCTCGACTGCGGCGGGTTGATCACCGCGGTGAAGTGCTTGATCCCGAACATGCCGAGGTTCGACACCGAGGTGACGCCGCCCTGGTATTCCTCCGGCTTCAGCTTCTTGGCCCGGGCGCGGGCGGCAAAGTCCTTCATCTCGTTGGAGATGGTCGAGAGCGTCTTCTCGTTCGCCCGGCGGATCACCGGGGTGAACAGCCCGCCGTCGATCGCCACCGCGACGCCGACCTCGGCGTTCTTGAAGCGCAGGATCCGATCCTCGGCCCAGACCGCGTTGGCGGCCGGGACGCGGGTGAGTGCCAAGCCCATCGCCTTGATGACGAAGTCATTGACCGAGAGCTTGAAGGCGGGCTTGCCGTCCTTGTCCTTGCCGGCGGAGCCGTTCAGCGTCTCGCGCAGCTTCATCAGCGCGTCGAGCTCGCAATCCACTGTCAGGTAGAAATGCGGGGCGACCTGCATCGCCTCGGTGAGGCGCTTGGCGATCGTCTTGCGCATGCCGTCGAGGGGCACTTCCTCGTAGGCATCCTTCGCGAAGAAGCCCTTGACCTGATCGGTCGTGAGCCCGGCCGGCGCGCCGGCCGTGGGGGCGGGTTTCGGAGCCGGGGCAGCCGTCTTCGGCGCCTCCGCGGCGGCCTGGGGCGCGGGCGCCTTGGTGGCGCCGGAGGCCTTCGCGGCCTGGACGTCGCGGGCGATAATGCGGCCGTGCGGGCCGCTGCCCTGGACGGCGCTGAGTTCCACGCCCTCCTGCTTGGCGATCCGCCGGGCCAGCGGCGAGGCGAAGACCCGGCTGCCGGATCCGGCCTGCGGCGATCCGCTCGGCTGCGCCCCCTCCGGTGCGGCGTTCACCCGCTCGTACGACATGTGGCCGCCGCCGGGGGTGGTGTTCTGATCGGCCGCCGAGGCGTCGGCCTTCGGCTCCGGCTGGGCCGCCCCGTTCGAGGCCGCCTTCGGCGCCCCGCCGGCCTGCACGCTCGACGGGTCCTCGCCCTCGCTGGCGATGATGGCGATCAGGTCGTTGACCGGCACGTCCGCCGTGCCCTCGGGCACGAGGATCTTGGCGAGGACGCCCTCGTCGATCGCCTCCACCTCCATGGTGGCCTTGTCGGTCTCGATCTCGGCCAGCACGTCGCCGGACTTGATCGCGTCGCCCTCCTTCTTCAGCCACTTGGCGAGGTTGCCCTTCTCCATGGTGGGCGAGAGCGCGGGCATCAGCACGTTGATCGGCATGGCATCAGGTCTCGGGCTGGGCCGGGGCGGCCGGATCGTCGAAGGGAAAGAGGTCGTCGAGGGGGAACGGCACGGCGTCGAAGGGCGGCAGGGCCAAGGTCTCGCCGCGCTGGATCGTGGCGAGGAGGACCCAGCGCCCGTCCGCGAGGGCAAAGCCTTCGAGGAGGCCTTCCGCCGCCTCGAACAGCCAGATATGGCCGACGCCAGCCTCCCCGTAGATGCGGCGCTTGCGGCCACGATCCAGGCGAACCGTGGCGGGCGAGACGATCTCGCACACCCAATCCGGCGGCGTCGTGATGAAGGCGTCCTGGGGTTCGGTCGGCAGCCGTTGGCGACGCCAGCCGGCGAGATCGGGTACCAGTACCTGAGGGCCGAAACGAAGTTCCGGTCTGCTCATGAAGATCCACGCGTCTGGATCAACCCGCCTGCGCGGTATGCGGGTGCCGAGCAACCCTGCCAGGGAAAACGCGGCTGCCCCCATCAAAGGAGGCCGCCCCCTGGGATGCGACTCCAGCACCCCATCGATGATCTCGGCGACGAGATGCTCCGGGACCGCCTCCAGATCCGCGTAGGTCGCCTGCCGGAGAACCGCCTCAGCCATGGTCGAGTGCCATCGCTAGTTGAGGCCGCCGGGGTCGAGCCCCTCGGCCTCCCACCCGGCGCGGATACGCTCGACCGCCTCCTCCTCCGATAGGTCGGTCTCCAGCGCGTAGGCGCGGGCCGCCTGCCGGGCGAGGTCGGCCAGGAGCCTTCCCCAGGTCGCCGGGTCGTCGAAGGAGCGGCGGAGTGCCACGCTCACGGCACCGTCGACCACGGCCGCGCGCAGCACCTCGATGCCGCCCTGTTCCAGGGCGTCGGGCGGGATGGCGAGTTCGGCGAAGTCGCTGTTGGAATCCTGGCTCATGGCGCGCCGGCTGTTCCTCGATCCTGGCCGGGGCGGGCGACAGCGTCGCCCGCGCGCCCGTCACTTGTAGCAGACGCTCTTGGCAGCCTCGACGACCTCCGCCACGTTCGGCAGCGCCAGTTTCTCGAGGTTGGCCGCGTAGGGCATCGGCACGTCCTTGCCGGTGATCCGCAGGACCGGGGCGTCGAGGTAATCGAAGGCGTCGGCCATCAGGCGGGCCACGATCTCGGCGCCGATGCCGGATTGCGGGAATCCCTCCTCCACGGTGATGCAGCGGCCGGTCTTCTTGACCGACTTGACCACCGTCTCGGAATCCATCGGGCGGATCGTGCGCAGGTCGATCACCTCGGCCTCGATGCCCTGCTCGGCCAGCACCTGTGCGGCCTTCAGCGCGTAGGTCATGCCGATCGAGAACGACACGATGGTCACGTCCGTGCCGGGGCGGTGGATCCGCGCCTTGCCGATCGGCAGCACGAAATCGTCGAGCTGCGGCACCGGGAAGGACTGGCCGTAGAGGATCTCGTTCTCGAGGAAGATGACCGGGTTCGGATCGCGGATCGCGGCCTTGAGCAGGCCCTTGGCGTCCGAGGCCGTGTAGGGCGCGATCACCTTGAGGCCTGGCACGTTGGAGTACCACGCGGCGTAGTCGTGGCTGTGCTGGGCGCCCACCCGGGCGGCCGCGCCGTTGGGACCGCGGAACACGATCGGGCATCCGAGCTGGCCGCCGGACATGTAGAGCGTCTTGGCCGCCGAGTTGATGATGTGGTCGATCGCCTGCATGGCGAAGTTGAAGGTCATGAACTCGATGATCGGCTTCAGGCCGGCGAGCGCGGCGCCGACGCCGATGCCCGCGAAGCCGTGCTCGGTGATCGGCGTGTCGACCACCCGCTTGGCGCCGAATTCCTGCAGCAGGTTCTGGGTGATCTTGTAGGCGCCCTGATACTCGGCGACCTCCTCGCCCATCACGAAGACGTCGCCGTCGCGGCGCATCTCCTCCGCCATGGCGTCGCGCAGGGCCTCGCGCACCGTGGTGGTGACCATCGGCGTGCCAGCCGGGAACTCCTCCATCACCGGCTCGTCGGCCTTGTTGGTGATGATGGCCGGCGCCGCCGGCGCCTTCGGGGCATCGTCGCCGGTCTTCGCCGTGGGAGCGGCTTTATCGGCCATGCCCTCGGCCTGCATGTCGGGCGTGGGCGCCGGATGGCCGCCCGCACCGTTGGGCTTGGCGCCACCGCCGGACTGGACGCTCGCCGGATCCTCGCCCTCGGCGGCGATGACGGCGATCGGCGTGTTGACCGCCACACCCTCGGTGCCCTCGGCGATCAGGATCTTGGCGAGGACGCCCTCGTCGATCGCCTCCACCTCCATGGTGGCCTTGTCGGTCTCGATCTCCGCCAGCACGTCGCCGGACTTGATCGGATCGCCCTCTTTCTTCAGCCACTTGGCGAGCTTTCCCTCCTCCATGGTGGGCGAGAGGGCGGGCATCAGAATGTCGGTCGCCATGCTCAGCTCTGCGGTCGTCTTTTCGATAGGGGCGGCCAGGGTTTCAGGATCGCGCTAGGCGTGCGCATCCAACAAGATATCGGTCCAGAGCTCGGACGGATCGGGCTCGGGATCGTTGGTCGCGAATTCGGCCGAGGCGTTGACGATCTCGCGGACCTTGGCGTCCGTGGATTTCAGCTCGGTCTCGGGCACCCTGTGCAGTTCGAGCAGGCGCTTACGCACCATCTCGATCGGGTCGTGCTCGTCGCGCATCTTCGAGACCTCGTCCTTGGTCCGGTACTTGGCCGGATCGGACATGGAATGGCCGCGATAGCGGTAGGTCTGCATCTCCAGGATGTACGGGCCCTGGCCGGTGCGGGCGTGCTCGATCGCCCGGGTGGCGGCCTCACGGACGGTGCGCACGTCCATGCCGTCGACCTGCTCGCCCGGGATGCCGAAGGAGAGGCCGCGCTTCGAGAAATCGGTCTGCGCCGAGGCCCGGGCCACCGAGGTGCCCATGGCGTAACGGTTGTTCTCAATCACGTAGACGACCGGCAGCTTCCAGAGGGCCGCCATGTTGAAGCTCTCGTAGACCTGGCCCTGGTTGGCGGCGCCGTCGCCCATGTAGGTCAGGCTGACCTTGCCGTTCTCCCGGTAATGGTTGGCGAAGGCGAGGCCCGTACCCAGCGAGACCTGCGCGCCGACGATGCCGTGGCCGCCGAAGAACTGCTTCTCGCGGCTGAACATGTGCATCGAGCCGCCCTTGCCGCGGCTGTAGCCGCCGCGGCGGCCGGTCAGCTCGGCCATGACGCCCTTCGGATCCATGCCGCAGGCCAGCATGTGGCCGTGGTCGCGGTAGCCGGTGATGACCTGGTCGCCCTCGACCGAGGCCATCTGCATACCGATCACCACGGCCTCCTGGCCGATATAGAGGTGGCAGAAGCCGCCGATCAGGCCCATGCCGTAGAGCTGGCCGGCCTTCTCCTCGAAGCGCCGGATCAGCAGCATCTCGTGATAGGCGTGGAGATCTTCGTCCCGCGTGAATTGCGGCATGTTGGGCGCCGGCTTGTGCGACTCGGCAGCCTGCGGGCTCGCGTCCTGCGATGACGCGGACGAGGCGTCCTTTGCGGGCTCCTTGGCGGCATCCATCGGCGCACTCCCCATGATTCCACGCGACTTCGGGGGGTGTAGGACAGCGCCCGTTGGAAAGCGAGGGTCGCCGCTCTGACAGGAAGCCCTTCTTGTCAGAAGGCTTTCGGGATTGCGGCGTGCGGCGGCGGCGCGATCACGGGGTGATGATCACCACGTCGTTGGCGTGGACCCGGCCCAGCACGATGCGGGCGCGCTCCTCCAGCAGGTCGCGATCGATCTGATCGCTCTTCAGGAGGGCGACCCGGTGTTCCCAAGTGGCCCGCTCGGCCTTCACGGCGTTGAGTTCCTGGGTGAGCTGGTAGGCGCGGATCTTCAGCACCTTCTTGGCTTCCAGGCCGCGGTTTCCGCTCTCGGCCTGCCAGACGAAATAGCCAACCACGAGCGCCGACAGGGTCCAGAGACCCAGCGGCAACACGACCATTCTGACTCGGCGGCGCACGACCATGGGGCGACCGTCGCGCGGAAAGGTTAAGGGTTCTTTGCGATCGTGCCGCGACCGGGGCAGACAGGGGCGAGCCTGAGGGATGGACCTGACGCGACTGAGCCGCTGGATCGCCGGGCACGCCACCGCCACCGACGACCACGACACGCTGCTGACCGGCTTCTGCGAGGCGCTGGTCGGCGCCGGAATCCCGGTTTGGCGGGTGAGCGTGATGGCGCCGGCCCTCGACCCGACGCTGCGCGGCGTCAGCCTGAACTGGCATGCGGGCGAGGGCATCTCCTTCGTGGCCAATGCCCACGGCGCCGACGAGGAGAGCGACTGGCTCCTGAGCCCGGTCTACGCGCTGGTGGAGAGGGGCGAGAGCTTCGGGCGCTGGCGCCTCGATGCCCCCGGGCTGGACGCGGATTTTCCGGTCCTGCGGGCCCTTGGGGGTCAAGGTGGCGTCGATTACGTCCTGCACATCGTCGAATTCGCCCCCGGCACCGCGCTGCGAGGCATCGCGGTCTCGTTCTGCACCCGGGACGGCGCCGGCTTCACGGCGGCGCATCTGGCCGCCATCGCCGACATCCTCCCGTTCCTGACGCTGGCGCTCGCCAAGATGAGCTTGGCCCACACGTTCCGCGAGGTGTCGGCGACCTATCTCGGCCGCTCCACCGCCGAGCGGGTCCTCGACGGTCAGATCCGGCGCGGCGAGGGGCGGGCCGTACCGGCGGCGATCCTGCTGACGGACCTGCGCGGCTTCACCGCCCTGGCCGACCGGGTCGATCCGGCCGACATGGTCACGTGGCTCAACGAACATTTCGACGCGCTGGGCGATCCGGTGGCGCGTCACGGCGGCGAGATCTTGAAGTTCCTGGGCGACGGGTTCCTGGCGATCTTCCCGGTGCCGGAGGCCGGCCCCCTGCCCTGCCCGGTCTGCGGGGCCGCCCTGGACGCCGCGACCGAAGGGCTCGCCGCCAACGCGGCGCTCAACGACCGCCGCCGCGCGGCGGGGTTGCCGGAACTCGCGGCCGAATGCGTCGTGCATTTCGGGACGGTGATCTACGGCAATGTCGGGACCGAGCGGCGCCTCGATTTCACGATCATCGGTCGGGCGGTCAACGAGGCCAGCCGGATCGAGAGCCAGTGCGCAACGCTTGGCCACGCACTCCTTGTGTCGGACTCGTTTGCGGAGCGCTGCGCGCGTCCGCTGGAGCCGGTCGGGACGATCGAGCTGCGCGGCCTGTCGCGACCGATGCGGGTCTGGACCGTGCCGGCGGCGTGAAAGCCAGCCTTCCCATCGCGCTTCGAGCGGCTTGTTTGAGGCGCCACCCTTTTCCTGGGCGCATGCAGCGCCAGCGGAATGCGTCCCGGGACCCAAGCAGGGTGACGTCGCGAAGCGTCCGTCTGGTTCAACCTGTGCCGCTGACGCGGCCTGTTCTTGCGCCGGATCCGGATCAGGTTCCGCTGCCGCTCCACCTGTCCGGGAAAGGTGTGCGGTTCGTGTTCGCTACGCTCGCGGTGCCTGCGCTCCGGGAGCCGTAAGGCCCACCTCGCCCAAGCGAAGTGGGCCTGTGCGTCTTCAGCGGCGGGCGAGCTGCTTGAGCGCCGCCGGACCGGCGTAGAGCGCCTGCGGGCCGAGGCCCTCCTCAATGCGGATCAGCTGGTTGTACTTGGCCAGTCTGTCCGAACGGGCCAGCGAGCCCGTCTTGATCTGCCCGCAATTGGTGGCGACCGCCAGATCCGCGATGGTCGAATCCTCGGTCTCGCCCGAACGATGCGACATCACCGCGGTGTAGCCGGCGCGCTGGGCCATATCGACCGCCGCCAAGGTCTCGGTGAGCGAGCCGATCTGGTTGACCTTGATCAGGATCGAGTTGGCGGTGCCCTCGCCGATGCCGCGGGACAGGCGCTCGACATTGGTGACGAACAGGTCGTCGCCCACCAGCTGGCAGCGGTCGCCGACACGCTCGGTCAGCAGCTTCCAGCCGGCCCAATCGTCCTCCGACATGCCGTCCTCGATCGAGACGATCGGGTAGGCGTCGACGAGCTGGGCCAGGTAGTCGACCTGCGCCTCGATGGTGCGGGTCGTGCCCTCGCCCTCGTAGGCGTAGCCACCATCCTTGAAGAACTCGGTGGCGGCGCAGTCGAGGGCGATCGCCATGTCCTGGCCGGGCTTGAAGCCGGCGGCGCTGATCGCGTCCATCACGAAGTCGAGGGCCGCCTCGGCCGAGGGCAGGTTCGGGGCGAAGCCGCCCTCGTCGCCGACGTTGGTGTTGTGTCCGGCCTTCTTGAGCTTGCCCTTGAGGGTGTGGAACACCTCGGAACCCATGCGCACGGCCTCGGCGAGCGAATCGGCGCCCACCGGCATGATCATGAATTCCTGGAAGTCGATCGGGTTGTCGGCATGCGCGCCGCCGTTGATGATGTTCATCATCGGCACCGGCAGCACCCGGCCCTGCACGCCGCCGACGTAGCGGTAGAGCGGCAGGCCCGAGGCCTCGGCCGCGGCCTTCGCCACCGCCAGCGACACACCCAGGATCGCGTTGGCGCCGAGCCGCGCCTTGTTGGGCGTGCCGTCGAGCTCGATCATCGCCTCGTCGACCGCGACCTGATCCTCGGCCTCCATGCCGCCGATCGCGTCGAGGATCTCGGTCTGCGCCGCCTCGACCGCCTTGAGCACGCCCTTGCCGAGGAAGCGGTTCTTGTCGCCGTCGCGCAGCTCCACCGCCTCGTGGGCGCCCGTGGAGGCGCCCGAGGGGACCGCGGCGCGGCCGAAGGAGCCGTCCTCCAGGATCACGTCCACCTCGACCGTGGGATTGCCGCGGCTGTCGAGGATCTCGCGGGCGCTGATATTGGTGATCGCGGTCATAGAACGTCCTCTCGCGGGGGCCGCGGGTCGGCGCTCGCACCCAAATCGCGGGTGCGGCGCATCGCGGCGGCTTATCCGTCAAGCCGCGTCCGGCGGCAAGCGCCGGACGAGAGCCGGCTTGTGCATGCTGCGGGCGCGGCCGTCCTTGCGCCGGCTTAGAAAAATCGCCGCCTTGCCGAGGGATGCGCTGACCGTCGCGCCGTTCTATACGCGCGCCATGACGATGCCCGATGACCTCCAACTCGGCCAAGCGGCGCCCCTGCCGACCTCCCCCGACGACGCGCGCCTCGACCGGGTGCCGAACCCACACGCGGATACGGATTACGTAGCCCGGTTCACCGCGCCCGAATTCACCTCGATCTGTCCGGTGACCGGGCAGCCCGATTTCGCCATCCTGGTGATCGACTACGTACCGGGCGACTGGCTCGTGGAGTCGAAGTCGTTGAAGCTCTACCTCGGCGCGTTCCGCAATCACGGGGCGTTCCACGAGGATTGCACGGTGGCGATCGGAAAGCGGCTGCGGGACCTGCTGGCGCCGCGCTACCTGCGTATCGGTGGATACTGGTACCCGCGCGGTGGCATCCCGATCGACGTGTTCTGGCAGACAGGTGAGCTGCCGAAGAACGCGTGGTTACCTGATCCCGGCGTGCCGCCCTATCGCGGGCGGTGAGGCATCCGCAGCCTCCGCAATGTGCGGCAGGCCATCACAACACAAAAAGGGCGACCGGCTTGTGCCGATCGCCCTCGATCCGTTCGGATCTTAGATCTTAGTAGCCGTAGCCGTAGTAGCCGTAGCCCGGGTTGGCGTAGCCGTAGCCGCCGTAAACCGGGGCATAGCCGTAACCATAGGACGGGGCATAACCGTAGCCGTTGCCATAGTAGCTATCGCGGGCCGCGCCGGCGGCGATGGCGCCAGCTGCAAGGCCGGCAATGCCGAGGCCGATGGCGGCACCGGTGCCGATGCCGCGACGACCGCCGCGGTAATAGCCGTGGCCGTAGCCGCCGTAGCCGCCATGGTAGCCGTAGGGACGTGCCTCGGCGCTGGACGTGGCGGCAACGCTGCCGAGGGCCAGGGCGGCGGCGGTGGCGATGATACCGATCTTGCGCATGATGTTCCTTCTCGATCCTCGATCGAACCTGCCCAATAACGTAGTCACCCCGAGACAGTTCCAAGTTCTCACAGGTCTTGGCGTGCGGATTCGCACGCGGCCGGGTTTATGAACCGTGGTTCATCATAAGCGACGCTCCCGGCTGCGCACGCAGCTTGACCGTTTCCAGCGTCGAGCAATCTGAAAGCTTGCGAAGATTTTCCGGGTTCGGGCGTCCGTTCCTCGCGCGCCGCGGTCGCCTCCCTGCGGTGGCGCCCCTATGATGGCACCCTTGGAGGACTGCCCAATGGACGCCTTGACTTTGATCCGCGAGACCTTCGCGCCCCTGTCCGGCAAGCGGATCCTCGATATCGGATGCGGCCCCGGAACCCTCGCCAAGCGACTGAGCGAGAACGGTGCGGCGGTGACCGGGATCGATCCGGGCTTGGCGGCGCTCGAACAGGCTCGGACCGCGGTGCCGGCGGCGCGGTTCGAGCGTGCATCGGGCGAGGCCCTGCCCTTTCCCGATGCCAGCTTCGACGGGGCCGTCCTGCTCAACGCCCTGCACCATGTGCCCGAGCCCGCCGCAGCTCTGGTCGAGGCGGCGCGCGTGCTGGTCCCCGGCGGATGCCTCGTCGTGGTGGAGCCCCTTGCGTCGGGCAGCTTCTTCGCGGCCCTGCAACCCATCGAGGACGAGACCGCGGTGCGCGCGGCCGCGCAGGATGCGATCGCGGCGGCCCTGTTTCAAGGCACGCTCGTGTGCCGCCGCGACGTCACGGTCGAGCGGCGGGAGAGCTTCGCGGATCTCGATGCCTTCCTGACACGGGTCTGCGCCGTGGATCCCGCCCGTGCGGCGGCGATCGAGGCCCGGCGCCCCGTCGTGGAGGCCGCCTTCGAAGCAGCGGAGGAGCGCGAGGCGGATGGCCACTACGGCCTCGTCCAGCCCCTGCGGATCCACGTGCTGGAGCCGGCCTGATCCGGGGTTTCGAAAGGGCGAGCCCTTTCGCTTGTCCAGGGCAGAGCCCTGGTGCTGGACGTTGTCCGGTGTCGGGCTACGCCCGAGACGGTCAGGGCCTTGCCCTGACAACCCACCAAAGGGCCCGCCGTTTGGAAACCCCGTTTACGCGGCGCGGGTTTTGGCCAGCCTGTCGAAAGCCATCAGCTCGTCGAGCAGAGCCGGCATGTGCTTGAGCGCCACCATGTTGGGGCCGTCGGAGGGCGCCCGGTCGGGATCGGGATGGGTCTCGATGAATACGCCCGCCACCCCGACCGCCACGGCGGCCCGGGCCAGCACGGCGACGAATTCCCGCTGCCCACCGGAGCTTGCGCCCTGGCCGCCTGGCTGCTGCACGGAATGGGTCGCGTCGAAGACGACCGGCGCGCCGCCCGTCACCTGCGCCATGATCGGCAGGCTGCGCATGTCCGAGACGAGCGTGTTGTAGCCGAAGGAGGCGCCCCGCTCGGTGACGATGACGTTGGGGTTGCCGGCCTGCGTCACCTTGGCGGCGACGTGCTTCATGTCCCAGGGCGCCAGGAACTGACCCTTCTTGATGTTGACCGCCCGCCCCGTCGCGGCGGCCGCCAGGAGCAGGTCGGTCTGGCGGCACAGGAAGGCCGGGATCTGGAGCACGTCCACGGCCTCGGCGGCCCGGGCGCATTGCTCGGCCGCGTGCACGTCGGTCAGCACCGGCAGGCCCAGGGACTCACGGATCTCCGCGAAGACCGGCAGCGCCTCGTCCAGGCCGACGCCGCGGGCCGCGCTGCCCGAGGTACGGTTGGCCTTGTCGAAGGAGGTCTTGAACACGAGGCCGATCCCGGCGCGCGCCGTCATCTCCTTCAGCGCGGCGGCGATTTCCAAGGCATGGTTCCGCCCCTCCAGCTGGCACGGGCCGGCGATCAGGCTGAGCGGGAGGTGGTTGGCGAAGCGTGCGCCGCCGACCTGGACGACGGCGCCGGATGGTTCTGTGTTCGACATGCGGCCGGTCTAGCGCCGTTCCGGACCGCCTTGCAATCGGAGCCGATGGGCTCAGCCTGCGCGCCGGTTCCGCGACGGCCCCGGCCGGGGCGCGACCCGGCAGACCGTGAGATCGTCCCGGAGGGTATCGGTCCGGGGCCCGGTCTCGCAGAGCATCACCGCCCGGCCGAAGCCTCCGCGTCGGGGAGCGTCCGCGAGCAGGCTGGCCTGATGCAGATTGAGCGCCAGCCCCTCGGCGGCGGCGGGATCGGCGCCCGCAAGGGCCCGCGCCGCGCGGCCAACCAGGATGAAATAGGCCTGGGGCGGCTCCCGGTCGCGAGAGGCCACAGTGATCCGCGCGGGCGCCCGGCAATCGAGGCTCATCCGTTCGGCATCCTCGGCGCGGAACACCGCATAGGGCCCGGCCCGGCCCGCCAGCGAAGCGCCGGTCTCGCGGATCACCTTGGCGGCAAGCGTGTCGCAGGCATCCGCGGCGCGGGCTGGCGGCGTGGGAAGGCCGACCAGCACAGCAAGCATTATGATTGATCCCGTCAGCCTGATCATCGGCTTGCTCCGCATCTTCGACAGCTGATTTTTTCAAGCTTGAAATTTGTAAAATAACAATCTCACGTCGGCGTCACGTTCGACCGTAGCGTGAGGACGGCACGGGGCGGCTCGGTCGCCCCCACCGCCCTTGCATGCGAGGTCCACGGCGGGCCGGGGGGCGTAGACAGCACCACCCGGATGCCCGATCTGTGCGGGCGGCGCGGCCTCGCGCGCCGCCCGCACGCAGGCTCCGATGCAGCCCATTCTCCAAACGATCCTCGCCGCTGCAATCCTGGCGCTCGCGCTCCCCGGCGCAGCGTCGGCCGATCGGGTCGCGGAGCCATCCTACGGCGCGGAGCTGGAGGGCTTCGCTTATCCCTTCCCGGTGAAGCGCTTCACCTTCCCGTCGCAGCGCCAAGCGCTCCAGATGGCCTATCTCGACGTGCCGGCCGAAACCCCGAACGGCCGCACCGCGGTGCTGCTCCACGGCAAGAATTTTTGCGCCGCGACCTGGGAGAGCCAGATCCGGGCGCTGAGCGCCGCCGGCTACCGGGTGATCGCGCCCGACCAGATCGGCTTCTGCAAGTCGAGCAAGCCGGCGGCCTATCAGTTCACCTTCCGGCAACTCGCTGAGAACACGCATGCCCTGCTGACGATGCTGAGAATCGAGCGCCCGATCCTGATCGGCCATTCGACCGGCGGCATGCTCGCCGCCCACTACGCCCTGCTCTACCCAAAGCAGATCGAGCAACTGGTGCTGGTCAATCCCGTGGGCTTGGAGGATTGGAGCGCCAAGGGACTGCCGCCGATCTCCCTGGAGCGCTGGTATCAGCGCGAGCTGAAGGTCTCGGCGTCATCGATCCGCGGCTACGAGACGGCGACCTATTATGCCGGCCGCTGGGAGGCGCGCTACGAACCCTGGGTGACGATGCTGGCGGGGCTCAACAACGGCCCCGGCAAGGAGGCGGTCGCCTGGGATTCCGCGCTCGTCTACGACATGATCGTCACCGAGCCGGTGGTCTATCGATTCCCGCAGATCGCGGTGCCGACGCTGCTGATGATCGGCCAGAAGGACAATACGGCGATCGGCAAGGACCTCGCCCCGCCGGAGGTGCGAGCGAGCCTCGGCCACTATCCCGAACTGGGTAGGGCGGCCGCGCAGGCGATCCCGGGGGCGCGACTCGTGGAGTTTCCCGAGCTCGGCCACGCGCCGCAGATGTCCGATCCGGAGGGCTTCAATCGGGCGTTGATCGAAGGCATCGCGGCGCGGTGAGCGCGGACGGCTGTAGCCGCGGGCGGGTCTACATTTCTGACTCTGACCCGCCCGCCTCATGTGACGCGCGCGTTTCCCCTTCCCCTTACGGGGAGGGGCCAGGGGTGGGGGTGGCTCAGGAGGCACCGGCTCCCTCGATCCGGCACCACCCCCATCTCCATCTCCTCCCCGCAAGGGGGAGGAGAGTTCCTCCGCGGGGCGGGCCGCCGGGCTATCAAAAATACGACTTGAGCACCCCGCGGCGGCGCACGTCGAGGGTCGCGCAGTGGAACGAGCCGCCGAACGGACCGTAGCTGAGGAACGGCGCCGGGATCGGATCGAAGCCCCAATCCTTCAGCGCCTTGATCAGCGTCGGCTGGCTCTGGTCGACGACGATTTTCTTCTCGGTGATCGCCAGCACGTTGATCGAGGTCCAGGGCGAGCACATCGAGATCTTGCTCATGAAGCCCTCGACCGGGTCGGGGCGCGGGGCGATCAGCACGTCCCACTTCTTCAGCACGGCCGGGAGCTTCTCGACGTCGACGTAGTCCGGGTTCACCAGCACCTTGCCGGGGGCCAGCGGCATGAACGACGAGTCGATGTGCATCGGCTGCGGGCAGCGGCTCTCGATCTCGTGGATCCGGAAGCCTGGGCCGAGGTGGCGGCGCAGCCACTCGATACCCATCAGGTTCGTCACGTTGGAGCGGGTCACGAACAGGTCGCGGCCGCAGCGGACGAAGTCGGCGGCGTCGAAGACCGGCTCGAACTCGTTGACCGTGAACTGCATGGGCTCGCCGGCCTTCAGGTTCGGCACCCGGTAATCGTAGTTGTACAGGTCGTCCGTCAGCTGCGGACGCGGCGCCGAGGTCCAGCGGGCGCCGGCGCGGAAATACTCCTTGAACAGCGACCGATAGGCGTCGCCCTCGAAGTAGCGCGAGCGCCAGCACATCGGGCTCTCGATGATCTCGTCGCCGATGACGAGGTACGGGTCGCGCGGGCAGGCGACGCAGAAGCCGCGCGACGACCAGCGCGGCGCCTTGAACTTCTTGGAGAAGTCCACCGTGTCGGGACGGCGGACCTTCACGCCCTCGCCGGCCAGGATGGTGATGAAGTTGTCGAGCTCGGCCTGCGCGAGCTTCTTCATGAACTTCGGATACTTCCAGCCACTCGCCAGCCGGTAGAACGGCTGCGCGGCGCGCGGCAGGTTGAAGATCACCGTGAGATGGTGGGTCGGGATCGTGGCGCCGTCGAGCGAGCCGACAATCACCTCCTCCAGCGGATCCCACTCGTTCCAGGCCATGACCGGCGAGTTGGGAGCCGGCACGCCCGGCGCCGCCCCGCTCGCGTAGCTGCCGGCATGCGTGTCCTCGCTCACGGCCTCGAGGGCCGTGATTGGTGATTCGCGCTCCATGACGTGTGCCCCTTCTGCGACGTGCCGCGGCCTTCTACGCAGGCTCTTCAGCCCCGCCGCCGCTTTGGCTCCCGGTGTGTTAAACGGGTGATAGACAGCGCTCATCCGTGCTGCAACGTGACAGAAACGTTCTCGGCCCGGCTGACCTATTTCTGCCGCGACCGTGGCCGATTTCCCGCATCAAGCCTGTTGCGAGCTTGAAAGACGACAATGAAGCGCCTGACGACCTTGGCCTCGATCGCCGGTCTCTGCACGGTCGTCGGCCTGTTCATGTCCTCTGGTCTTGAGGATGTCTCGGCCGCCGTGATGAGTGCCGGCTGGGGCGCTGCCCTCGTCGTGCTGGCGCGCATCGTGGCGGTCGCCTGGGCGGGGCTCGGTTGGCAGGTCGTGTTCCCCAAGGGTACCGCCCGGCTCATCGACTGCATGTCGCTGCGCTTCGTGCGCGAGGGCATCAACACCCTGCTTCCGGTGGCGACGGTCGGCGGCGATTTCGTCGGCGCGCGCCTCCTGTCCAAGCGCGGCGTTCCGGGGGCGCTGGCCGGCGCCAGCATGTTCGTCGACCTGATGACGCAGGCGCTGACGCAGCTCCTGTTCACGGTCGTCGGCCTTGCCCTGCTGGTCATGATCTGCGGCGACGGGCCGATCGCCCGGACGGTGGCGGGCGGCCTCGCTTTGGCGGTGCCGGCTTTGGGGGCCTTCTACCTGATCCAGCGCCGGGCCGGGCACCGCCTGATCCAGGGCCTGCTCAGCCGCTTCGCCTCCGGCCGCGAGTGGCGCGCCTTCGGGGCGATCGACCAGCTCTACGACAGCCTGCGCCGGCTCTACGGAAATCATGGCCGCTTCGCCGCCGCCCTGGCCATCCATCTCGTCGGCTGGGTCATCGGGACGCTCGAGGTTTATGTCTGCCTGCACTTCATGGGCTATCCCGTCGATTTCGCGCAGGCCCTGATGATCGAGAGCCTCGCGCAGGCGGTGCGTGGGGCGGCCTTCGCGGTGCCCGGTGCGCTGGGCGCCCAGGAGGGCGGTCTGATCGCCCTGTGCGGCCTGTTCGCGATCCCGGCCGAGGCGGCGCTCGCGCTCTCGCTGGTCAAGCGGTTCGCCGATCTCGGCGTCGGGCTGCCGAGCCTGCTGCTCTGGCACCGGATCGAGAGCAAGCTGCGCGCGGAGGCCCCCGAGGAAGAGCGCGCGGCGGATGCCGCAACCGGACGCACCGCCGTACGGGTTTCCCAGCCTGCGACACTCGGGCCGTTCTACAGCTACGCCCCGCCCCGGATGGGCGCGCGGCGCGGCGACGGCGAGGAGTTGAAGAAGTGCGCCTGACCCGCCGGCTTGCGGCCGCCCTGATCGCCGCACCGCTGCTCGTTCCGGTTTCCGCCTGGGCCGCGGACGATCCCGCCGTGCAGACGGTGCGCGACCTCTACGCTGCCTTCTCGGCCGCCCTGAAGGACGGTCCGGGTCCCCTGCCCGCACGGGTCGAGGCCGTGGGACCGGCCATGGACAAGGCCTTCGACTTTCCCGCGATGACCCGCATCGCGGTCGGCTCCAAATGGTCGAGCTTCTCCCCGGAGCAGCAGGAGGCGGTCACCGACGCGTTCAAGCGCAGCCTGACCGTCACCTACGCCAACCGCCTCGCCCGCGCCGCCGGGGGCAAGTTCGACGTGACCCCGAAGGTCGAGGAGCGCGGTGCCCAGCGGGTGGTCCCGACGCGCGTCACCGCGGCGGATGGCGACGATTCCGAGGTCGATTTCGTCGTGAATGCCAATAATCGCATTCAGGACGTCCTGCTCAACGGCGATGTGAGCGAGATCGCGGCCCAGCGCACCGCCCTGTCGGCGCCCCTGAAGGCCGGGGGAGCGGACGGTGTCGTGAAGTTCCTCCGCCAGCGGGTCGACGGCATGCTCGCGGCGAAGTCGACGCCGTGAGCGCCGGCGACCTGAACCGGCCGTCCGCGGCCATCGCTGCTTGAGGCGGCGAGACGATCGCACGGATCCGATTGGATGGATGTTTCCGCCCTGGCGTTGCTCGCCCTCTCGTGGCTGTCGCTGCTGTGCCTGATCCTGGCGGCGTCGGGCTGCCTCTACGGGTTGGCGGCTGCCTATTGCGCCAGCCGCTACACAGCCCGCGCCGTCCCCGTCCTGGAACCCGGCGCGCCGCGTCCCTCGGTGACTGTGCTGAAGCCGCTCTGCGGGCTTGAGCCCTCTCTCTACGAAAACCTGGAATCGGTCCTGCGCCAGGATTACGCTGGCCTGGTCCAGATCGTGTTCGGCGTCCAGAAGGCCACCGATCCGGCGATCGGCGTGGTGGAGCAGCTCAAGCACGCTTACCCCGCGGCCCGTATCGACCTCGTGATCGATGCCCGCCAGCACGGCTCGAACCGCAAGGTCTCGAACCTGATCAACATGGCCGAGCGGATCGCCCACGATGTGGTTGTCCTGGCCGACAGCGACATGGTGGTCCGGCCCGATTATCTGGAGCGCTTGGTCGCCGAGCTGTCGCAGGAGGGTGTCACCGGGGTCACATGCCTTTATCACGGCGTGCCGGCTTTCCGGGGCCTGTACGATCGGCTCTCGACGCTCGCGATCGACACGCATTTCCTGCCCAACGTCGTGATGGGCCTGAGCCTCGGGCTGGCAAAGCCCTGCTTCGGTTCCACCGTCGCCTTTACCCGCGCGAGCCTTGAGGCCGTGGGGGGCTTCCGCACCTTCCGCAACGATCTCGCGGACGATTACGCCATCGGCGCCGCGCTCCGGGGCCTCGGCGGCCGGGTCGCGATCCCGAGCTTCACCATCGGCCATACCAGCGTCGATACCGATCTCGGCGGTTTGTGGCGGCACGAGCTGCGCTGGAATCGCACCATCCGCACCGTCGATCCGGCCGGCTATGCCGGCTCGATCGTCACCCACGCCTTCCCGCTGGCCGTCCTGGGCGCCCTGCTGCCCGGCGCCGGTACGACCGCCCTTGTGGTGGCCGTCTTCGCCCTGGCGAGCCGTATCCTCCTCTGCCGGCAGGTCGAGCGAGCCTTCCGTCTCGCCCCGCACCCCTACGGACTGTTGCCGATCCGCGACATCCTCTCCTTCCTGAACTTCTCCTGGGCCTTCGTGTCGGGGGCGGTGACATGGAAAGGTCATGATTATCACGTGGTTGCGGATGGCACCCTGATCCCCGACGCGGAGCTCGGCCCCGATGCCGGCGCGCCGCTCCGCTGAACCCACCCGATTCTCCTCCGCCCTCCCCCGGCATTGCCCTGAGGCCTTGAACCCCATGCGCACGCTCTTCCTCCAGGCCCCCACCTTCGACGGTTTCGACGGCGGTGCCGGCTCCCGTTATCAAGCCAAGCGCGAGATCAAGTCGTTCTGGTACCCGACCTGGCTGGCCCAGCCGGCCGCCCTGGTGCCGAACTCGAAGCTGATCGACGCGCCGCCGCACAACATCAAGCTTTCCGAGATCGTGGCCCAGGCCAACGACTTCGACCTCGTCGTGCTCCACACCTCGGTGCCGTCGTTCAAGTCGGACGTGAAAACGATCGAGGCGCTCAAGGCCGCCAACCCGAAGCTGATCGCCGGCCTGATCGGCGCCAAGGTCGCGGTCGACGCTGCCGGCGCGATGGCCCAGGCCCCGGTGGTCGATTTCTGCGCCCGCAACGAGTTCGACTTCACCGTCAAGGAAGTCGCCGACGGCGTGCCGATGTCGGAGATCAAGGGGCTGTCCTATCGCGACGCCAACGGTGTCGTGGTCCACAACGAGGACCGCGAGATCATGACCGACATGGACCAGCTGCCCTTCGTCACCAGCGTCTACAAGCGCGACCTGGAGATGGAGAAGTACTTCATCGGCTACCTGAAGCACCCCTACATCTCGTTCTACTCGGGCCGGGGCTGCAAGAGCCGCTGCACCTTCTGCCTGTGGCCACAGACGGTCGGCGGCCACACCTACCGCACCCGCTCGGTCGCCCACGTGATCGAGGAGATCAAGTACTGCCTGAAGGAGTTCCCGCAGACCAAGGAGTTCTTCTTCGACGACGATACGTTTACGGATAACCTCCCGCGTGCGGAAGAAATCGCCCGCGAGCTCGGCAAGCTCGGCGTCACGTGGTCGTGCAACGCCAAGGCGAACGTGCCGCGCGAGACCCTGAAGGTGCTCAAGGAGAACGGCCTGCGCCTGCTGCTGGTCGGCTACGAGTCCGGCAACCAGCAGATCCTGCACAACATCAAGAAGGGCATGCGGGTCGAGGTCGCGGAAAAGTTCACGCAGGATTGCCACGAGCTGGGCATCGCCATCCACGGCACCTTCATCCTCGGCCTGCCGGGCGAGACCAAGGAGACGATCCAGGAGACGATCGCCTTCGCCAAGCGGATCAACCCGCACACGATCCAGGTCTCGCTGGCGGCGC
>Ga0316228_1001744_pt1 | contig 21017 bp, 22 predicted proteins | sample TBH18021metaG_FD_206005 | JGI IMG/M metagenome (GOLD analysis project Ga0316228, IMG submission 206005) | Freshwater microbial communities from Trout Bog Lake, Wisconsin, USA - TBH18021 | ecosystem: Environmental > Aquatic > Freshwater > Lake > Hypolimnion/Profundal zone | place: USA: Wisconsin... | reverse complement strand
TTTTCGTAAAATGTGATCCAATACCTCCAGAGCAATGGTAGAGCAGGAGATGGGAGTATCCCTTCTACAGACAAGTTAAATTGCTTCTGAATATCAAGGAAGCCTGGCTAAGTATCTTGAACATTTGTGCAAGTTTATTTCCCGCACTTGTAACAGTTGACACCCAATTCAGACATTTGATATGCTGAAGGCGAGTAAATGACCAAACATTGAACATGTGTGCTAGCTCTATTGTAAGCAAAGCTTATAAAATCTGTCAAGGGGCTTATGAATCATTGTATTGGTCATCCTGCACGAATGCTTTTGTCTCAAATCTTTTATGTTCGGAAAGAAAAGAAGTGAAAGAGGAGGAAGAAAATGGATTTCGCGAATGAGTTTATTGCAGTTTTTTTTCAAGGTTTTTATAACAATATTCTTACTAAGCCGGAATTCTTCATCGGCGGACTGGTGTTTATCGGCTACTTACTGCTCAGGAAGCCAATTTATGACTGCTTTGGTGGGTTCATTAAAGCTGTCGTCGGCATGATGATCTGGGGCGTAGGGGCTGCCGGTCTTGTTAACACTTTTCGCCCTATCTTAGCCGGTTTAAATGACCGATTCGCTCTACATGCTGCTGTCATTGACCCCTACTTTGGTCTCAACGCCGCCAGCGAGGCTATCAAATCCATTGGGATGTCGCTTTCCTGGACAATGATTGCTTTAATAGTCGGATTCGGATGGAACATTTTGCTAGTACTGTTCCGCCGATATACCAAGATACGAACCCTGTTTCTTACCGGCCATGTAATGATTCAGCAATCCACTACTGTCGCTTGGCTGGTTTTCTTCGCCATTCCTGAACTGCGGACCATTACTGGGGCTCTAGTGATTGGTCTTTTGGTGGGCACTTATTGGGCAGTATTTTCTAATCTTACAGTAGAGCCTACACAGAAACTGACTGACAACGGTGGATTTGCTGTCGGCCACCAGCAGATGCTCTGGGTGTGGCTGACAAGCAAACTAGCTCCCAGACTTGGTGACCCGGAAAAATCGGTGGAAAATATCAATCTGCCACCATGGTTGTCAATGTTCAATGACAACGTCATCTCATCTGGCACACTGATGCTGGTTTTCTTCGGAATAATTATGACCGTGCTCGGCGAGCCTTACCTGCGAGTCCTCGACAAGGCGGGATTCCCGGCGACGCTGGCCTTTCCCACCTATATTATTTCTAAATCACTTTCCTTCGCCGTGTACCTATTTATCCTGATCAGCGGAGTACGGATGTTTGTCAACGAACTGACCGAGTCGTTTCGCGGTCTTAGTGAAAAGGTGCTCCCGGGTTGTCTGCCGGCTGTGGACTGTGCGGCGACATATGGCTTTGCCTCTCCCAATACCGTTCTTTACGGTTTTCTCTTTGGGGCTATCGGCCAGTTTACCGCTATCGCAGGCCTGGTGATCTTTAAATCGCCTATTATGATTATTACAGGATTCGTACCAGTGTTCTTCGACAACGCAACTGTGGCCGTATTCGCCAACAAGTACGGCGGAGCCCGGGCAGTGGCAATAATGACCTACTTCACTGGGATCATTCAAGTTATGGGCGGCGCCTTTGCTGCTTGGTACTTTCAGCTGTACACATATGGCGGCTGGCATGGAAACATCGACTGGGATACGCTCTGGCCGTTCTTCGGCGTAATTATGGAGTACGCGGCAATACCGGGCGTGGTTCTCATCATAGCATGTATGCTCCTGATTCCTCAGTTGCAGTACCGTAACAGTAATAAAGAGGAATATTTCAATTGTGGTCAAGAGGAAGGTGGGTTTGGTGCTTAAGGTAGTTGCGGCTTGTGGTAATGGGATGGGATCGAGTCAGATTATCAAAATGAAAATTGAGAAGGTCTTTAAAAAGTTGGGTATTTCGGCCAGCATTGACCATATGAGTGTGGGTGAAGCCAGGACAATGGCCTCTAACTTTGACGTGGTATTCTGTTCAACTTCTCTGACCGGTCAATTCACAATCAGAAACAATCGGACGAAGGTAATCGGTCTCATTAACCTGCTGTCAGAATCTGAGATAGAGGCCAAAATTATCGAGAACGGACTTAAATAGGAAGTAAAGACATCGGACGCCAATCAACTGGCGTCCGACATTTCAGCACAGGAACCAAACTCCTCGGGGTGCAGACAGAGGGAAGGTTGAATGAAAAATGAGTAATTTACGCGACATGTTAAATCAGCGCACAATCCTTTTGCAGGCCGAGGCGGCAAACTGGGAAGAGGCCGTCCGGCTGGGCGGAAAACTGCTGGTAGACTCGGGCGCGGCTGAGCCCCGCTATATCGAATCAATCATCAAGTGCACCCATGAACTGGGGCCATACTATGTGCTGGCGCCCGGGTTGGCAATGCCGCATTCCCGTCCCGAAGACGGGGTAATCCAGACCGGATTTAGCCTGCTGACCTTGAAGATGCCGGTGGAATTTGGCCATCCGGACAATGATCCTGTGGATATTTTAATTTTTCTGGCTGCGTCCGACGATAACTCGCATATTGAAGCAATTAGCCAAGTGGTGACTGTCTTTTCCGATGACGAGGCCTTCGCCAAAATCCGGCAGGCGAAAGAAGCAGGCGAGATCAGCCAAATTTTGGAGCAGATGATAGACTAAACAGCTTTTCTTGGAAGAGGAGTACCGAATAGTTCCTTTCTAGGAATTCGCAGATGAGGTGACGATAGTGCCAGCTTTAAATAATATCCCGCTAGGTATCTATGAGAAGGCCTTGCCAACTTCCCTGAATTGGCTCGAAAGACTTGGTGCCGCGGCTGAGGCCGGCTACGACTTCGTGGAAATGTCTGTTGATGAAAGCGATCATCGTTTGAATCGGCTCGACTGGACGAAAAAGGAACGGGCCGATCTTCGACAGGCGATCGCGGCAACCGGGGTGACGATCCCAACGATGTGTTTAAGCGGACACAGGAAATACCCCCTGGGAAGCGAATCGGACCAGACTCGCAGGCGAGCTTTGGAGATCATGGAGAAGGCCATAGGCCTTGCGGTTGATACCGGGATCAGGATTGTACAGGTCGCCGGCTACGACGTTTATTATGAAAAAAGCTCTGAGAAGACCCAGAACTTATTTATTGAAGGTCTGCGGCGCAGCGTGTCTTGGGCCGAACAGGCCGGAGTGATGCTGGCGCTGGAGACAATGGATTATGAATTTATGAATTCGGTGACTAAGGCCATGGCGTTGGTGCAGTTACTCCAGTCTCCCTGGCTGCAGATTTACCCGGATATCGGCAACCTTTCCGCCTGGGGGCAGGATATTGACCAGGAGCTGCAAATCGGCAGGGGGCACATCGTGGCCGTTCATGTCAAAGACACTGTACCGGGAGAGTTCCGACGGGTGCCATTTGGCCAAGGGCAAGTCCCCTTTGCCGCCGCTTTTCGCAAATTGGCGTCCATGGATTATAAGGGGCCGGTAATGGTGGAAATGTGGAATGATGATGCTGCAGACTCGGGGACGATTATCGCCGAAGCCCGACGTTGGATTGGCGACCGGATGGCCGAGGGCTGGAGCGCCCAGAAGTAAGGAGAGCGAGAAAATATGCTGGAAGAACTAAAAGAAGCGGTTTGGAAGGCCAATCTTGAGTTGCCACTCAAGGGCCTTGTGACATATACCTGGGGCAACGTGAGCGGTATAGACCGGGGCAAGGGTCTAGTGGTCATTAAACCAAGCGGGGTATCCTACGAGGAACTTCAGGTGAATCAGATGGTGGTGGTTGATTTGGCGGGCAACAAGGTGGAAGGAGACCTAAATCCGTCTTCCGATACAGACACACATCTGGCCCTGTACAGGGCTTTCGCTGAAATCGGCGGGATTGTTCACACTCATTCGTCCTGGGCCACTGTCTGGGCACAGTCAGGGATGTCAATCCCTGCTTTCGGCACCACACATGCCGACTATTTCTTTGGCGATATCCCTTGTACCCGCAAGATGACTGCTGAAGAGATTCGAGAGGACTACGAAGGCCAGACTGGAAATGTTATCGTGGAAACCTTCTCTGGGAAAAATCCTCTCCACGTACCGGGCGTACTGGTCAACAATCATGGCCCTTTCTCCTGGGGAAAAGATCCCAAGGAAGCGGTTCATAATGCGGTGGTCATCGAAGAAGTTGCCAAAATGGCTTACCATACCTTGGCGCTCAACCCAGTGACGAAGGCAATTGACAAGGCTCTGCTGGAAAAACATTTCCTGCGCAAGCATGGCAGCGACGCTTATTATGGTCAGAAAAAAGGTGTTTCCGGATGAATGGAGATCGGATGCAGGAGATTAAAACGAAAAGCTTCTTTGAAGTTTCCTTGGAAGATGTCACGCGGCTTATTCTTATCCGTCACGGCCGGACTGCCGCAAACGACCAGGGGCGCATGACGGGGCTTTCCGATATTCCGCTTGATGCTATGGGGATGAAGCAGGCCGAATTAGTGGCGGCTAAGGTGGCGAGTTATGAACCATCAGTCATTTATTCCAGCCCTCTGGCGAGGGCCAGGCAAACCGCTGAGGCCATCGCCGCCCGTGTCGGGTTGGAGATCGTAAACGACAAAGACTTGGTTGAATACGATTTTGGCGAATTGTCCGACATGACGCTGGGAGAACTGGAACAAAAGAACCCCATCCTGTTCGAACAAGTCAATGCTTGGATATCCATGGGTCCGGAGCTGACCATGAAACGTCCGGAAATCAAAGGAATCGAGACGGCGAAGAATCTGGCAGACCGAATCGGCCGGTTCACGGCGCTGGTGACAGAAAAACATCCAGGCAGCGTGGTTGTCGCCGTTGCTCATGGCGCCTTGATTCGCAGTATGCTAACTGTATGGGCCGGCGGCTCGTTGACAAATAGGATGGCGTTCCGATCTAACAACGCTTCGATCAGCGTCATCGATTTTTATAATGGAGTACCAGCCATTCGCCAATTCAATGATATTTGCCATTTAGACACAAAATTGAGCTACGGCAGGCCGGTTGTGTTCTAAATCGGAACATATGGGCTTTGAGAGGTGAGTAAACTGATTATCCAGGGAATAGCAGGCGCGCAGGGAATAGCTATCGGCAAAGCCTTTGTGTATGCCCAGCAGAAACTGATTGTCGACACCAGACTAATCAGCCCAGAGAAAATGGCCGGGGAGCTGGAGCGACTGGCGACGGCGATGGAGTCGACTCGCGATCAACTAGCGCATGTTCGGGCCAAGGCTTTGGAAAAAGCGGGCGAAGAGCACGCCAGCATTTTTGATGCTCATATCGCAATATTGGAAGACCCATCATTTTTGGATGATATCAAAGGTTTGATTGAAAATGACTGCCAGACCGCGGCCTGTGCGGTGGACAATGTCGCGGCTCAGTACGTGACGCTTTTTTCTGAGATGGAAGATGAGTATATGCGGGAACGGGCTGCAGACCTAAAAGATATTGGCGGCCGGCTGCTCAGGAACGTGCTGGGGCTGAATCCGCTGGAACTGGATCAATTTGATGATGAAGTAATTGTCATCGCCCATGATCTTACTCCATCGGACACTGTTTCGTTGGATAAAAGATATGTCAAGGGCTTTGCCGTGAATATCGGCGGGCGAACCTCCCATGCGGCCATTATCGCCCGCACCGTGGAAGTTCCTGCGGTGCTTGGGCTTGGCGACATTACGGAAAAGGTGCAGGACGGCGAGATAGTCATTCTTGACGGGATTAACGGTTTGGTCATTACCCAGCCGAATGAGTGTCAGCTTGATGAATATTGCAAATTGGCGGCGAAATACAACGCTGCCAGGGATGAGCTGAAAAAAATGGCGACACTGCCGGCAGTCACCCCTGATGGTCGGCACGTGGAAATTGCCGCCAACATCGGTGTCCCTGGCGATGTGGAGGCGGTACTGGCAAATGGCGGCGACGGGGTGGGCCTTTATCGAACCGAGTTTTTGTACATGGGACAGGACCAACTCCCTGACGAAGAAAAACAGTTTCAGGCCTACAAGGCGGTGGCTGAAAGCCTTGACGGCAAGCCGCTCATCATCCGGACACTGGATATCGGTGGCGATAAAGAGCTGAAATGTTTTGCCCTTCCGCATGAGCCCAATCCTTTTCTCGGCTGGCGGGCGATCAGGATTTGCCTTGACCGGCGCGATATTTTCCGGACGCAACTGAGAGCCATTCTGCGCGCAAGCGCCTATGGCAATGTTCTGATCATGTATCCGATGATCTCCGGAGTCGGCGAGGTACGACAAGCCAATGCTTTTTTGGCGGAGGTCAAGGAGGAATTGCGGCAGGACAGCATTCCTTTTGACAAAAATATCAAAGTCGGGATCATGGTGGAAATACCGTCAGCGGCAATTACCGCTGACATCATTGCCCCAGAGGTTGATTTCTTCAGTATAGGTACCAACGACTTGTGTCAGTATACTTTGGCTGTGGACCGGATGAACGAGCAGATCAGCGGCCTCTACCAGCCAATGCATCCTGCTATTTTGCGCCTGGTCAAAAACGTCATAGATGTTTCCCACAGGCACGGCAAATTCACCGGCATGTGCGGCGAACTGGCCGGTGAACCACTAGCGGCAGTCATCCTTCTTGGCTTGGGACTGGACGAGTTCAGCATGAGCGCCTCGTCGATGCTACTGGTCAAAAAAATTATCCGACAGGTATCTTTCAAAGCGGCAAAGGAAATTGCTGAGCACGCGTTGACCCTGCAGACTGCAGAGCAGATAAACGAGTATGCGGCACAGACACTAAAAGAATTGGGTCTGAATTTAGATTAGGAGGGCTTTCGATGTATGAGCAGCGTATCGTCGTAACCAACAAGTCAGGACTTCATGCCCGGCCGGCCAATCTTTTCACCAAAACGGCGGCGACGTTTCAGTCCAAGATATCTGTTGCGAAGGGGGACAAAAGTGCTGACGCAAAATCGATTCTAAAAGTTCTGTCCTTGGGAATCAATGCCGGGACCGAACTCATTATTTCTGCGGACGGACCGGATGAACGGCAGGCAGTGGCAGCGCTGATCGAGCTGATTGAAGCTGGTCTGGGAGAATAAGGAGTCTTAATAGGCCTCTAAAGATCTTAATAAAGCACCGCTTTAATATGGGCTAAATGACTAAAGGGAATGAGACGAAAACAATCTCATTCCCTTTAGTACAACTTCTATCTTACAATGAGCATTGACATATGGAATATATGTTTGAACAATAATGGGGGATGGTTCAGATGCAAATTAATAAAAGGATTTTAGGCCAGTTGGATAAGGCTTATGCGACGACAATAATGGAAATTAATGAAGAAATCAATTACCTCGTTGCGACGGAAGGTTTGGGCCCGTGCCTTGCGTTTGATGGGGAAAATTGGGCAAAAAGCACTATATGGGAGGGTCCCGGTGGGACGGTGACTATTGTGCCGATACCTGGCAGGAAGAATGAATTTATCGCAACTCAGGATTTCACGCCTACCTTTCAGGCAAAGGAATCCAAACTTGTCTATGCCAAACTTGGAAGTGATTCGAACTGGGTCGTCAGTCCAATTATGACTGTCCCGTATCTGCACCGGTTTGACCTTTTTGTACTGAATGGCAAGCTCCTTTTCATCGGTGCAACGCTATGCCAAGATAAGGAGCATAAGGAAGATTGGTCAAAACCAGGCTCAGTATATATCGGGGAGATTTCGGACGAGATATGCAAACCTTTTGAATTGAAGCCAATTTTGGAGGGTATCACGAAGAACCATGGTTTTTGCCGAGGACAATGGAAAGGCCGAGAGGCTTGTCTTGTTTCTGGTTCCGAGGGAGTATTCGTTCTCTACTTGCCAGCAAGGTATGAGGACAAGTGGGAGGTCGAGCAGATATTAGATCACGAGGTCAGCGATATCGCAGTTTGCGACATAGATAGTGACGGCTGTGAGGAATTGGCGGCGATAGAACCTTTTCATGGTAGTCATGGCATTATATACAAGTATATCAATGGCAAGTTGACGCCTGTTCATGAGCACGAATACGAATTTGGCCATGTGGTGTGGGGAGGGAAGATACTGGATCGGCCAGCCTTTATCATCGGCGGACGAAAAGGGCATCGGGAACTGAACTGTTTCCAAATGGAGGAAGGATCGGACCGGATTACCCACTTCACGATCGACAACACCAGTGGCCCTAGCAATATAGCGGTGTTCCACAAAGGGACTTCAGACATGATTCTTGCAGCTAACAGGGAAATCGGCGAAATCGCCGTTTATGAGATCAGCCGGTAACTGCTCTCGCTTTGGCTCAGGAAGGGGTCAATATGATGATCGGTTATTCCTGCGATGAGAAGCCCGGGAAGATGCGAAGTATAGGGTGAAATGACAAGTAAAAAGGCAACATGGGAGGAACATCATGAAAGAACTGCGGTTTCACGGCAACTGTATCGTTACTGGAAGAGGGTCATTGGATTACCTCGAAAATATTAAAGACAAAAGAGTATTCATCGTTACCGGAGAAAGCTCGGTATTTGCGAATGGAGTATATCAGAGGGCAGAGAGGATACTGAAAGAGGCCGGATCTGCCACCCGTCTTTTTTCCCGCGTTTCCAAAAACCCCAGCATTGAAGTGGTTGAGGACGGTCTGGCAGTTATGCGGGACTTTGGACCGGATACGGTAATCGGCTTGGGTGGGGGCTCGGCGATTGACGCCTCGAAGGCTATGGCATTGTTTTACGATTACCCCGAGATTGACGTTGAGAATGCCTGCCTGGGTGATATCCCGCAGCAGAGGAGAAAAACGGGGCTGATCGCCATCCCCACTACTTCCGGAACAGCGGCGGAAGTTACCCGAACCGCGGTCTTGACTTTCCCGAAACAAAAGCTCAAGATCGGCGTGAAAACACCGGCCTTTATTCCGGATATCGCAATTCTGGACGCGGACGTGACAATGTCGATGCCGCCGCAACTTGTTGCCGCGACTGGAGTGGATGCTCTGTCCCACGCGGTAGAATGCTTCCTTCATCCCGCGCTTGACGATTTTACCGAGCAAATGGCGGCGGGAGCAATCGAAGGGCTGTTTCGCTATCTTCCTGTCTCCTATCATGGAGACTCCGGAGCGCGCGAAAAGGTGCATAATTACCAGTGCCTTGCGGGGTGCGCTTTTGCCAACGTGGGAACTATCATGAACCATGGGTTGGCTCATGCCCTCGGTGGGATGTATGACCTGGGACACGGGCAGTTGATCGCATTAGGTCTGCCGTACGTCCTCGCATACAACGTAGCAGATAAATCGGTAAAAGAAAAACTTGGCTACCTTGCCCGGCGTGTGGAGAAACCTTGTTTCATATCCGCCGTTCAGGAGTTGAACGATCGACTGAAAATGCCGACTGCACTCAGGGAACTGGGCATTACTGAGAAAATTTTTAAACAAGATATTCCCTTACTGATTTCGAATACTCTCAAAGGTTCCACTCGCAATAATCCTAGACCGGTATCACCTGAGGCTGTGGAAAAAATTCTGGGGGCCATGTACTATGGCGACCTTGACGCCGTAATGGCACTCGATTGTTCTTAAGTCTGTGCTCGTGAAATTACCACGGTCAGCTCCGATTTTACAAACTTAGAATGATCAAGGCCTCCAGGGTGTTCCTGAAGGCCTCTTCATGGGGAACTGATGGCCGCGTGATGAACAGCGGAACACGATTGGATACGGGGGAAAGATAAAAAGATGAAAAGGCATTACGAAATTGAACTCCATGAGGTAACACGGCTCGTTCTCATCCGGCATGGGCGAATAGCCTCCAACGATTATGGCCGGATACAGGGGACGAAGGATGAAGGGCTTGATTCTGTGGGTATTCAACAGGCAGAGCTGGTTGCCAAACGGATGGAGAGCTATGCTGTATCCAACATTTACTCCAGTCCCTTACAGCGCGCTTACAATACGGCAACGGCCGTGGCCCAAAGGTTTGATCTGGAAATAACTATAGATGATGATCTTATCGAATATGACTTCGGCGTGTTGTCTGACAAAAGTATGCAGGAATTGCGGCAGACCAACCCGCGGTTACACGAGCGAGTTGAAGCCTGGATGAACATGGGGGCCTCTCGGACGATGACGCGCCCCCGGGTGAAAGGGGCGGAAGCGATCGCGAGTCTTCTGAAGCGGGTGAACCGATTTAAAGACAAGGTTGTTGGCAATCACCCCGGTCAGGTCGTGGCGGCCGTCAGCCACGGCGGGTATATCCGGGCCTTCCTGACTGTTTTGACGTACGGCAGTTTAAACCGGCGTTTTCCTTTTTGGGTTGACAACGCGTCCGTCAGTGTTATTGACTTCTATAAAGGTGTGCCTTGTATCCGCTTGTTCAATGACATCAATCATCTCGACATGGAATTGACTTACGGCCGGCCGCTTTTTTTATAAGTCTATGGCCCCAAAGAGCCGATTAAAATCCGGATGGTAGTATTTGCAAAGACCCCGAAGTTGAGCGAAAGGACACAACAATTGTCAACTTTTGCTGTATGACCTGACCGGAGATTCCGATTGTCTAACATGAACGTTTGTGCTAAATTAACCATTTGCGATATTGTTATTGACACACAATTCAGTATTTTGATAAGCTGGAACTAATCAAATGATAAACAGATGAACAAATGTTCTATGCTATATTCCAAAGCCGATCGTCTTACGGTCGGAAAGATAGACCGATTGCAAAGCGAGTCGGAGCAACATCCTTATAATTAAATGACAAGGGGGCCAGATTATGAGTTTTGTGAGAACCTTGCTAGGAGACATTTCGCCGCAAGAGCTAGGGGTATGCAACGCCCACGACCATGTCATCCGCTCCGGCGGCGAGGAAGTACGGGAGGATATTGATTTTTTGCTGGATTCGGTGGAAGCCAGTAAGCGTGAACTGGAATACTGGGTTGAAGCAGGCGGTAAATCAGTGTTCGACATGAATCCAATCGGCTGTGGGCGAAATGTCCCCAAGAATCTTGAGATTGCCGAGGCTCTCCGGGGCAAGTGCCATATTATTCAGACCACCGGATTCCAAAAGTCTGGCTTCTATTGTACCCGAACCCACTGGCTGAATACCGTCAAAGACATAAACAAGATAGTAGACGTGCTGGCAGCGGAAATAGATGAAGGTTTAGATCTGCACAGTTACAATGGCCCAATCGTTGAGCGAGTGAAAGCTAAAGCGGGGGTCATAAAGGCCGGTACGAGTTACGCAGCGATTAATAAGTTTGAACTTAGAGCCCTTCAGGCCGCCGCACTGACCCAACAACGGACCGGCTGTCCAATTTCGGTACATACCCAGCAAGGGACAATGGCGCTGGAGGTAGCGAACCATCTGAAAGCTTTCGGGGCGGATCTGTCCCATGTGGCCATCTGTCATGTCCAGAAAAACCCGGATAAATACTATCACCGGGAAGTGATGAATACCGGTGCGTACATTTGCTATGACGGGCCGGACAGAGTAAAGTATTATTCCGATTCCGTTCATGCCGAGAATCTGAAATGGTTGGTGGACAGAGGATTTCAAAAACAAATCCTGTTGTCTATGGATGCCGGTCGGGCTAGCTACCAGCGGGCTTACATGGAACTGAAAGGGAAAGAAACCCTGGGGATGGCCTATTTACTTCAACGGTTCGTGCCACTGCTCAGAGAAGTCGGAGTGAGCGAGGACGCTATCCAGGATATGCTGGTGAACAACCCGGCCAAGGCGTTTTCCTTCATATGAGTTTCTATTTCTCTGTTTTCTGTTGAACTTTAAGGGAGCAATCGGAGTGCCGGCTTGTCCGGCCGCCTTGCCTAAAAAGTTTCCGCTGATGAGAGATGGCTCGGTATGCAAGGCGTTTCATAGAATGTGCCATAAACGACGCGGACGTCGCCAGGGGGATGCCATGTCTTGCAATTGATAGCGACAGCATAAATAATACCAAATACGAAAAAGAGGACTAATTCTAGTCCTCTTTTGAATAAGCGGCTGCGGTGCAAAACCTATTTCCGGCCGTAGCTGTCGAGAAAAAGTAACTTGTATGCCGCGGCATCATCCGTGATCAGGACATTGAGGTACTTACCGCGCAGTGCGCCGAGTATGGCCTCTGCCTTGTATTCACTGCCAGCCACGGCGATGACGTTCTCGATTTGGTGAAGACACTCTAGCTCCAGCCCGATGATGCCTTTATGAAGATCGACGTTCAATATCTTTCCGTTAATATCATACAGGTGGGCATTCATATGACCGACGGCGCCCCTTCCGCGAAGGTCGGTCAAAGCCTCATTGCTCAAATAGCTAGGCCATATCGCGCTGAGAACCTTGGGATCAAGCGAACCTATCCCGGTTAGGACGATATTGGCTTTCTCAGCCAGTTTCAATGTCTGGATTATCATCGACTGCTGGAGGAACACCTTTCGAACCTCTTCGTTGGCGACATAGAGCGGGGCGTGCAGGTAATAATAGTCCCCGCCGTAAATCGTCGCCATCTGGCGCACGAGATCGGGACCGTCGATTTTGGGATTGTTGTAATGCGCCCCTCCGAATATCTGGACGACTTTGATCTGTACCCGCCGGTTCGGCCGAAAGGCCTTAATAGTGTTGAAGACGGCGTTGCCCCACGACACCCCCAAAACTACGTTTGGCTCGATGAGACCATCAATATAGCTGGCCGCCAGAAAACCGAGTCCTTCAAGCGTCTCAACATCTGAGCGACCTCTGCCCTTTAGCACCCTGACATCCTTCAGGCTGAAACGCTTCAACATCTCCTGCTCAATCTCGGTGGCTCGTTCCCAGGAGCCATGAATAATGATTTCGATTACCCCTCTGTCTAAAGCTTCCTGAAGAAGACGAGAGACTGTGGGTCGCGATATGTAGAGTTTATCGGCTATTTCTGCCTGGGAAAGATTCTCCTTATAATACATTCTGGCTACTTGCGCCAAAAAATCGACGTCTCTGGTCATTTATTCATTACCTCCTGAAAGTACTTGAATTAGCAAATGTGCGTTTAAGAAAATATGTTCAGGATCAAAGTGTTTCTTGTAGATTACCCTTTAATATTATAGTAAAGTGAGCACAATTGTAAAATTATTATGACGAGTTTAGGTCAAAAAGAACATATGTGCAATGTGTGTGGAGATATTGCACATAAAAGTCGGAATTGTTAAACTATTATTGAAATAAAGTTTGATGCATGAACAAATGTTTAAGCAGAGCATGAACAAAGCGAAAGGAGGTGCCAGATTTGGAAAACTTAAATGTTATCTGTGTTTGCGGCCACGGATTGGGGAGCAGTCTGTTATTAAAGATCGCATTGGAGTCTATTTTCGAAAAATTAGGGATTAATGCTAATATCGATACTAGGAATGTCGGGGAAGTATCCGGTTATATGGGTGACTTTGACTTGCTTATTACCAGTGAAGAACTCATAAAAATAATCGATATTCCCGGTAATATCCCAACTGTGACGGTAAAGAATTTTTTGGATAGTAAGGAAGTTGAGGAAAAAGTGAAGCAGGCCCTGTTAAACATCTGACCTTGAAGGGAGAGGAATGTTGACAATGGTGCAAAGTGTGATTGAGTTCTTTTTGAATCAGTTTTTTACGAAGCCGGAGGTCCTCCTTGCCGTTGTTGTTATGATCGGGTACATGTTACTGAAACGGCCGGCTGCTAAAGTCATTTCCGGAGCCATAAAGACTGCTGTCGGTATCATGATTTTATCAGCGGGGGCCGCTTACATCGTAACTACTTTTAGGCCATTGATCAGTATTATGCAGGACGCCTTGGGTTTAACGGGCGTAATTATTGATCCTTACGCCGGCATGCCGGCTGCCATGACAGCCTTGGGCAATTCGGTTCAGTTAGTTGGTTATACTATTGTCCTTGGCTTTATTTTGAACTTGCTTTATGTCAAAGTATTTAAACTAAGAGCCGTCTTTTTAACGGGTCACATAATGTTGATCCAGGCCTCTGTCATGAGCTGGATGGTCATGTACTTATTACACACAGGCTCGGTCAACACCGTGTTGATTTCTGGCTTTATTCTGTCCCTTTATTGGGCGATTTTGCCGCATATGTTGATTAAACCCACGGCCGCTGTTATCTCCGGGAACAAAAACGACACATCAAGGCAGGACTTCACAATCGGGCATTCGCAGATGTTCGCGGACCTTCTAGCCTACAAGTATGGTGGATTGTTCGGCAAAATTGAGGACAATGTTGAAAAGATTAAAATGCCTGGATGGCTGTCCATTTTTCAGGATAATGTTATCTCTACCTCGATCATTATGATGCTTTTTGTGTCGGCTTTTCTTGTCTGGGCCGGTCCCGCCGCCATCACAAAACAAGCGGGCGGACAACACTGGATTGCTTTTATGCTTTTCCTGGGGTTGAAATTCGCTGTAGCCATCACCATTATTCTGACCGGCGTTAGAATGTTTATCGGCGAACTGGTTCCGGCCTTCAAGGGTATTTCTGAAAAGCTATTGCCTGGATCCGTTCCGGCAATCGATGTTCCGGCGTTATTTCCCTTCGCGCCAAAAGCTGTTGCCCTGGGCTTCATGTTTACCGTCATTGGGCAGGTTCTTGGTGTATTTATATTAATCATAGCCAAGTCAAAAGTGATGATTATACCCGGTTTTGTTCCCATGTTCTTTGATGGTGGACCGGTTGGGGTTTACGCAAACGCATCAGGTGGCTGGAAAGCAGTGGTTGTTTGTTGCACTTTGCTGGGGTTAACTCACGTAATCGGCGCGGCTATAATCTTCCCGCTGACCGGATTATCCGGCGGATGGGTTGGAAACTGGGATTGGAGCACCTTTTTGGGTGGATTATTCTATGTCATGAAACTAATCGGGGGAGGTATTTAAATAATAAAAGTGGTTCAAACCTTGCTTGGAGATATTGCGCCAGATCAGCTGGGAGTCACCAACTGTCATGACCGCGGTGTCAACACTATAGGGTTTCGCTGAATTTTATTATCCGCGGCTACCGAGAAGAGAGGGGAGGCCTGATTGGACACTGATGAATGCGTTAAAGGAAATATTGACAAAAGACAAAGTGCTTTTACAAGCTGACGTTGCGGATTGGGAAGAAGCTGTCCGCCTCGGTGCAAAGCTGCTTGAAGATGCCGGAGCTACGGAGCCCCGGTATGCGGAGGCAATAATACGATTTACGGGAGAAATGGGGCCGTATTACGTCATTGCGCCAGGCTTGGCCATGCCGCATGCCCGACCGGAAGACGGTGTGCTTGAAACATGCTTAAGCTTAATTACACTGAAAAAGCCCGTCAATTTTGGGAGCAGCAATGATCCAGTGGATATTTTGGTTACTTTGGCTGCCAAGGACAATACCGGCCATATTGAAGCCCTGCGTCAAGTGGCAACAGTGTTTTCCGATTCTGATACGTTCTCCAAAATCCGGGAAGCAGTTAGCCATGAACAGCTGATCAAGCTCCTTTAGGCCCCTGCTTGAGGGGAATAGAAGGCTGACGGAAAGAAATAAGCCGGGGGTATCCACTTGTCCTAGACAAGACTTTTCTTGGGTGATATGAGGATAGTGAGGGGCTGGGGAAAGCGGGATTATTTCGCGCTATGAAAGGGATGGATGACACGTTTTTACATCCTATTATAGTGCGGAAACAAACTTGTCAAAGTTGGCAGTGGATGCCAGAACAAGCTGATAAAAGTTCTGATCAAGAGTACAGAAAGGATGGATTGCAGATGAGTGAAACGGTGCAAGGCTATCAGTACATAGCCCACACTTTGAAAGGGTACGGCGTTACCCACTTGTTTTATATTGAAGCAATGCTGCGGGAAACATTAAGGGAACTGGATCAGATTGGTGTGAAGCCAATAATGACTCATACAGAAAACGCTGCCGGGTACATGGCGGATGGTTACGCCCGAATATCTGGGAGACCGGGCGTCTGCATGGCTCAGTCCATTGGAGCGGCAAACCTGACTGGAGGCATACATGAAGCTTGGCTTGCAAACTCGCCGGTTATTGCCTTCACCGGAAAAAAGACAGCCAAATTTCAATATAAAAATTCTTATCAGGAAGCCGATCACCGGCTGTTTTACGAATCCATAACCAAATTTAATGCGGAGATTGCCAATCCCGAACAATTGCCTTTTTTACTTCGGCAGTGTTTCCGCGAAGCAGTAACAGGAAAACCACGCCCGGTGCATGTTGATATTCCCAACGAATCGGGCCGTGATACCGAGGTGGCGGTAATCAGTGAACCCATCTGCATTGAAGAGGCATACAAAAAATATCCGGCGTTTCGGCCACAGGCTGAAAATCATCAGGTGGAGGCCGCCGCAAAACTCGTTGATGATGCAAAACGGCCAGTGATTGTTGCTGGTAGGGGAGCCAGGGTATCGAATGCCGGTGATGCGATATATCAACTTGCAGTAAAAGGCGATATTCCTGTAGTGACCAGTCCGGATGGAAAAACCGTTATTGACGAAAGTGATCCTCTGTGGGCCGGGATTGTCGGCAATTACGGGATGGAGTGCGCCAACCAAACCGTGAAAACAGCAGACTTGGTCATTTTTATTGGCACACAGACTGGCGACCAGACGACACTGAACTGGAAAGTCCCGACGCCAGATGTCAAAGTAGTGCAAATCGATATTGAAGCTTCGGAACTTGGGAAGAATTATCCCAATTCAGTGGGACTGCTTGGTGACGCAGCAACAGTGGCAGATCAGTTGGCAGCGAAAATTAGCAAGAAAAGTCGTCCTGATTGGAGAGCTGAGGTTACGGCGTATCTTAAAAAAACCATGGCTGAATATGAACCCTTTCTAACCAGTGAAAGCAGCCCTATTCGACCTGAACGGCTATGTGCGGAAATAAGCAGAGTGCTTCCTGACGATGCAGTGCTTGTTGCTGATACCGGATATTCAGCGATTTGGACGGCTACGATGCTGAAGATGCGGCCAACCCAACATTATCTTCGGGCGGCAGGATCTTTAGGCTGGGCGTTTCCTGCGTCACTCGGGGTGAAATGTGCCGTTCCTGACCGGCCGGTTATCTGTTTTTCCGGTGATGGTGCTTTTTACTACCATTTGAGTGAAATGGAAACAGCCTGCCGGAATGGGATCAATACGGTCACAGTTATCAACAACAACTATGCTCTCGGACAATGTCAAAGGTCGGTCAAAAAGATATTCGAGAGTTATCCTGAAAGGGTGGCTGCCTTCTATACTTTTTCGTCGGTAGATTTCTGCAAGATTGCAGAAGCCTTTGGCTGTTTTGCCATCCGGGTGGAAAAGGCGGAAGATATTGGACCGGCTATAAAACAGGCTTTAGCATGTGGGAAGCCTGCCGTTATCGAAGTGATCACTGAGCAGAGCGCCCTGACGCCCCAATTTCGCTAATCTGCGTTGAGACATATATTTTCTTGGATGTTTTGTCACGGTTCTTTGTATACGAATTTCGGCTTCCAGGGTATTTTGCTTTGGAAGCCTATCCATTTTAGGCATATCCGTCCGAATGAAAGAAGGTTGCGTTGCCAGCCCTAGAGCCCTTGCGCACACTGGCATCGTTTTTCAAGTGAACCAGTTTTATCATGCGCCAGCGAAACTTATGTTCAATGCGGCACGCGCTGTTGGCGACACCAAGAGCGGGTCTGCGGCTTTAGAAGAAGCTTGTGAAAGGCATTATAATTATTTAGATGATTTAAATAGCTTAGAAGATTAGCGGATTGGACTTAATGCTAATGCAATTAGCGAGTTAACGGGAATTGAGCCCTGAGATTATCGACTTGCTTTTGGGGCATCCTTTGACAGACATCAGTGTCGAGCAATTCGTCAAAAGACTGGGAAGAGTTTTACGGGCCAGGGAAAGTGACGATAGACGTATAAAGGGCACAACGCGGAGCGTATTAAAGGAAGCTCAAATGATGGGAGCGAGGCGCATCATGAGAACAGGCTGGGCGCCAGAATATGTGGGATAATTTTAAAGGGGACTTTAGAATGACCGACTTAGAATTAATCATTTTTGATATGGATGGTTTAATGTTTGATACCGAAAGATTATCTTTTACCTGTTGGCGACAAGCGGCTTTTCACTATGGTTACGCGATAGACGAACAAATGTATACCAAGGTTATGGGATCAAATGTTGTACGGGGAAAAGAAATATTCTTAGAACACCTTGGCAAGGATTTCCCATATGAAATAATTAGGAGTGAAAAGCTTAAAAATAGTGAAAAAGTTCTTAAATCAAATGGTGTTCCTATAAAGGAAGGGCTTTATGAATTACTAGACTATATAGAACATTTAAATCTAAAAAAAGCAGTGGCAACGTCAACAAGTAGAGACAGGACATTGGAATTACTAAGAATGGCGGGTATTAATAACCGTTTTGATCATGTGCTCTGCGGAGATGAAATCGAAAATTCTAAACCTCACCCGGAAATCTTTATAAAAGTAGCCATGAACCTTGGGTGTTTGCCGGGAAAGTGCTTGGTATTAGAAGACTCTGAAGCTGGAATACTGGCTGCACATAGAGCCGGTATGATATCAATTATGATTGCCGATATGAAAGAGCCGGACGAAGAAGTTAAATTACTGCCAATAAAGCAGATGAAAAGTTTAACTGATGTAAGGTTGTTCATAGAAGAACTACTTTGATAATTTTTTATAAAAAGTGGAAAATTAGGAATAAATTTAAAATTTTTAATCGTCGCATAGTTTGTGCTATAGTTTTTCGGGGGCTCCTATAGTCCGCATTAGGCGTGGAGGTTATTACTTTGTAATAGGATCGTCTTCAATGGCATCTGATTTTTGCAATGGCAAAAAGGTATATCACCGTTATAGGTGATACGGTGACGAACAACTGATCTCGAAAGATTAGAGGATTCACCGGGCCTCCCCTCGCCTCCACCATGTGAATCCTCAAAAGCCAAAAATCCACTGTGACTGGGACACTATAAGTGTCCCTTTTGTCATTAATAGGGTCTTTTGACTAACGGACATTAATAGGGTTCTGGTAAAAAATAAGTAAAAACCGGAGATGTCCACCATAGCAACCAACCTGCATTGGCTCAATGCAGGTTAGTTGTTTGTTAGACGATAAATGGCGATTGCGGTAAAAAATGCATGTGTGCGAATACATAATCGTACATGCGTTCGTACACACTAACCACCATCTGGAAGGGGTGGTACAGTATGGCGTATAATTTTACCGAATACCCTGAGTTCAGTTGGTCTCTGTCACGGGACCGGGTTTTTAGCAGTTGCAAACGACGGTATTATTACCAGTACTATTTGCCCCACAACGGCTGGCTGTCAACCGCCAGTCATGCGGCGCAACTGGCCTACCGGCTTAAGCAAATGATGAACCTAAATTGCCATGTCGGTCAGGCGATACACGATGTCGCGAAAGACGCTGTGCTGAGAGTTATGCGAAAAGAATCTCCGGCTAGCCAAGAGCAATGCGCCTGTGTCGTCTTGCATCAAATCCAACAGACGATTGACTAATCGCAAAAAAAAATAGCCTGGATAGCCAGACCGCGACAAACAAGGATGTTACAGGAAACTTATTATGGGCATGGTATAGCGCAAGAACACATGGAGGACATCAAAAGGAAGGTTAATATATGCACCGATAACCTGCTCGGCAGTAAGACAATCGATGGCCTCCGAGGCAATGAAGTAACAATTGAGGAAATCGACCTCGGGAACAATTATTTTGCGGTCGGACAAACCAAAGTGTACGTTCGTGTCGACCTGCTGTATTCGGTAAACGGCCACCATTTCATCGTTGACTGGAAAACCGGCAAGGAATCGGTTGATTTAAGTCAACTAGCACTTTACGGACTGTATGTCCGTGGTGCATACGGCTGACCGTATGAAAATCTTCGTTTTCACATCGAAAGTCTTACAACAGGTAAAAATCACGAGGCGTTATTAACCGAACCGGATTTGGTTTTACGGGAGATGATGGTGCGACAAAGCGTAGCGGCGATGCAAGAGTACTTGGCTGATGTTGTCACGAACAAACCTCTACCAGTTAACGCATTTCCGATTGCGCGAGATGAGCGGCTGTGCATCGGCTGTAACTTCCCCGAGCTATGCTGTGAGGGGGCACTGAGTAAAATCGTGTAATTACCCGGTTATATAAAATAGCGGTAAGGATGGCTGTGTCATGGGTACGGTTTCTTTCGTACTAGGACTAAAAGTGATTGTAGCCTCGAATGGGTACGAGGCCCCCCAGGATGCCATTACTGTTAAACAGTGTATTCTTTTCGGTAAATTCCTGCAGATGTGGACCGTATTCTTCTTCAATATTATCGCCGGCATCATGTTTATAGGTTTACAGTCGCCCCTCTTGAAGGACCTTTTGAAAAAGACGATGGACTCAGCCACCTTGACCGACCCGATAGTAATGGTCAGCCTGGCCGCTTCCGGCGCACCCCTAATTGCCGTCAGCTCTATTTTTAACGGCGTGGGCCGTTTCTTCTGGAGTGGACTATCCGACAAGATCGGACGAGTCCAGACTTTTCGCCTCATCCTTGGCAGCCAGTTTATGGTTTTCATCGCCCTGATGTTCGTCAAAAGTCCGGTTATTTTCGGCATATTAGTCTGCTATATTCTTCTTTGCTACGACGGCGGTTTTGGCTCCATGCCTTCGTTTGTTCTTGACGTTTTCGGTCCGAAACTGATGCCGATTGTCTACGGTACCATCCTCACCGCTTGGGGCTGTGGTGGAATAGTTGGGACCCAGATCGTTGCTTTTCTGAAAGACAATTTTGAAAAGCGGGCGGCCCAGTATACCTTCTTAGCTGCGTCGGTGTTCTGCTACTTGGTTTGCTCATTACCTTTACACTGAGCAATAAAAAAACACAATAATTGAAACTACATTGGACAACTGATCTCGCTAAATGAACAACCCACAGTAGAGCTGTGAGGTAATAGACGTGGGCTCCGGTTGGAAGGCGAGGCAGAGCTTCGAGGAATTAGCCCCGACAGAGATTTAAAATATCTACTCGCAATTATTAGACTTCAGCAAGCAATAATCCCGTTAACACCAAGTACTCCGTAT
>Ga0316228_1001736_pt1 | contig 21120 bp, 23 predicted proteins | sample TBH18021metaG_FD_206005 | JGI IMG/M metagenome (GOLD analysis project Ga0316228, IMG submission 206005) | Freshwater microbial communities from Trout Bog Lake, Wisconsin, USA - TBH18021 | ecosystem: Environmental > Aquatic > Freshwater > Lake > Hypolimnion/Profundal zone | place: USA: Wisconsin... | reverse complement strand
TGCCCCCAAATTTGTTAAAAACTACCGTTTCCTAGCGTTACCTACAGACAACAAAAAACCCCTTAGAGCTTTATGCTGTAAGGGGTTGTTTGGTGTTACTAGGTGATACTAATACTAATATTGGTGGAGTCGGCGGGCATCTGAAGATACTCGTATCTATATGATTTATATGTAAATAAAAATATGTAAAAAGCTAAGTGCCCCCAGAGATGCCCCCAGTCCCAAAAAAGAACCGTAGTCCGCATATCCCAAAATTGCGGACGGTTGCATATCACTCCCACATAATTTGCATTGATTTTTAATTGGCCGAATACCGGTGTAGAGATTCTATAACCCTTTAATGCTATCGCTAGCATCTCGTTTTCATCGTGGTCTAAAAATTAAGTTGTGGAGAGGGTAAAAGGTCACCAGTAGAGTGACTTTTTACTTATATGAAGTAATTCCATGGCGACGCATACTGGTTGCTGGTATATGAAGCAGCTCTCGATATTTGGTAACAGTGCGCCTTGCGATTAAGTGGCCTTGAGACTCTAGAATATTGGCAATAGCACTATCTGACACCGGCTTATCAGGTTGTTCGTGAGAAACAATATCTTGAATTAAGGCTTGCACTGCTGTTGATGAAATTGAGCTTCCATCTACGCGTAACAATTGACTACTAAAAAAGTGTTTTAATTCGAAAATGCCGCCCGAGCAACTCATATACTTTTGAGTTGTAACTCTAGAAACAGTCGACTCATGCAAATTTAGAGACTCTGCAATTTCTTTAAGTATCAAGGGCCGCATTTCAACGGCACCCTTTGAAAAGAAATTTTGCTGCCTGGCCACAATTTCATTCGCAACTCTTAGAATGGTGACTTCTCGCTGAGCTATATTTTTTAATAGCCATCTAGCTTCCAATAACTTTTGGTTTAATGCTGCGTTTGACTTTGCATTGCAATGATCTCGAAATACCCTGGCCAATTCATTATTTAGTGAAAGCTTTGGTGTTGAATCTGGATTTATTTCAGCCAGCCATTTGCCCTTTACATTTTTCACTAGAACGTCAGGGATTATTCCTTGGATGTCTATTTCTTCGAATGGACGTGCGGGATTATGTTCCAAACTTTGTATTAATTGGATGGCATGCAAAATTTCTCGATCTGACTTCCGGCATGCTTTTTTTATTGGCTGCAAGTTTCTTTTGGCAACATTCTCGAGATGGCATTCGGAAATTTCTCTGGCTAATCCCCATGAATTTCCGTCTTTTGGTTTGCCAATTAACTTTCGTTTAATTTGCAGGAGCAGGCATTCCGATAGGTCTCTAGCGCCAATGCCTGGGGGATCTAACGACTGAAGCACATCGAGTGATCTTATGACTTCTTGATCAAGTGATATATGGGCGCCAACAAACCTATCAGATAGGGTTGTCACTATTCCTTCGAGTGACTCTCTAAGATATCCCCGTTCATCTAAATGACCAGCCAAATAGAAGGTTAGGTTTTTTTGAAAATCAGAATGTGGTAAATGTCGAATTTGCTCTTCAAGATGAGTTAATAGGGTGACTGGGCCAAGGGCTTTCTCAAACTCTTGGTCTGATTCAGCATCATCACCACCTTTATTGGACCCCCGTGTTGATTCATAGAGGTTCGATATTTTTTGGATAATTGGCTCCGAAAATGTTTCGGTTGCCTTTTCAAACTCGAGTAACGGATTCTCTTCGGCGATAGTTGCCAATTCATCCTCAAGTGCACTTGAGGATAGCTGAAGCAAGTGAATAGCTTGCTGTAGCTGTGGCGTCAAGCTAAGGCTCTGGCTAACTTGTGTATTTAGAAAGATTCCCATGAAACCCATTCTAAGAAGGGGGCAGAGGGTCTGACCTGGGGCGAATCGTTAATTTGGTGCAGGAATTTAGCAATGGGGATGGATTGCACTGGATTTTGACTGATCAGTCAGAGTTAGACGAATAAAAACCTGAAATCTCAAAGAAAAGTACCCAATTGATTGGTCATGGCACGCTTCCTGCTTCTTATTTTGCGGATTAAAGAAATTATTTTTCATCTGGAAACCAAGATTCCCATGTTTAGTGCAATTGAGTCTTCAATTTGTCTCCAAATTGGTGCAATTGAAGAATCATGCACTAAACAAAGGAAGACAAAGTTCTCGGAAGTGAGATCCACTGCAAGAATTCAATCATGAACCAAAAGGAGTATTTATGAGTACATATGACCCATTCAACCCTGATCGCCCCTTATTTGTTTCTGGATGTAGTTGTGGCCGTCATGCATCCGATCTTGAACATGCTCAAGAGGCTCAGGCAAAGATTGACGCTGAGCAGGCTAGTGCAAACTTTATTGAGGCTTCTTTGGTGAAGGCGCTTTTCCCGGAGGAAAATCGTCGTCGTGCATTTTTGAAGTCGGTAGGCGCCGGCGGCGCTTTGTCAGCTTTGTCTGGTTTCTTGCCAATTGGTGCCTTACAGGCAATGGCGCAAGATAAGGGAACAATTGAGAAAAAAGATCTCAAAATTGGTTTTATTCCTATTACTTGTGCGACACCGCTAATCATGTCTGACCCACTTGGGTTCTACAAAAAGCAAGGCTTAAATGTAACGCTTAATAAGACGGCTGGCTGGGCGCTGATTAGGGACAAGATGCTTAGTAAGGAACATGATGCCTCTCACTTCCTTTCACCTATGCCAATTTCAATGTCAATGGGTCTTGGTTCTGATCCTTCGCAAATGCGCGTGGCAACAATTCAAAACGTAAACGGGCAGGCTATTGTCTTAGCAAATAAGCATAAAGATAAGCGTGATCCAAAAATGTGGAAAGGCATGAAATTTGCCATCCCATTTGAGTATTCAATGCATAACTTCTTACTGCGTTACTACGTAGCGCAGGCGGGCTTAGATCCGGATAAGGATATTCAGTTGCGTGTTACCCCGCCTCCAGAGATGGTTGCAAACTTGCGTGCTGGGAATATTGATGGATTCTTAGGGCCTGACCCTTTTAATCAACGCGCCGTCTACGATGAGATTGGTTTTATTCACATCTTGACTAAAGATATTTGGGATGGTCATCCATGTTGCGCATTTGGAACTTCTGAAGAGTTTATTAAGCAAAATCCAAATACATTTGCCGCCCTGTACCGTGCCGTGTTAAACGCATCTACTATGGCGCGAGATCCTGCGAATCGTCCTTTAATCGCAAAAGTAATCTCAACACCAAATTATCTCAATCAGCCTGAGACGGTTGTAATGCAAGTGTTGACTGGAAAATTTGCCGATGGACTGGGGAATATTCAAAACGTTCCTGATCGAATCGATTTCAATCCAATACCTTGGTACTCAATGGCCACATGGATGCTTACACAAATGCAGCGCTGGGGATACGTAAAGGGTGATGTGAATTACAAAGATATTTCCGAGAAAGTCTTTTTGCTTACTGATGCCAAGAAATATATGGGTGAGACTGGAATTGCAGTTCCCCCACTGGCAAAAGCGGGCTACAAAAAAGACAAGATTATGGGTAAAGAGTTTGACCCTAGTCAGCCAGCGGCTTATTTGAAATCTTTTTCAATTAGCAAAGCATAAATTAATTACATCCACACATTAAAGGAGACATGAAGATGGATCGCGCATTAGTTACTCAAAAAATTATTGAGTCAAAAGTTCGTAAAGGTATGAAATGGAGTGATATTGCTAAGGCAATTGGTGAATCCAAGGAGTGGGTTACAGCCGGCTGTCTGGGGCAGATGACTTTTACAAAGGCGCAAGCAGAAGCAGCTGGTAAGTTATTTGATCTCACCGATGAAGAAATGGCCTGGCTACAGATTGTTCCTTATAAGGGTTCATTGCCATCAGCTGTTCCGACTGACCCATTGATTTATCGCTGGTATGAAATTGTGAGCGTGTTTGGAACAACAATCAAAGAGTTGATTCATGAAGAATTTGGTGATGGAATCATGAGTGCAATTGATTTTTCAATGGACATTCAGAGGGAGTCAGATCCTAAGGGTGATCGCGTGCAAGTTGTTCTATCTGGCAAGTATTTGCCATATAAAACTTATTAATCAGTTGTTAGTACGGGGGCTGAGATATGGAAGGTATTGAACCTAGATCCAGCCCTAACTCTACGAGTAACTCCGAGAGAGTTAAGGGCGCAGATTGGCATGCGCAGGAAAACTTTTTACTGATAGAAATATTCCGTCTGATTGGAAAAAGCCTCTCATCAGATGAGGTTTTCAATGAAATTCTCCATTTATTGAGTGAGTTGCTTGGCTTGAACCGGGGAAGGATTGTCCTAAGAGGTTTTGGGCCCGATGATAAAAACGCCTCCAGAATTGCATTTGCATATGGAATGACCGCAGAGGAGATTAGGAGGGGCTCTTATCAAGAAGGGGAGGGCGTAACTGGCGCGGTACTTAAGACTGGCCAAGCTATGGTGGTTCAAGATATCGATTCAGAACCAGTATTTTTGGGTAGGTCTGTCCATAGAAAGGACTTGCCTCAGGAGACCGTGGCCTTTCTTGCGTTTCCAGTCAGGGTCGATGAAAGGGTGGTTGGTGTAATTGCCGCCCATAGAATTCGCACTAGAAATCGCGCTTTAAGTGACGATATTCGGATTCTTAAGAGTATCTCAACCCTTATAGGTCAAATATTAAAGTTGGAAAACTTTATCCGCGAAAAAACTGAAAAGTTAGAAGCTAAAAACCAATTACTTCAGCATGCTCTTGAGCAATCTACCGCGAAGTATGGAATTGTTGGAAACTCAGAAAAGTTGCTGAGAGCGCTTTCAGATCTTGAAAAGGTAGCTAGTTCATCGGCTAAAGTCCTGTTGTTGGGTGAATCAGGCACAGGAAAAGAGTTATTCGCTAGAGCAATCCACTTATCGAGCTCAAGAAAGTCTCAGCCCTTCATTAAGATTAATTGCTCTGCTATTCCGGATACTCTCTTTGAGGCTGAGCTTTTTGGCTACGAAAAGGGTGCCTTTACTGGCGCATCAAGTAGTACGCCTGGTTGGTTCGAAAAGGCTGATAAGGGGACTATATTCCTCGATGAAATTGGCGAACTCCCTATTCAAATGCAGGCAAAGCTATTAAGAACCTTGCAGGAGCAAACGGTGGTTAGGCTTGGTGGAAAGTCGGAGATCAAAGTGGACTTTAGGTTGGTATCTGCAACCAACCAAGATCTCCAAGAGGCGATTCACCTAGGAAGATTCCGCGAAGATTTATTCTATCGAATTAATACGGTATCCATACCCCTCCCCAGTCTATCTGAGCGCCGGGATGACATTGAGCCATTGGTGATCTACTTCTTAAATAAGGCAAATCAAGCCCATCAAAAGAACTGCAGATTAACCTCTGTGGCAATTAAGTGCCTTCAAGAGTATCACTGGCCGGGAAATATTCGAGAGCTATCTAATTTGATAGAACGTTTGGTTATTCTGGTAGGTGATGATCTTATCGACGAGCTGGGGGTCAAAAAGTTTTTATCGGAACCAAGAAGAGATGTTGAGCGAGCTGTTGCTAAGCATTTTGATGGATTTGGCATTCGCGAATATTCGCATACATATGAATCTAACCCCGCTGAATTATTGGAGGCGTTAAAGAGTCATCATTGGAACCAATCCCGCGCTTCTCAGGCCTTGGGTATGACGACCAGGCAGCTTTCTTACAGGCTTAAGAAGCTTGGAATAGATATACCCACTAAAAAATAATTGTGATTCGACAATTTGTTAACAAATTAGAAATAATTTGTGATGTATTAGCTTTTCGGCTCTAAATATCGAATATTGGAAATGCCAAGGCATGTGAAGCAGGGTATTTTTACCGAGCCATATTCAATGATAAAAATTAAATTGAAAGTTGGCACGGTAATTGCTTTATCTAGGGTGTGGGCGGTTTGACTTAAAAACAATCGCAAACTATTAATCACCTTAATGGAGCAAGTCATGTTGACAGCAGTTAAAGAAGTAAATTATCTACGCCCAATTAATCGCGATGAGTTGCTTAAGTTCGCTGAGAGTGGAAGGGAAAATCCAGAGCGTCGCGGTACAAATAAAGTTAAAACAGTGCTGCAAGGCATCTTTCGCTCATGGAGTTTTGTAGGGATTCATAACCCAGTAGTAGTTGATGAGCCCCTACACCTTATGGGGGAAAATACTGCTCCTGCCCCAGGCGAAATCGTCCTCTCAGCTTTGGGTGGTTGCTTGTGTGTTGGCATCACGGCTGTAGCTACATTGCGCGAAGTGAAATTGAGCAAATTGGAAATTCACTTAGAGGCTGATATTGGGAATTCGGCTGCATGGGGCGCAGATGGAGCAAAACGAGAGCCATTGCAAATGGGTTTTCAGGATATCCGCGTAAAAGTTGACATCGAAGGGGATGCTAGTCGTGAGGTATTGGATGAAATTGTCAAGCATGCCAATTTCCACTCACCGGTTGCAAACACAATGCGCAACCCAATCCCATTTCACATTGAACTAATGTAATCATTGGAGAAAAAAATGAATCTGGTAATTGACCCTCCTAAGGAAAGCACTATTTCTATATCCCTGAATGACAGGGCTGGTGTATTGAATAAGGTAAGAGAAATTTCCCAAACTGATTTAGCAGCTATCGTTGAGGCATGTGATCAGGAGGGCTTTTATCCAGAGGCAGTTTTGAAAAAGCTGGGTCAGGCGGGCGCTTTCAGCGCTCACCTAGATGTTGATGGAGAAATTGATTACAGCCTTGCCATTCAATGCATGTCTGAGGTATCTAGAGTTTGTGGCTCTACTGGCTTCATGGTGTGGTGCCAAGATGCATGCGGGCTTTACATTGAATCTTCTGGTAACTCATTGCTCATGAATGACTTGCTTGCCAGTCATGGGTCAGGGCAGACTTTGGGGGGTACTGGACTATCAAACCCAATGAAAGCTTTAACTGGCATTGAAACAATGTACCTAAAGGCTGAAAAGGTTGATGGGGGCTACCTTGTTAATGGCACCTTGCCATGGGTAAGCAACTTAGGTCAAAAGCATTACTTTGGAACAATTTGTAATGTTGTTGATTCCACCACAAAAGAGCCGATGCCAGGCCATGAATTAATGTTCATGTTGCATTGTGATGCACCAGGTGTTGAGTTAAAGGAGTGCCCGTCATTTTCAGGGATGGAAGGTACGGGTACCTATGCCATTTCAGTTAAGAACCTACTCATTACCGAAGATAAGATTATTGCGAAATCTGTAGGCGGTCTACTTAAGAAAATTAAATCAGCATTTATTTTGCTTCAAACTGGAATGGGCTTGGGCGTAACTCAGGGTGCCATTGACTCAATGTGGAAGGTTGAAAAGCAACTTGGGCATGTCAATCAGTATTTAGAAGATCGACCAGATGAACTCCAGCAGGAATTAGATGACTTAACTGACAATATTATGGAGTTGTCTAAAACGCCTTATGACGATAGTAAAGAGTACTTTATACGCGTCCTGGATGCTCGTTTACATACATCCGAATTGGCATTGCGATCAGCTCAATCTGCTTTGATGCATCAAGGGGCTAGAGGGTATTTAATGTGCTCAGAAGTTCAAAGACGCGTTAGGGAATCACATTTTGTTGCGATCGTAACTCCAGCGATTAAGCACCTAAGGTGGGAATTGGCATCGCAAAAAGCTGAATTAAGCCCTGCATAGAAATAGATAGAGGAGCGGCAATGATGGAAGTTATTCCTAATGGCCAGTCCCAACAGGATTGGCTCACTTATATATGTAAGGCCTGTGGACTTCTTTACAAAGAGGAAGAGGGCGATCCCGATAGCGGAATTGCGCCAGGGACGCGATTTGAGGACATACCTGATGATTGGTCATGCCCATTGTGTGGAGTCTCTAAAGAAGATTTTGAGCTCTACGATGCAAGTGACGCTGTAAAGATTTCTGGGGGCGCGTGCATCAAATCTGCTTCAGTGGGTAATAAGGTGAAGGGCTGGACTGCATTAAAAAATTCTGATGTTGTCATCATAGGTGCTGGAAAGGCTGGCTGGCAAGCAGCTCAAGCGCTTAGAGGGCTAAATAAAGATATTTCTATTTCAATAGTGACGGCTTGTGCTGGCGATCTTTATGAAAAGCCTATGATTTCAGTTGCAGTAGCGAAGCATATTGATGCGAAGTCTCTAATCAAAGAAACTGGGGGTGAGGCTGCCGCTAGACTTGGCGTGAATCTCTACGCAAATACCCATGCTATTGGTTTATCGCCACAAACAAATCAACTGAGAACGACGCGTGGGACCTTTAAGTTTGGCCATTTGATTATTGCCCAGGGATCAAAACCAATTTGCATGCCAAATATAGGTCTGAAGGATTGTTGGCATGTGAATCATGTAGAGTCATACACCAAGCTTCGTGCCGCTCTTGAGGATACAAATTCTAAGATAGCCATTATTGGTGCGGGACTTATTGGCTGTGAACTTGCTAATGATCTAGCTATGGCTGGACATAATATTGAATTAATTGACCTATCTTCTTTGCCCTTGGGTCGACTGCTTCCAGATTTGGCGTCGAAGAAATTGCTACAAGCGTGGGGCAGCTTACCGATTAAATTTTATGGTGGCGTAAAGGTTAATAGCATTGCTAGTGAAAATACAAAGAAAAAAATTAATCTATCCTCGGATGACATTCTCGAAGTTGATCACATTGTGATAGCCATTGGTTTGAAAACAGAGCCTGACTTAGTTAAGAATGCTAAGTTAGATTGGAATAATGGGTTGGCAGTAAATCCTCAAACTTTGCAATCTAGCGCTCCAAATATATATGGGCTTGGAGATTGCATTAGCATTGATGGTGAGGCAAGTCGCTATATTGAACCCATTCTTCGACAGGCTGATGTTATTGCCAAGCAAATCTGCGGTCAGAAGGGCTTTCATTATGAGAATCGCACTTTACCAATTCGAGTAAAAACAAGTTCACTTCCGATTCGCATTGAAGGCAAGATTCATGATGCTGGGAATTGGGATAATGAAAAAGGTGCCAAAGATCCGGCAACTGGAAAAATTATTTTTAATCAATGGCATAACAATCAAGTGCAAGCAAGCATTCAGCTTGGATAAAGATCTCTTGCAATAGCCCCCACTAGTTAGCGGGGGCTATTTCGGATTACAGTTTAATTTGCTAGAGGCATTCCAGATTCGATTGGAAGAGATGGATCGCGTGACCATTCATTCCATGAGCCAAAATACATCCGAACATTTCTAAAGCCGGCTTGAGTTAGAGCTAAAAAAGTGTTTGACGCCCTAGCTCCTTTGAAGCAATAAAGGATGATTTCATCATTTAGTCCAATGTTTGCCGTGGCGCACTCGGCTCGTACTTCATCTGGTGTTTTGAAGATTGGACCCAGCGCAGATGGCTTCATAAATCTGTACCATTCAAGCCACTTGGCTCCAGGTAGACGGCCTTTTCTAGGGGCAAAATCTTTTCCATAAGGCGATGAGCTATCCCCGATCCATTCATCTACATCCCTAACATCCATGAGAACTGTTTTGCTACCCAGGGCTGCCTTTACGTCATTTAGGGTAACCATTACATCCGGAGTGGTGAGGTTGGTCGGGAAGGTTGCCGACGTTGGCACTGTGGGATCTGTGCTGGTGGGTAGACTTTTTGAAACCCAAGCAGAGTAGCCGCCATTTAAAACTTTGATTTTTGGGTAACCAAGCCAAGTAAGAAGGTAATAGCCACGGCATGATTGACCATATCCGCCATTCATGCTGTCTTCATAAAAGATAACCGTCTCTTTGCCGGAGATGCCAGCATCACCAAGCTGCTTTTCAAAGCTACCCTTTAAGTCTTTTAGACCCTCGGGTGTTGATGTTGCCAAAAATGTGAAGATTTCTCTGATATTCACGGCTCCTGGGATGTGTCCCGCTGCGTATGCTTCAAGATCTCTAGTATCAATGATCACCATTGGCTCGGAATTTTGAAGTTTTAAAAGCTCTTCAGGCCCAATCAGAGTAGTTGTTGTGTCTAAATTCATGCTGGAATCCTTCGTAGGGGTGAATGGCAAAACGCCTAACTCTTTTCAAAGCAATATTTATGCCAATCTAAAACATCTATTTGGACCCTGAGGAGTGAGATGTAGCTGGTATGAATTGACAATTTATTTCTAAATTGATAACAAATTGTTGGTAGTTGTTACTTTTTCTTTTTCAATTTGAAGTTGGGCCATCACCAACAAGGTGCATTAAAAGGAATATCGATATTTAAGCTCAAATAAGATCAATGTATTTGTCATCTTTGGGAGTGCTTATGGGCGTGGTGCTATATGGATTTTGGAGGTCATTGGCAACTTATAGAGTCAGGGTGGCTCTTAACCTCAAAAAGATCTCCTATGAAGAAAGATCCATTGATATTGTTAGGGGTCAGCAATTTGATGAATTGTTCTCACAAATAAACCCCCAGCATGTTCTTCCTGTGTTAATTCATGATGGAAAGAGGATTACGCAATCATTAGCAATACTTGAATATATAAATGACATTTGGCCTGATCCTCCATTGATACCGATGCACGCAGTTGAACGTGCAGCAGTTCGGGCGCTATCTCTTATTACTATCGCTGACACGCATCCATTAATCGTTCCCAGAACAAGAAAATACATCGGTGAGAATCATGAGCGGGGAGAGGACTCTCAGCTGATTTGGGCAAGACATTGGTTGGATTTGGGTAGTGAGGCAATTGAAGATTATTTAACAGGCGCTGACTCATCCGCTGATCTTTATGCCTGTGGCAATGCGATAACAATTGCCGATATTGCATTGGCTTCACATGTCGTAGGTGTAGAACTCTTTGGCGCCGATCTAAGTATTGCCCCAACTTTGAAAAAAATCACTGATCGATGCTTTTTGAATCCTGCGTTTTCAGGTGCGCACCCATTAAAGCAATCGGGGGCACCATGCCAGCCTCAATGAAAATAAATTTTAGCCAAACCCCTGAAATATATGAGAGCTTGATCGCCGGGATGAAGAGATGGCTTTACCGCGTGTTAATTGATTGCTTAATATTTAACAATAATTTATATGTTCCCAATCAGCGTTTTCGTAATAACGACATTACTGACTTAAAGTCAGTAGGTTCAGAATTCTCATTAATCGATCTTAGGGGCTCTGAAAGATCTTTAGCCAGCTTCAAGGGAAGAGTTGTCGTTCTTGTTGTTGGGTGGGCTTTAGCCAATGATCCCTCTCACACGATTTTGAACAATATAGTGCACGAATTAAGTGCTCCAGGGCGGCAGCCTTTACCAGTAGATGTGGTGTTTGTAACTATAGATCCAGAAAATGATTCCCCTCAGGCTGTAGAAAATTATCTGACAGGGATTGACTCAGGCTACATTGGTTTAAGACCTAGAAATGTTTCGGAGGCTAAAAAATTTGCTAAAGACTTTTTAATTTACTTAAATAAGGTGCAATTAGAAAAATCAGTATCCTATTGTGCTGAGCCAATAAGAACTGGGTTAGTCTTTGATAAAAAGGGGCGCCTTAGGTTGTATCTAGGCCGCCAGAATGGCGTAAAGAATTTGCGCCATGATGTGTTGCAGCTTAATTTGGGATATTAAAATTAAGTGGATAAGAAAGACCATTGGGAAAAAGTCTACGGTACCAAATCACCAGATGCTGTAAGCTGGTTTGCCCCGCATCTTGAAACCTCGCTAAATCTTATCCATGAGGCAGCGCAGGATAAAGCTGCTTCCATTATTGATATTGGCGGCGGAGAGGCTACTCTAGTTGATGATCTCTTGGCCGAGGGTTTTACGGATTTAAGTGTTCTTGATATCTCCCAAAGGGCTGTAGATGTTGCAAGGGGGCGGATTGGTAAAAATGCCGATCAAGTCCATTGGTATTGCGCTGATATCACTCAAGCCACCTTGCCTCAAAATTATTTTGATGTTTGGCACGATAGGGCGGTCTTTCACTTTTTAACTGATGCGGCTCAGCGCGAAATATATGTTAAGCAGGTAATGCGTTCAGTTAAGCATGGGGGCTATGTAATTATGTCAACCTTCGGTCCGGAGGGACCCGAAAAATGCAGCGGATTAGATGTCGTTCGCTATGATGCCGAGCACTTGCACGGACAGTTTGGCAAGACATTTAAGTTGATTAATAGCACGACTGAAGTTCACAATACGCCTATGGGTACTACTCAGCAGTTTCTTTATTGCTTTTGTAGGATGGAGTAGCAAGCTCGAAAGAAAAGGTTTTTAAAATTTTATTCAAGGACTTTATAATTTTAGACGTGGACGGAAGTTTCAGTTTACCTATGTGATTTATTCAGAAATTTATATTTAACATTCAATTAATCTAATCATTAACACCCCGCGCCCCAAAAAATAAGCCGGTGATCGCATCTCTCAAAATTACGGATGCGCGGCTTAAATTCAGGCCAAGTAGGTTTGAGTGGAATGCGGTCAAACAGATCCAATTAGCTTAATAGATACTTCGCTAGCTGGATGAATATTAAACGGGCTTCTTCAAAATCTACCGGCTGACCATAAACTAAATCCGCTACAAATCTTTGGTAACTTTTTTTGGCCTCTATTGATTCGGAAAAGTTATCTAAGGCCATTAATAATCTCTTTTTCGGATCTTCCAAAAATTGAGGGTATTGATTTTGGTATTGCAGACCATCGGCCTGGATTATTTGATCAAACAATCCCTTAGGCAACTTATCTAATAAATGTGGGTGTTTGCGGTAAATCAAAAGCACATCATAGATATGCCTGATCAGTCGCTCATCAAACTCTTTCTGAGTTTCGATTTCAAGCGATTGCGCAGTTCTACGCAAGTAAGAGAGCACCTTTTCAGCCAAGGTTTCCGAGGCATTAATGCAGAGTATTGAAAATTTGGAATCCTCTAGAGCTAAGACCTCATCTGCTATGGATCGAATATTAAGTTGCTGGCACTCAATTAGGGGTGTTCTAGCGTGAATCTCCACTTTGAGTTCAGGGCGTAAGCTAACAACCTGAGGGAACTGACTCTCATAGTGCAGGTTAAATAGCATGGAGCTATTGCCATCGCCAGCGATAACCTCTTTTTTAGGAACTGAAAATCCAAGCGATGAAAACCCTTCAATTAAGCCATCTTTGAAGTTTCCTAATAGTTTGCGTTTCGCGCTTCCGATGAGATCATCGGAGATGATGATTTTGAAATCCAGGTCTTCTGACATCCGCTCAATAATCCCATGAGCTTTGGATAAGCAGGTCCCACCACAAAATACTAATTGAATATCTGAGGTGTTAGCGTTGCTGAGGTATCTCAATGCCTCAGTTAGATGGATGTCCTTCTCAAGTACGCCGGCGGGTAGGGGTGTTAAGCCTTCTGCGCCAATATCTTGAATTAACTCACGCTGTTGTGCGGTAATTATTTTCATAGCTAGCTGTTCTATTGCCTACGGTAATCTTTCTGCTAATACGACGGCGCCCCGTATTAAAGACAGTCTGCATTGGAATTTGGGTGCTGTCACCCTTCGCGTATTCAGTTTGCGCCTTACCTAGTTCTGGTACGACACCTAATTTTTTCAGGGCCTCTTGAGTTAATACTTCCAAGGGTTGGCGTGGTATTGGTTTTCCTGAAATGCTACTTACTTTAGCTTTGGCAAATACCCCATAGCCAATACGCACGATACGGCCCGCGCTTACCAAAGTAGATAAACCTCTACTGACTTGAGATTGACTTCCCATTCCTTCAAAATCAGAGCGCAAAAAGACCTCTCCAGCTCGATTGGAGATGGAGCGAATCATTCGGTCTTGAATATTGAGTTTTGTCATATTGTCTTGTGCAATCAATGCCCATTCACTTTATCATAAATATTCAATAAAACCCATATAAAAATTCAATAATTCCATGCAAACAATGCTCATTCACTAAATAAAAATAGCGGGAGAGTCTGCCTTAGCGGCATCATTTGTGTATGTGGATGAAGAAGGACTGATTTTGGTGCAATTTCAGCCATTCCACGTGATGAGTTTTGGGATGTTTGACCGGCAGAGAACGGCCATAAGCGGTCCATGGAACGGGGTATTAACAAATTTCCGTCAAGCGTCAATTTAAGCAGCTTTCGATTCAAAAAATCTCCTGTAGAGATGGTCATGTAAAAACATACCCGCCAACATGGCGATAACGAAAATAACCGCCTTACCATTCCCTGATCCAAGGGCCACTAATGCAGGTCCCGGGCAAAATCCAGCTAAGGCCCAGCCAGAACCAAAAAGTAAGCTTCCAATTATTAATTCTGGATTAATGTGACTCTTGCCAGGTAAATGAACTGATTCATTAAAAAAGGTAGTTTGTTTTTTTTCAATCGATCTAAAGCCTATAAATGCGATTGGAATTGCCCCAAGCATCACAAACATGAGGCTTGGGTCCCATTTTCCAAATAAATCCAAAAACCCAATTACTTTGGCGGGATTGGTCATGCCTGAGATGATGAGGCCGACACCAAAGGTAAGGCCTGAAATAAAGACAAGGATATTTTTCATGCTTTAGCTAAAGAGGTGTAAAAAGATATAGCAGCTGATAAAGCCAGTACCCATAAAGCTCAGTGTCGCGATGAGTGATCGAAACGAAAGCCTTCCAAGTCCGCATATACCATGACCACTGGTACAGCCTGAGCCCATTCTCGTTCCAAATCCTACTAATAATCCTGCAATGATCAGTGCCGTAAAGTTGGCATCTATTTTGATGTCTGGTAACTGTGTAAATAAACTATAAACATAGCTAGAGCTTATGAGGCCGAGCAGTAAAAGTATTCTCCATAAATAATGATCTTTGGGTACATTTTTAAATTGCATTATCGCCCCAAGTATTCCGCTGATTCCAGCGATTCTACCCTTGAAGGTAACTAAGATCACAGTAGCAAGCCCAATAATGACACCGCCAACCAAGGATGACCAAGGCGTGAATGCCTGCCAATTAATATTCATGATATTTTTTAATTCCCTATATATTAAGAAATGTTTTCGTCAACATAAAAATAGCCACTAAAAAAGTGAAGACTGCAAAAGCTTGGTGACTATGCGCCGGATTTAAATAATCGTGAAAATATCTTCCAATTAATAAACCGATAATTGCGCCCAGTGAAAATAAAAAAGCGATGGACCATATTAGTGTCCCGGCATAGGCAGACATGCCGACGCTACCAATCGCAATGATGGACATCACACCTAGTGAAGTGCTAATGACCGCAGCATGAGATAGGTCAGTATATTTTTTTAATGCCGGAACAATTACAAAGCCACCACCAACACCTAAGAGCCCTGATAAAAATCCCGCAATAGATCCAATCACGAGCATTGTTTTAAGGCATGCAACAGACCAAATAAACTTGCCAGTTTTGGGGTTTAGGTAACAGGACGGATTTTTATTCTGCAAAGATTTTTTGCCAGTTGATTCTTGTAGTGCCTGAATATAAGATCTGATTGCAACGATGATCAAAATAATGCCGAAAAGAATGCTCAGGGGTCTATTGGGTAGTTTGACCGCTAAAAAAAGACCCACTGGTGCGAGTAATAACCCGCAGATGGCCATTAGGATAGCGGCCTTATATCTAAGAGTTTTATTTCTATGGGCCAATAAGGCCCCAACACCAGAGGAGCTCGCAATAGCCATTAGGGCTATCGGACCAGCTTGCGCAATATTAAGATCAAGAAAGAAAATTAGGATCGGAACAGAGAGGATTCCCCCGCCAGCACCCGTTAGGCCCATCAAGAGGCCTACGAGAACGCCCAACACAGGGGTGATAAATACATTTAATTCCACGAGTTACATTATATACTAATATAGTATATTATTATATATATCGTTAAACAGAAAGATTCTATGACTGCCGATGTTGAAAGCTTCTTTGATAAAGAGACGTTTACTTTCACTTATGTTGTGTCTGATCCCTCAAGCCATATTTGCTTGGTTATTGATCCTGTTTTGAACTACGACCCAAAGTCGGGAAGAATCAATACGCGCTCAGCAGATGAAGTAATCGGGTTTATTCAGAAAAATCGGCTGCAACTAGAGTGGGTACTGGAGACGCATGCTCATGCTGACCACTTAACAGCGGCGCAATATTTGCGAAATAAGCTTGGTGGAAAAATTGCCATTGGCGAAATGATCTCAAAAGTCCAAGAGGTCTTTAAGAGTGTATTTAATTTGGGGGATGAATTTAAGCCCGATGGCTCTCAGTTTGATCGATTATTAAAAGACGGCGAAAAGATTTTTTTTGGTGAATTTTTTGTCAAATGTTTATCTGTCCCTGGGCATACTCCGGCCTGTATGGCCTATGAAATTGAGAATTCTATTTTTGTTGGCGATACTCTTTTTCTGCCAGATGTTGGCACCGCTCGTTGTGATTTTCCCGGCGGAGATGCCCATTCCCTCTACAAATCTGTTCAAAAGATACTAAGCTATCCACCCCTTACCAATTTGTATGTATGCCATGACTACCCACCGTATGAGCGAGTAGCAAACTGTCGCACAACAGTTGCCGAGCAAAAGGCGAATAATATTCAAATTCACGATGGCATTACCGAGGAGGCGTTCGTTGAAATGAGGGCTACTCGAGATAGCACGCTAGATATGCCGGCGTTGCTACTACCATCTGTACAGGTCAATATCAGGGCAGGGAACATGCCGCTTAAGGATGCAAATGGCATCTCCTATTTGAAAATTCCAATCAATTTAATTTAAATAATATGAACAAAATAAATCTAAAAAAAATGCTTTCTTCAGCAGAAAAAGCGTGTTCATTAATGAAGGTTTTATCGAACACGAATCGGATGATGATTTTATGTGAGATTAGTCAAAGAGAATGCTGTGTAAGTGAGCTGGAAAGCGAGCTTGAAATACTTCAACCAACACTTTCTCAGCAATTAACTGTGTTGAAAAAAGAAAAATTGGTTAAAACTCGAAGAGAGGGTAAACAAATTTACTACTCTTTATGTAGCGCTGAAGTTATCGCAGTAATGGAAGTGCTTTACCAGCTTTATTGTGAAAAATAAACAAAATAGTGTGTTGGAAATGCGTAGCGTTATCCATGAAATCCAAGGAGAAAAGTTTTGATTGATGCAACTGCTGTTCCTGCAATAGGTATTAGCGATATCGCCGTTAAATCCCTCTCGCCAGACTGTGAGTTACCCCATAGAAAGGTCATTAGAAGTTGGCTTGAGCCAATGGCGCAAACGCAGACGGTTAAGGCTGTTGCTCTAATTATCTTTGATGCTAGTTTATGGTTAGGTTTAATTATTTCAACTGTTTTAGTTGAGAGCTCCCTCCTTAAAATAGTGATCGGCATTGTTGCTGGGTTTGTCACTGGCCGTATTTTCATTCTTGGACATGACGCATGTCATCATAGCTTTACATCCTATCGAGGATTAAATAAGATTCTTGGCAGAATTGCCTTCTTGCCCTCACTCACTCCGTATAGTCTTTGGGATGTTGGTCATAACCTAATTCATCATGGTCAAACCAATTTAAAGGGTTTTGACTTTGTCTGGGAGCCTCGATCAAAGGCTGAGTACGATGCAATGTCTCCTGGGCGTCAACTACTAGAGCGAATTTATCGTAGCGGCTTTGGGCCGGGTATTTATTACTTTATCGAGATCTGGTGGAAAAGAGAATTTTTCCCTAATATTAAAAATATGCCGGCACAGCGCCCGATTTTCTTAAGAGATAATCTATTGGTAAGTGTATTTGCTGTTTTGTGGATTGGCGCGCTTATTGTCGCGGCTGTTTACACGGGGCAATCTATAACCGTTTCAGTTTTTGCGGGATTTTTAGTTCCATTTTTATTCTGGAATGCAATGATTGGGTTTGTTGTGTATGTCCATCATACTCATCCAAAGGTTGCCTGGTACGATAAAAAATCTGAATGGTTGAGGGCTCAACCCTTTGTATCAACGACTGTGCACCTAACTTTTCCATTGCTCTGGGGGGAATTGATGCATCAGATCATGGAGCATACCGCTCATCACGTAGATGCCAGTATCCCCTCATATACCTTAAAGTCTGCGCAAAATAGGCTGGAAACGATTTTGCCGGATAGGGTTATTTCGCAAAGATTTTCGTTTAAATGGTATTTTGAAACTGCAAGGATTTGCAAGTTATACGATTTTGAAAATAAAGCATGGCTTGACTTCGATGGAATGGAAACGGCCAAGTCAGCATTTGTGAAATTAAAGAGTATCGTTAACAAGGAAAGTAAGGAGTTGTGTAATGATTGATGCGCTTATTCTGAGTAGAATCCAATTTGCCTCGAATATGACCTTTCATATTCTGTTCCCCACGATTTCCATAGGAATGGGCTGGGCACTCTTTTATTTCAAAATAAGATTTAATAAAACAGGTGATAGTACTTGGAATGAAGCTTATCAATTCTGGGTAAAGATATTTGCCCTAACTTTTGCTCTTGGTGTTGTCAGTGGTATCACCATGAGTTTTCAGTTCGGCACGAATTGGCCTGGATACATGCAAACTGTAGGTAATATTGCAGGACCTTTGCTTGGCTATGAAGTTCTCTCTGCCTTCTTCCTTGAGGCAACCTTTTTAGGCATCATGTTATTCGGCGCTAAAAGAGTGTCACAAAGAGCGCATACCGTCGCTACATTTTTAGTCGCCTTTGGTACATCGCTCTCCGCATTTTGGATTATTGCTTTAGATTCTTGGATGCAAACGCCTCAGGGTTTTGTCATGATTAATGGTCAAGCTCATGCAACCAGCTGGCTCCAAATCGTCTTTAATCCTTCCATGCCGTATCGCCTCTCTCATATGATGACTGCATCATTTTTAACGGTTACCTTCTTAATCGCTGGGTTATCTGCTTATCGTTATCTTAAGGGTATTAACCAGGCTGGAAATCGTGTACTCCTTAAGCTGGCCATGACCGTCGCTATCTTCTTAACCCCCTTTCAAATTATGTTGGGCGATCTGCATGGACTTAATACCCTGGAGTATCAGCCAGCGAAGGTGGCGGCTATGGAAGGCATTTGGGAAACCACCAAGGGCGCTGCTGCGGTATTGTTTGCAGTGCCTGATGAGAGTCTGAAAACTAATCACTATGAAATTGCCATTCCGAAGCTAGCCTCTTTTTATCTCACGCACTCCTTTAGTGGAGAAGTGCAGGGTTTAGATGCTTTTCCTGGTAAGACGCCACCTGTAAGGCCGCTCTTTTTCGCTTTTCGCATCATGGTGGGCATGGGCATGCTGATGCTCTTAGTGGCTGCTGTGGGTTTTTGGCTTTCCAGAAAACAGAAGGCATTACCACGGTGGTTTTTAAAGACGCTGACTGTGATGAGTTTTTCAGGTTGGGTCGGAGTGGTGTCGGGTTGGTATGTTACCGAGATAGGTAGGCAGCCTTATTTGGTTTCCGGTATTTTGAAAACAGCCGACGCCGTTACTAAAGTGCCTACCAATATGATTTTAGGAACACTGGTGATGTATCTGGCACTCTATCTAGGACTCATTTGCTCTTATATCTGGGTCGTCTTTTATATCGCCAGGCAAACTACCCCAATCAAGGTCTTGAATGAATCTAAGCCCCGCCTAGCAGATGATGCTGTAAGAACTCAAGGAACGATATGATCCCCAATTTAACGGAAGCATCAGGTTGGCTTCCAGTGTTCTTTCTTTTTGCCATGGGCATTGCGATGGTGGCCTATGTTGTCTTGGACGGTTACGACTTGGGTGTGGGAATTTTGCTCAACCAAGCTAGCGATCAGGAGAAGGATGTGATGATCTCCTCGATCGGCCCTTTTTGGGATGCTAATGAAACTTGGCTCGTGCTCGGTGTGGGCGTTCTTCTAATTGCTTTTCCCATGGCGCATGGCATTATTTTGACGCAACTGTATTTACCGGTAGGAACCATGTTGGCCGGTCTAATTTTGCGCGGGGTCTCTTTTGACTTTCGAGCCAAAGCTCACTTGCGTCAAAAATCCGTCTGGAATTTTTTATTCTTTTTTGGTAGCTTCTTAACTGCCGCCTCTCAAGGCGTCATGGTTGGTAGAGAAGTCATCGGCTTTGATTCAGGTTACTTGGGTTGGATTTTTGCTTTTATTGTGGCTCTTTGCCTACCTGCTGGCTATGCGCTTTTAGGTGCAAGTTGGCTCATTATGAAGACTTCAGGCGAGCTACAAAGCAAGGCGGTTATATGGGCTAGAAAAAGCTTGCTCTTAACCGCCCTAGGAGTAGGAATTATTTCCATTGCAACCCCATTCTTTAGTCCAGAAATTGCGGCGAAATGGTTCTCTTTTCCCAACATCTTTTTCTTGTTCCCATTTCCACTACTGACTCTGCTTTGCTTTATTGTGATTGACCATACATTACTCAAAATGCGGAATGGCAAAGAGGCCAAAATTTGGGTGCCATTTGGACTGAGTGTGGCGATCTTTGTATTGGCATTTTTAGGCATCGCCTACAGTATGTTCCCCTACATTGTGGTCGGCCAAATGACAATCTGGCAAGCCGCTTCTGCTACAGAATCTTTATGGGTGATCTTCTGGGGTGCGGTCATTGTGCTGCCAACCATCATTGGCTACACCATCTACTCATATAAGATTTTTTGGGGTAAGACAGAGCCTCTAAGTTATTACTAGTTATTAATCGCTTTTTGGGCCGGTTTGGGTCTCTTGGTGGGGGCGTCTAATCCGCCATTAAGAGGCTCTAAAGAGGGTTATAGAGCGCTAAACCTTGTGTCGGCAATCTAATTCTGACCTGGTCACCAAGAAACAAGTTACTGAAAGTTTGAAAATAGAGTGACTTGGGCATGACAGTCTTGGCTTTGTTAGATTAAGCCAAAGGCCGCCAAGAAATATTAAAAATCACTTTCGTGCGGCCTTTCTTTGGGCGTCCGCTTCGGGTCGAGGCTGTGTAAAAACTCAAAATACTTCCATTGATTTAGATTTAAAGCGTGTACACGGGTTTTGACCTTCCATCAAATGCTTCTGGCTAGGCCAACAATTCTGTTTTGGTAATTTGTGATTTTTTAGTAACGCCTCGTAGAGGCGTTAATCAGGTCTGTTTATTACAGATTGAGTAAGGCTTTCGCCTTATGTCGCCATTGCCTTCATCAGATTGCTGCTGCCCATGATCTTCATGACCCGTTTGAGGTTGTAAGCCAGGATATGCAGACTTATTTCTGTAC
>Ga0316228_1001735_pt1 | contig 21122 bp, 22 predicted proteins | sample TBH18021metaG_FD_206005 | JGI IMG/M metagenome (GOLD analysis project Ga0316228, IMG submission 206005) | Freshwater microbial communities from Trout Bog Lake, Wisconsin, USA - TBH18021 | ecosystem: Environmental > Aquatic > Freshwater > Lake > Hypolimnion/Profundal zone | place: USA: Wisconsin... | reverse complement strand
CTTTTACTTATCCTGCCGTATTGCTTCGCTGATATCGGGAGTGTTCTTCACCAGCAAGCGGGCTTTTCAAGCGGCTTTATATTATTTGACTAAAAAAATGCCCGTAGGAAAGACTATCCTAATGGTATAATGTAGCAGGAAATTGGCCGGCGGCAGGAGAAAATAGGCTAATGAGCTGACAAAGGAAGTGAGCCGGTGGCTGCTATCCAGTTGGAAGACATTATGAACCTTACGGTCTCGGCCGGTGAGATCATGCTGAAAAACGGGGCCGAGACATCCCGGGTCGAGGAAACTATGGATCATATTGCCCGGGCCTGCGGCGCCATCAAGGCGGAAAGTTTCGTCATTCCCACAGGGGTGTTTCTTACGGTCACCGACGCCTCGGGTCGGGCGCTGACCACCATGCGGCGGGTAAGGGACCGGACCATTAATCTGGACCGGATCGCCAAGGTCAATGAATTGTCCCGCAGATTGGCTGACCATCGCATGGAATACAACGACGCCAACGCTTTATTGGAAGGTATCGCCAAGGAGCGGACAGGATTTTCTCTGCTGCCTTCGGCTGTCGCTTCAGGCCTTGTGGGCGGCAGTTTCGCTGTATTGCAAAACGGTGGCATCGGGGACATTGCGGCTGCTTTTTGCGGCGCCGCGGCGGTAAGGTATATCGCCCATGCTATTTCGCAACTGCACGGAGTGCGGTTTACATTTGAGTTTCTCGGCGGACTTGTGGCTGCGCTGGTTGGGAGCCTGGTTCATTACTTCTGGCCCTTCCTTAGCCAGGATATCATCATTGTCGGCGGGTTGATGCCGCTGGTGCCGGGAGTGGCTATAACAAACGCCATCCGGGACGTCATTGCCGGCGATCTTTTAAGCGGTCTGTCCCGCGGGCTGGAGGCAGCGCTGACTTCTGTGGCTGTGGCCATGGGAGTGGTGATCGTTCTGGCGATTCATACGGTGAGGTGACAACAATATATGCTGGGATTGAAAATCGCGGCCGTGTTTATTATGGGTGCGGCCATAGGTGTCCTGTACCGGATTCCGCGGAATGTACTGCTTTACGCCAGCTTCAACGGGACGCTCGCCTGGTTGGTTACCTACAGTCTGCTGCAGGCTGGGACCAACATTATTGCCGCCATTTTCGTCGGCAGCCTGGCAATAGGCTCGCTGTCCGAAATGCTGGCCCGGGCGCTGCGTAAACCAGCCACGGTGTTTGTCATTCCCGGATTTATTCCTTTGGTTCCCGGCCGGGAAGCTTTTACCACCATGCAGTTTCTTGTGGAAGGACGCCAGTTGGAGGCTCTGTCCATGGGTGTCCAGACTTTGTTTATGGCAGGAGCTATTGCTTTCGGAATTTTTGTAAGTATTACTGTCTACCGTCTGTCTATTACCTATAAATTAAAAAGTGAGTTTCGGCATGTTGACGAAAGTTAGGGCCTGGATTGAGTGTCAACGGCTTATTAGCCCTGATGATATCATAGTGGCCGCATGTTCGGGCGGACCGGATTCTCTGGCCCTTGTACATATCCTGAGCCGCTTGGCGCCCCAGTGGGAATTGACTTTAGCGGTTGCCCATGTCGATCATATGTTCCGAGGAGCTGAGTCCGAGGCTGACGCGGTTTTTGTCGGCGAATTTTGCGCCGGATTGGGACTGGCGTTTTATCAAACCGCTCTTGATGTTCCAGCCTTCATTGGCAGCAGCGGACGTTCAGCGCAGGATGCCGCCCGGGTTTTGCGTTACCGTTATTTGCGACAGATTGCCGCGAGTCTTGGTGGGGCCAAAATTGCCACCGGGCATCACCGGGACGATCAGGCCGAAACAGTATTGTTGAACCTGTTGCGGGGTGCCGGAAGCGCCGGGTTGGCCGGAATGAAGCCGGCTGATGGCGATATCATCCGGCCGCTTCTTGATATCACGCGGGATGAGATCGAAGCCTATTGCGCAGAGCACGGCTTGAAGCCGCGACTCGACAGTTCCAATCTGAAAACCTATTATTTGCGGAATTATCTCCGGTTGGAGCTTATGCCGCTGCTGGAAGCGCGATTCAACTCCAATCTCACGGAAACGCTGTGCCGCACAGCCCGGCTGGTGGGCGACGAGCATCAGTTCATTGCCGAACAGGCGTCTTGTCTGTCGCCGGATGTGATTCGACAGGACAATACGTATCTTGATATTGACTGTCAGCGGCTGAACATCCTCCATATTGCCCTGCGCCGGGAAATTTTCCGTCAGGCAATTGCAAAAAAACGGGGCAGTCTGAAAGGAATAACCTTTCTCCATGTGGAAAGGTTGGTAGAACTGGCTGCATGCGGGACGGTAGGAAGTATCATCGAGTTGCCTGGCGGACTTATCGCCCGAAGGGGCTATGATTTGGTGACCATCGAGACCCCGACCGTCTTGACGCCGATGCCGCGACTGGTGTCGCCGGGAGTCGAACTGAAAATACCTGGGATTACAACTGTGCCTCCCTTGGATCTGTCGATCACCACACAGTTACTCACAGCCCGGCCCCACGACATCCTGGCCGGCAGCGCCATTTTCGACTGGCGGCAGCTTGTGCCGCCTTTAACCGTCAGAACCCGGCTGGAAGGGGACCGGTTCTGGCCCTCCGGCGCACCAGGCAGCAAGAAACTGAAAGATTTCCTGATTGACGGCAAGGTTCCGCGGGGAGAGCGTGATCATATCCCGCTGATTTGCGACCAACAGGGGATCATCTGGGTGGGTGGCTATCGCCAGACCCAGCGGGCCAGGCCAGACGATTCGACGATGTGTTTTTTGCAGCTTAACATTATAGCAGGAGGACTAACAGGTGATTGAGGATATTCAAGAGATTTTGCTTAGTACTGAGGCGCTGGCTACCCGGGTGAAAGAGCTGGGAGACCAGATCGGCGCTGACTATGCCGGCAAGCAAATCCTGATGATCGGCATACTCAGGGGGGCTGTCATCTTTATGGCGGACCTGGCCAGGGCGATTGATGTGCCGGTTGCCATCGATTTTATGGCTGTTTCCAGTTACGGTATTTCCAGCAGATCCAGCGGCGTTGTACGGATCTTAAAAGACCTGGATGAAAATGTGGAAGACAAACATTTGCTTATCGTGGAAGACATCATTGACACAGGTCTGACTCTCAAGTATTTACTGGATAATCTCCGTTCCCGTAAACCGGCCAGCCTCAAGATCTGTACTTTGCTGAATAAGCCGTCTCGGCGCAAGGCTGAAGTGCCGATTGATTACAATGGGTTCGATATTCCCGACTATTTCGTTGTCGGCTATGGCCTGGATTATGCTGGGAAATATCGTAACCTGCCATTTATCGGGGTGCTGAAACCGAAGGCCTATCAGGGCTGAGGCGCGCATACATATGTAACGCAGGAATTAACAAGGGTACTCGGCTTTAATTGTCACTGCAAGTATTTTATGGTATAATATTGCCCTGTGGACAATAAAGTTGCTGTCCAGTGAGCTCCAGCGAGAGGAGGGTTACCTATTGAATAAGTTTTTTCGCAACGTAAGCTTCTATCTACTTATCATCATCCTCGCTATATCCATTATCGACTATTACTCGTCCCGTACTACAACGAAGCAGGAAATCAGTTATAGCCAATTCCTGCGCTCTGTGGAAGACCAGAAGGTCGAGCGCGTGACGATAGTAGAAAATACAATCCGCGGTAAGCTCAAGGATGGGCAGGAATTCACTACGATTACCCCCAATGACCCAACCCTTATTAATACCTTGCGGGAAAAGAACGTGGATATCAAGGCTGAACAGCCGCCGCAACCGCCATGGTGGACGACCATCTTCTCATCGGTGCTGCCGATGCTGCTACTTATTGGGGTCTGGTTCTTTATCATGCAGCAGACCCAGGGGGGCGGTAACCGGGTAATGTCCTTCGGGAAAAGCCGGGCCAAGCTGCACAGTGAAGATAAGATCAAAGTTACCTTCGGCGACGTGGCCGGGGCAGATGAAGCCAAGCAGGAACTCGAAGAGGTAGTGGAGTTTTTAAAACACCCGAAAAAATTCAACGACCTGGGAGCTCGGATTCCCAAGGGGGTACTGCTGTTTGGGCCTCCTGGAACAGGCAAGACGCTGCTGGCCCGGGCTGTGGCCGGTGAGGCAGGCGTTCCGTTCTTTAGTATCAGCGGTTCGGATTTTGTGGAAATGTTTGTCGGTGTAGGTGCATCTCGGGTGCGGGATTTATTTGAACAAGCCAAAAAGAGCGCGCCATGCATTGTATTTATTGATGAGATTGACGCCGTGGGCCGTCAGCGGGGCGCTGGACTCGGCGGCGGTCATGACGAGCGCGAGCAGACTTTGAATCAGCTGCTTGTGGAAATGGACGGTTTCGGTGTCAATGAGGGGATTATTATCATCGCCGCAACTAACAGACCCGATATTCTTGACCCGGCACTGCTTCGCCCCGGGCGTTTCGACCGTCAGATCGTGGTCGACAAACCGGATGTGAAGGGCCGCCTGGAGATCCTCAAAGTACATACCCGGGGCAAGCCCCTGGCCAAAGAGGTCAATCTTGACGTTATCGCTCGGCGCACTCCAGGATTCACCGGCGCCGATCTGAGCAACCTGGTGAACGAGGCGGCGCTGTTGGCCGCCAGACGCAGCAAAAAACGCGTCGAAATGCCGGAGATGGAGGAATCAGTGGAAAGGGTCGTAGCCGGTCCGGAACGCAAGAGCAAAGTGATCAGCGACAAAGAGAAAAAACTTACGGCGTATCATGAGGCTGGCCACGCTTTGGTCGGCATGATGCTTACTCACACCGACCCGGTGCATAAGGTATCGATTATTCCCCGCGGCCGGGCTGGCGGGTATACGTTGATGCTGCCCAAAGAGGATCGCTATTACGCCACAAGGTCGGAGCTGTTGGATCAGCTCAAGACGCTGCTTGGCGGCCGGGTAGCCGAAGAGCTTGTGCTGGAGGAAATCAGCACCGGGGCGCAAAACGACCTTGAGAGAGCCACCGAACTTGTGCGCAAGATGATTTGCGAATTCGGGATGAGCGAAGCGCTGGGCCCGATCACCTTCGGTCGGCGTCAAGATCAGGTATTCTTGGGCCGGGATATTACCCGTGATCGTAATTATAGCGAAGAAGTCGCCTACTCCATCGACAAGGAAGTCCGCCGGTTGATCGAGGAAGCCTACACCAAGACGATGGAATTGTTAAAAGAAAATATCGGCAAGTTGCATCTTGTCGCTGATAAGCTTCTTGAACTCGAAACCCTGGAAGGGGACCAACTGGCTCAACTCCTGGACACCGGGATCATCGAAGAGAAGGATCTAAAGCCTAAGGATCCGGATATTGCTCCGCGGGACGCTATTCCCGGTCCTGATGAGAGCCATAGTCCCAAGGTGGTCTATATCTCGCGGCAGGAGGCTGATGGTTTATGGCCCAGACGCTCGTAACAGGTGCTGTTGGCGAGGCGCATGTCAAGGTAAGTTCAGAGAATACCGCCGATAAGATGGGTAATGCCGGGGCTATGGTATTCGCGACGCCGATGCTGGTAGCGCTGATGGAGCAGGCGGCCATTGCCGCGGTTAAGCCTCATCTGGCAGCTGGCGAGGGAACTGTGGGCACTAAAGTTGATATAGCCCATCTGGCGGCGACGCCGGTGGGGATGAGTGTCCGGGCAACCGCCAGGTTGGTTGAGATTGCCGGAAAAAAACTGGTGTTTGATGTGGAAGCTTTCGATGACAGGGAAAAAGTCGGCCAAGGCCGCCATGAGCGATATATTATCAATACCGAGGCGTTTTTTGGCAAGGTAGCAGCCAAGAAATAAATAATGAGTATAAGCCGTCTATAAACCTCCAGATGCTGGGAAAGACCAAGTAAGCGCGCGAAGGCAGTACCGTCATGGTGTGACAAGCGAGCTTTCGCCAGGTCTGACGACGCAGCTGGGGGTTTATCGACGAATTGAGAGGTGAAGGCCATGCCGCGAAGATGGATTCCCAATGTCTTGACGGTAATCAACCTCTTTGCCGGACTTGTGGCGATTTTGTTGTCGTTTGTTCAGCAGTGGGAGTTAGCGGTGGCGCTGATTTTCGGAGCGGCGCTGTTTGACAGTCTTGACGGGCGGATCGCCAGACGGCTCAATGTCACCAGCGAATTCGGCAAGCAGCTCGATTCCCTGGCTGATCTGGTTTCCTTCGGAGTAGCTCCGGCGACTATCACTTATTTGCTGGTTTTTGCCCACAGCGGCTGGAACGGGTATGTGCTTGCCGCCATATTTCCGGTGTGCGGGGCCTTGCGGTTGGCCCGTTTTAACATCTCCAGCGTGAAAGGTTATTATATCGGCCTGCCGATTACGGTGGCTGGTCCGATACTGGCTTGCTCGGCCTTCTTTGCCCAGACCATGTCGGTAACGGTGCAGGCGTTGATTTTATTGATTTTGTCCGGACTCATGATTTCGACAGTCAAAGTCCCCAAAATGTAGTAAAGGCCGTTGAAAAAGACCAATCTGCGTCGTTGGTGCTCCGGGAGCGCGCTTGCCGTACGCCATCATGTACTGTCTGCGCGCGCTTCCTCGCATCCGCCTAGCATCTCGGCCTTTTTGAACGGCCTGAGGTTTTGCGGCAGCAAATAAAAACCCCATCGCTTAGGCGATGGGGTTTTTTGTGATTTGAGTGTTAGGCTTCGTGATGCCTGTGGCCTCTGCCGGGGAAGGCCTGGCGCAGTTGCTGGATATCTTGTTTCAGGGTGTCGTGGTCGACGCCCAGGGTGGTGGCGACGTCTGACCATCTATTGTTGATTTTTTTCAGGGCCAGGATATCATCCATCGATTTGCCGGTATTCTGGGCTAGCAGACCGGCCATGGCGACATCGCGGGGAAGGTAACCCTGGTCAAAGAGGGCGAAGGTAGCTTGCTTGTCCAGTCCCAGTTTGGCGTTCAGGCGGTTGCTTAGAAGAGTATTGCGAGTCGCTTTGAACTGTTCCTTGGTGATATTCAGGGTCTTGGCGACGTCTTTCCAGCTGTTGTCTGCTGTTTTTAGAGCCAGAACGTCGTCCAGCGACTTGCCGCTGGCCTGGGCCAGAAAGGCTGCCCGGTTCAGATTGCGCATCGGCACACCGTCGTTAAGATACTTGAGGACAGCGGATTTATCGATGCCATAGGTTTCCGACAGGCGGGAAGCGGCTTTATCAGGATCGACATGACGCTGTCCGAACGCCGGGCGCTGGTCGTCGGCCCGATCGGCCTGGGCGATGTATGGGACTGCAATCCCGGCCAGGATAAAGGCCCCGATGGCAATGGCGGCAATGGTTTTTTTGGCTGACAGTTTCATGGTTTCATTCCTCCATCTATACTTTGCATTTTATCAGCCTTTTGGGGCTGTGAGCTTAGTATAGAATGGGAATATGACAAAACAATGACAAACGAACTTGACAATACTTATTTGTCCGCCGGCAGGGTAAAGGTGAAAGTCGATCCTGCCCCTGGCACGCTATAGACTGAGATTTCACCGCCCATTGCGTTGACCAGCTTTTTGGTTATGGCCAGCCCGAGTCCGGTACCGCCGGCGCTGCGGGAGCGGGATTTTTCGACCCGGTAAAACCTGTCCCAAAGGTGGGGCTGGTCGACCTCGGGTATTCCGGGGCCATGGTCAGCGACAGAGACGGCGAGCTGACTGTAAACCTCTTTAACAATGATGTCCACTGAGGAGCCGTCCGGAGAATAGCGGATAGCGTTTCCGAGCAGATTGGCGATGACCTGGGCCAGGCGCCCTGGGTCAGCCAATACGAGAGGGAGACCTGACGGAATATTGAGGATGGCGTTCAGTCTTTTTTCGGCCAGCAGGTGGTCATATTTCGCCAATTCGTTTGGCAAGTAGGTGGTTAGATCCAGCTTTTCCGGCACAATCGTCAGTTCACCGGCCTCCAGTTGGGCTAAATCAAGCAGGTCCCGGATCAGTCTGTCGATATGCAGGCTTTCTTCAACAATGGTTTGCAGGTAACGCTGCTGTTTTTCGGGGCGCTCCACCATACCGTCATGCAGGGCTTCAGCCAAAGCCTGAATGGATGCTATCGGGGTCTTTAGCTCGTGGGATACGTTGGCCAGAAAATCTCGCCGGTTTTGTTCGGTGTGGGCCAAAGATTCAGCCATGCTGTTGAAGACCTGCCCCAGACGGCCGATTTCGTCGTTGCCTGTGGCCTTGGTTCGGCTGCTATAATCTCCGCCGGCGAACAGGGCGGCAGCCTTGCTGATATTGGCGATAGGCCGGGTGAGGCTGCGGGCGATGAAAAAGCCCAACGCGGTTGCGGCCACCGTGCCGACAAGCAGGGCAAGGATAAGAAGCCGGTCAAGGGCTTGGACAGTCTGATTGATACCGGTGATCGGAGTGTAGAGAAACATCGCCGCAGGGATTTGAGTCCCGGTAATGGGAAGGGCGACGGTGATTGATGGGTCAGGCTGGTTTCTGGCGTTGCGGACCCAGGACTGGGGAGTGCCGGAAAATACGCCTTCAAACTGACCTGCATTTTCTGTCAACGCCCGGAGCCAGCGTGACGGCGGATTTCCGGCCAACGTTTTTCCCTGCTGGTTTACTACCCAGATGTTTACGCCGACAAGATCGCCGATAAGGTCCAGGCGGTGGGGTGGGTTACCGCTGGCTATTGTCGGTGAAATGAGGGTTACCACGACGCTGCCTTTGGACAGCAGCTCACGGCGTTTATTTTCTACGACATGCTCGCGAATCAGAAAGGAGATGAATATGCCGAAACTGACGGTGGTGACGAGGATGACGGCGATGTGTGACAGCAGCAGGCGGCCGAAAATGGAGCGGGTCATTTGGTTATCACCTCGAATTTGTAGCCGATGCCCCACACGGTGTGAATATAGGGATTATCCGCGACAGCTATTTTTTGGCGCAGTCTTTTCACTGTCGCGTCCACTGTCCGGTCATCGCCTTCAAAGCCATAACCCCAGACATTGGTCAAAAGCTGCTCCCGGGAGAAAACCACTTTTTGATGGCGGGCCAGGAATACAAGCAGGTCATATTCTTTCGGCGACAGCGCTACCGGTAAACCGTCGCGTTCCACCCGCTGGGCAGCAGGGGTGATACTGAGGCCGGAAAAAGTCAAGACATCCGAGGTCTCGTAAATAAGGCCGCTGCGCCGCAGAACAGCCCGGACCCGGGCCACCAGTTCCCGGGGACTGAACGGCTTGGTGACGTAGTCGTCGGCGCCGAGGGAGAAGCCGGTCATTTTATCTGTTTCGGTACTTTTGGCGGTCAGGAAAATCACCGGCACCTTGCGGGTCAGGGCCCGGCAGATTTCCCAGCCGGTCCGTTTGGGCAGCATGACATCAAGGATTAACAGATCAGGCTGTACCTCTGCCTCGATATCGAGGGCCTGTTCACCGTCGGATGCGGTGTAGACAGTGAATCCTTCGCGTTCCAGATATAATTGAACCACTTCACAAATGCTGGCTTCATCATCAGCCACTAAAATTTTTACAGTCATTTTTCAACCTCCGTCTTGATGCGCATGGTGAAACATGCTATTATGTTCCTGGACAAACCTCGCGGGCAGGCGGCATCCTCGTGAGCCTTACCTACCGTGACGCGGAATGAATACTTACATATTGCTTGAGTGTAGACCGCTTGGATCCCTGGGACCAAGACGGAGAGGACGAGTGTTTATTGGCCTTCCTGTCTGCGGGAAGGCTTTTTCGTTTTCTGATTTTTAACTTCGAGGATAGGAGATATTGTTTATGAATGTTATAAGCCGGGTTGCAGCCTTAAGAACTAGCATTGCCACACTCAGACGCCAGGGGAAATCGGTGGGGTTGGTACCCACTATGGGTTATTTGCATGAGGGACATTTAACTTTGATGCGGCAGGCCCGGGCAGGTCACGATGTTGTGGTTGCCAGCATTTTCGTCAATCCCCTGCAGTTTGGGCCTAACGAAGATTATGGGGTTTACCCGCGGAACATTGAGCAGGATAGCTTGCTGGCAGCTGGCGCAGGGGTGGACATCCTGTTTGTGCCGGAGGTGGAGGATATGTATCCCGGCGGCTACCAACAGATGTTGACTTTTGTTGATGTTCAAGGGCTGACGGCGCGTCTTTGCGGGGCTGCTCGTCCCGGCCATTTTCGCGGGGTGGCAACTGTTGTCAGCAAGCTTTTCAACATTGTCCAGCCAGACGCGGCTTATTTCGGCCAGAAAGACGCCCAACAGGTGATTGTCCTCAAACGGATGGTGGAAGACCTGAATATGAACCTGCGAATAGTCTGTGTGCCTATCGTCAGGGAAAAGGATGGTCTGGCAATGTCTTCGCGTAATTGTTTTCTAAATCCTGCCGAGCGCCAGGCTGCTTTGGTATTAAACAGGTCACTGAAGCTGGCGGAAGAAAAACTGCGGACCGGAGAACAGGACGCCTCGCGGCTTGTCGCTGCGATGCGGGAACTCATCTGCGCCGAGCCCCTGGCCAGTATTGACTATATTTGCGTTGCTCATCCGGACACCATCGCCGAACTGACTGTTGTCGACGGTCGGGCGCTCATCGCCCTGGCGGTGCGAATCGGCAAAACCCGGCTGATTGATAACTTGTTGTGGGAAGGGTAACCCTGATGTTATTATTATCACCTGCGCTGTCATTGATGAGAAGAGCGGGTCGGAAGTTTCCGGCCGAGGGCGGCGTTTTGTTGGCTGATTGACAGATTGTACACTTTATATCTATGATAAAGGGTAGTCCTTTCTATAGTGTGTGATCGTTTGGAAGCAGGAGGAAAACAGGATGCGCACCAAAATATTAGCATTGCTGCGGCAAGATCCCGGCAGCTACATATCCGGCGAGGAGGTTTCCCGGCATCTGGCTGTATCGCGGACAGCCGTCTGGAAACATATTCAGGTTCTTAAGCAGGACGGCTATGATATTGAGGCCCATTCACGGCTGGGATATCGTCTATGCGGGGCTCCTGATCTGTTGTTGCCGGAGGAGATTGGTTCGCGGCTGACAACCAAAATTTTCGGACAGAGAATTCATTACCTCCCGAGCGTCAGCTCAACCAATACAGATGCAAAGCGGCTGGCAACCGACGGGTGTCCGGAAGGTCTTATTGTGGTCGCCGAGGAACAGATCGGCGGCAGAGGGCGCCTGTCCCGGGGCTGGTTTTCGCCTTTTGGCAAAGGTATCTGGCTCTCGCTGGTGCTCAGGCCTCCTTTCAGCCCGCAAGAGGCCCCCAAATGCACCATGCTTGCCGCCGTTGCTGTGAACAAGGCTATTCGAAGGGTGACGGGGGTGGCCTGCGGCATCAAGTGGCCTAATGATATTCTCTGTGATGACAAGAAACTGGTGGGCATTCTCACCGAAATGACGGCTGAAATGGATGCCATCAATTATGTGGTAATCGGTATGGGGATCAATGTCAATGTCGCCGCCGCCGATTTTCCGCCTGACCTTCAAGCAAGCGCCACTTCTTTGGCGATTGCCGCCGGTCATCCTTGGTCCCGCCTGGAACTGCTGACAGCGATCCTGGAAGAAATCGAAAAGATTTATCAACTGACCATCGAGAGGGGATTCGCACCGGTGCTCGATGAGTGGCGGGCCGAATCCGTCACCTTGGGGCGGATGGTCGATGTCTTTGGAGTGGGTCGAAAATTTTCCGGTGTTGCCATCGACATTGCCGATGATGGCGCATTGCTGGTGGAAACCGAGAGCGGCCTGGAAAGAGTTGTGGCCGGTGACGTGTCCATCAGGGCGCAGAAAAAGGAGGGGTAGCCTGTGGCGGTTCGCTATATGGTTCTGGCTGGGCTTTTTGCCGCTCTGATTGCTATCAGTTCGCAGGTTACTATTCCGATTGGTCCGGTTCCGCATACCCTGCAGGTGTTTTTTGTCATGTTGGCAGGAATGGTGCTTGGCGGCCGCTGGGGGTTCACCAGCGTGGCTGTCTGGGTGCTGCTGGGGTTGTTCGGCCTGCCGGTGTTCGCCCAGGCAAAAGGCGGATTGTCGGTTTTGGTCGGCCCAACCGGCGGTTTTCTGATCGGCTTTATGTTGTGTGCATTCTTGGTAGGCTGGCTGACCGAACAGGTTGGTGTTTCTGCCGTAAAAACCACTTGTATTATGCTGCTGGGGTTGGCGGTGGTGTATCTGGCCGGACTAGCCGGTTTTATGGCCAGCTTCGCCTATTTTCTCCATAAGCCTATGACCTGGAGTGAGGCGCTGACTCTGGCGGTGGTCCCGTTCTTGCCCTTTGATCTCATCAAGACGCTGATGGCTGCTTATATCGGCGTGAAGGTTCGACAAGCGCTCAGCCGGGCCGGGTATATTCAGAACCGGTAATTTTTTGCGCGGGAGTGAAAAACAGATTATGTTATTGGTATTCGACGTTGGCAACACCAATATTGTTCTCGGGGTATACGACGGCGCTAATTTGCTTTATCACTGGCGGATATCTACCGACAGGCAGAAAACCGCCGATGAGTACGGGGTGCTGCTGAACAGCCTTTTTATTCACCGGGCTCTCGGGATGAAGGATATCAGCGCCGCGATAATTTCTTCTGTTGTGCCGCCGCTGATGGCGCCACTGACCAGGATGTGCGAACGCTATTTCAAGGTGGAGCCGCTGGTTGTGGGACCGGGAATCAAAACAGGGATATGCATCAAATACGAGAATCCGCGGGAAGTAGGGGCGGACCGTGTCGTCAACGCTATCGCCGCTTATGAAAAACACGGCGGTCCGGTTATTGTCGTCGATTTCGGGACAGCCACCACGTTTTGCGCTATCGATCAAAATGGTGACTATCTGGGCGGGGCAATTGCGCCGGGTATTGGGATTTCCACCGAGGCTCTCTTCCAGCGGGCCGCGAAATTGCCCAGGATTGAACTTGTAAAACCCAAAACGGTTATTTGCCGGAATACTGTTTCCAGTATGCAGTCAGGCATTATTTTCGGCTTTGTTGGGCAAGTGGATGAGATCGTCCGGCGGATGCATGAAGAACTGGGCAACGAAGCTGGCGTCGTCGCTACCGGGGGCTTGGCCAATCTGATCGCCCGGGAGTCGCGAACCATCCAGTTCGTGGAGCCTTTCCTGACCCTTGAGGGTCTGAGAATCATCTATGATCGCAATGCGGCCGCCGTGAAAGGCTAACTTTTCAACCCTTTGTCAAAGCAGCGCTGGTGGCAAGGGGTTATTTGCGTTTGTCCGGGATATGGACTTGGGTGATTGATTTATAGATAATTGTCAATAATAACCTGGATGCTGCCATCGCGCAGTCTCCCGGGTGGGTTTGCCGACAGTAAGGGATCTGCGCTTGTAGGAGGTGACGAAAGTGAATATCGGAAGTGTAGCTATTGCCGAGCCTGTGATCATCCTAGCGCCGATGGCCGGGGTCACTGACCAGCCGTTCCGACTGCTGGCCAAGGAGATGGGTTGTAGTCTTGTCTATTCCGAGATGATCAGCGACAAAGGGCTGATTTATCAAAACTGCCATACTGAGGCTATGCTCCAAATTGATGACCAGGAACGGCCGGTGGCGGTGCAGATTTTTGGTTCCGAACCTGAAAGTATGGCCGAGGCGACCAGAATTGTGGTTCGCGCCGGGGCCGATATTGTCGATATCAACATGGGTTGTCCTACTGCGAAAATCGTGAAAAATGGGGAGGGCTCGGCCCTGATGCGCCGGCCTGAGCTGGCTTACCGGATCATGGCCAGCGTGGTGGAGGCGGCAGAAGTTCCTGTCACCGTAAAAATCCGCAGTGGCTGGGATGAGGCGTCGATTAACGCCGTGGAGCTGGCAAAACTGGCTGAACAGGCTGGAGTTGCCGCTATTGCCGTCCACGGGAGGACCAGAGCCCAGTTTTATGCAGGCAAAGCCGACTGGCAGATTATCAGACAGGTGAAAAACAGTATCGGTATCCCGGTTATCGGTAATGGTGATATTCGCACACCGCATGAAGCCGGGCGTATGTTGACGGAAACAGGCTGTGATGGCATAATGATAGGGCGGGGCGCCCAAGGTAATCCTTGGTTGTTCCGGCAAATCCTGCATTATTTGACCACCGGCTCCTCGATTCCGGCACCGGATCTTATCGAAAGGACTGCGGTGCTGCTGCGGCATCTTGATATGCTTATTGCTTGTAAGGGTGAATATATCGCCGTGCGGGAGATGCGTCGCCATGCCGCCTGGTATACCAAGGGTCTGCGCCATGCCGCTGAAATCCGGCTGCGTTTCAATCAGGCTGAAAGGCGGGAAGATTTTGCCCGTATCTTGGAGCTGTTTTGTCAACCGCTTATTGAGGTGACTTCATGATACCGATACTGCCTGTAGCTAACGGAGTATTGCCAAATCCGCACGGCGGTAAAATTACCGGTGTGTTTATTTTTGAGCAGGGGGGCGAGACTCTTGCCCAAATGGGAAGCGGCCAGGATGTTCTGATTTGCCCCTGGGTGCCTGATATTCAAAATCTTTACCCGGTGGGTGTCGTCGCCCGGTTGGCCAGGGTGTGGACCCAGGTGATTATCGATCCCGCCGGGAAGGAATGTCCGGTCTTAATGGCGGTGCTGGAAGGCCGGGGCCATGCCCGCTGGCGCAGTCTGCAGGTAAAGGGTCCTTATGTTATGGCAACCGAAGTTGAGCGACTGAATTTGAAAGACACTCGCCAGGAGTATCCGGCCATATCAGGGGCCGGTTGGATGCCGGCGGGGGGATTTACCGAGTTTAGGGCTGAAGCGGACATCCCTGTCACTGTATACGGCACCGATCTGGAAACCGGCCGGGAGGTTAGTCTGTGCGCTAATTTGGGAGGTCTGGTTACCCAGCAGCAGGCTCACACCATCGAACACGGCATGATTCGCGCCCTTAAAACCTACGGCCTGTGCACTCCCCGTACTCTTTTGGATTCTATGGTCAGAGAAACCGACGAATTAAAGAAGTCGGTAGAGTTGGGCATTCAATTTACCATGCCTGAGATGATCGGCCGGACCTCCACCGGAGCGTGCGGCAATCCAATGAGCAACTTGGCCCAATTTTATCTGGCCCAAGAATTTGTTGACAATGTCAGTGCCGGCAAATCCTTGAATAGGTCGCTATATGACGCCAAGCGCAGCGCGATGTCCCAGTTGACCGATGAACTGGGCCTGTCGATGCAGCAAGGCGTACGGGCGCTGCAGGGGCTGAAAAAGGGCATGTATCATGATGATACTCCCCTCAAGGTTGAAACCTGCAAGAAAGTCATCCGTCGATTTCCCTTTGAACCCTGGGATTAAATGGGAATTTGTGGTAATATGGACTTGAGCAGCGCAAAAAAAAGTGCTAAAATATGTATGTACACAATGTTGTGCACATATACTAGCAGGGAGCGGTAAAAAATGCTGCTGCGCATTGGCGACAAAATTATCAACCGTCAAAAAATTTATGGCGCCGTCGACGCCATCCTGGAAATGCGAAGCCGGGGCTTCTCTCAACAGGAGATTGCCAATAAGATTGGTCTTGACCGTACGGTTATCTCCCGTCTGGAAACACTCGGTGAGGTCCGTAAGGGCGGGCGGGTTGCACTGATTGGCTTTCCGATCCAAAATTGCGCCGAGCTTTCCGAAATGGCACGCCAGGAGGGGGTAGACTACTGCCTGTTGTTGTCCGAAAAAGAGCGCTGGGAGTTCGTCGAAAGCAAGACCGGCGTCGAGTTGTTCAATAAGATCATGGAGATCATCAGTATTCTTCGAACTTTCGATATGGTCATTATCCTCGGTTCCAATTTGCGGATCAAACTGATTGCAACCTTGTTGGATAAAGACGTGATCGGCGTGCAGATCGGGGAGTCACCTATCGCTGAAGATAAATATGTGAACATTGAAGACATTCGTCATATAATCCATCAACTACACTAGTCGGGAGGCGCGGATGAAACGAGTGGTAAGCATCAGCCTGGGATCTTCCAGGCGGGACCACCAAGTGGTGCAAGATTTCGGTGGTCACACTTTCTCTATTGAGAGAATTGGCACCGATGGCGATAAACAGAAGGCAATCCAGCTTATTCGCGAGCTTGACGGCAAAGTCGATGCTTTCGGACTGGGAGGCACCGACCTGTATATCTATGCCGGAGACAGACGCTATACCTTCCGGGAGTCAGCCGAGATAGCCTCTGCCGCCCGGATCAGTCCCATTGTAGACGGCAGTGGGATAAAGAACACCCTGGAAAGACGGGTGATTCGTTTTCTCGAGACTCAAGCGGGAATGAGCTTTTCAGGGAAAAAGGCTCTGCTGGTCTGTGCGGTCGATCGCTTCGGTTTGGCGGAAGCTTTGGTGGACGCAGGGACCGAGACAGTCTTTGGCGACTTACTCTTTGGGCTTGGGTTGCCTTTCCCGATTCGCAAACTTACGACCCTGGCGCGGCTGGCGTCATTGGTGGCGCCGATCATTACCTGGTTGCCGATTAGTCTTTTCTATCCGACCGGCGAGCAGCAAAATGAGTTCAAACCGCGTTTTGGCCGTTATTTCCATGAGGCTGACATTATTGCCGGGGATTTTCACTTCATCCGGCGCTATATGCCGCTGGAACTCAGTGGGCAGCTGATAATAACCAATACGGTAACCCAGGCTGATGAGGCTCTTCTTAAGAAGAGGGGCGTCGCCACGCTGGTTACCACAACTCCTGAAATGGGAGGCCGTTCCTTCGGAACGAATATATTGGAAGCGGTGCTGGTTACCTTGGCCGGGAGAAAACCGGAAGAGCTGACAGCCCAGGATTATGGCCGTATTCTAGATGAAATCGGCATTGAACCGAGGGTTAAAGCGCTTAGTTGATGAAGGGGGGTCCATATTGTGGATCAGTTTGCATTTATAGTTCACCCGCTTACGGCAAGGGATTTTTGCAGAAAATTCCCGTTTGCCCACAACTGGTCGGACGGATTCATTGAAAGGATTATGAATTATATTCCCCCGTTCAAAGTCTCCAATGTTCAGGGGATTGAATCGCCGCATAACAACACCCAGGGCTGGTTTGTCGGGTGCCCGCTGACATCGCGGCAGATGGTGGAAATGCCGGAACCTTATGTTATGAAAAAAATTATCAAGGCAGGCAAAGTCGCTGAAAAGCTTGGGGCGAAAATCGTCGGTCTCGGGGCGTTTACCTCTATTGTCGGTGACGCTGGGATTACTGTCGCCCAAAATCTGAATATTGCTGTCACTACAGGCAATAGTTATACAGTGGCCACTGCCCTGGAGGGAACGCGCCAGGCGGCAAAATTGCTCGGACTGAGCATGGAGCGGGCCAATGTCGTCGTTCTGGGGGCAACTGGTTCGATTGGCGCCGCCTGTGCGCAGATTCTGGCGCGGGAAGCGCGCTATCTGACTCTTGTCGCCCGAAATGAAGCCAAGCTGGAAAAACTTGCTGGCCAGATTTTCCGTTCCACAGGATTAGCTGTGAAGGTAACGGCTAATACTAAATCCGCGCTGAAGGCTGCTGACATCGTGATTGCCGTGACAAGTGCGGTGGATAGTCTCATTGAGCCGGAAGATCTGAAAATCGGCGCCATTGTTTGCGATGTTGCCCGTCCCCGTAATGTCTCGCGACGCGTTACCGAAATGCGGGACGATGTGCTGGTCATCGAGGGCGGAGTGGTGGAAATTCCCGGAGATGTCAATTTTGGCCTGAATTTCGGTTTTCCGCCGAAGACGGCTTACGCTTGTATGGCAGAGACAATGATTTTGGCGCTTGAGCAGCGTTACGAAAATTTTTCCCTGGGCCGTGACCTAACAGTAAAACAAGTGGAAACCATCGAACAACTTGCCAAGAAGCATGGTTTTAAAATCGCGGGTTTCCGTAGTTTTGAGCGTGCGCTGAGCGCCGAAGAAATTGGAGTCATTAAGGCTAACATTGCGGCGAAAAGTGTTGTCCCAAAGGAGGGAATCTGTTAGAAGGCGTTGACAAACCACTTTTTTACACCTATAATAAATTCTAAATGAGGGGTATATCCCCCAAAAGCCGTAAAGTGTCAAGTTGTTCACTTGACACTATTTATATTGCCTATGCCGACAGGGGGGCAATTTTCCCAGCTCCAGAATAAGATAATACAGTTTTACCACCCAATTTAATGGATAAGAAGGGGAGCAAATTATGGCTGAAAAGCAGATTATCCTGACAGCTGAGGGCTTGAAAAAGATAGAACACAAGCTGGACTACCTGAAGTCGGTTCGCCGCCGGGATGTGGCGGAGCGCATTAAGCAGGCTATTGAATTCGGCGATATCAGCGAGAACTCCGAATACGAGGACGCCAAAAACGAGCAGGCATTCATCGAAGGCGAAGTACTGACCTTAGAAAAAATGCTGCGCAACGCCAAGCTTATCGACGAAGATGAAATAAGCGCAGACGTGGTGACTTTGGGTTCTACAGTTATCCTGAAAGATCTCGAATTCGGCGATGAACTCGAATACACCATTGTCGGCTCGGCTGAGGCGGACCCGACTGAATTTAGAATCTCTAATGAATCTCCGGTGGGTGAGGCTATTTTAGGCCGCAAAGTTGGCAGTGTCGTGGAAGTCAATGTGCCGGCCGGTTCATTAAAGTATGAAATCGTTGATATCAAGGGCATCTAGATTCCTAGCTGCTGTGAGGGAGTAAGTGTTTATGACCGAAAACCTGGACCAGGTCTTGGCGTCCGGCGAGGAAATCAGCGAACTGATGCGGATACGGCGAGAAAAATTGGCGGCCATTGCGGCTCGAGGTATCGAACCCTTTGGCCGCAAATATAATGTTACACACCATGCAGACCAGATCCTGGCCGAGTTTGAACAACTGGAAGGTCAGACGGTAAGGCTGGCGGGAAGAATTATGGCCATCCGTGGTCATGGTAAGGCCAGTTTTGCTCATTTGATGGACATGTCCGGCAGAGTCCAGCTTTATCTTCGCCAGGACGTACTGGGAGACGAGCTTTACGAGAATTTTGGTCTTCTGGATATCGGCGACATCGTCGGAGTGGAAGGCGAGGTTTTCAGAACTCAGCGCGGTGAAATCAGTGTGAAGGCGGCGGGCTTTGACATTCTGGCCAAATCCCTGCGGCCGCTGCCGGAAAAGTGGCATGGACTGAAAGACGTCGAGATCCGTTATCGTCAGCGCTACCTGGATCTCATCGTCAACCCGGAAGTGCGCGAAACTTTTGTGATGCGCAGCAAGGTAATCCAGTCGCTCAGGCGCTATCTGGAAAGCCAGGACTTCCTGGAAGTGGAGACGCCGATGATGCATCCCATAGCCGGCGGAGCGGCGGCCAAACCATTTGTCACCTATCACAATGCGCTGGACATGAACCTTTACATGCGGATTGCGCCTGAATTATACCTCAAACGGCTGATTGTCGGCGGCTTTGAAAAAGTATATGAAGTCAATCGGGTTTTCCGCAATGAGGGCATCTCCATCAAACACAACCCGGAGTTCACCCTGCTGGAACTGTACCAGGCCTACGCCGACCACGAAATTATTATGCGTCTTACCGAGCAAATCATTGCCCAGGCGGCCCAAGAAGTGCTTGGTACAACCAAGATTATCTATCAGGGCCAAGAGATTGATCTGACCCCGCCCTGGCCGCGGATATCGATGACTGATGCTGTTAAAAAATACGGCGATGTCGATTTTTCCACTGTAGAAACAGTGGATGAAGCCCGGGCTATCGCGCAGCGGCTTGGAGTCAAATATGAATCGAAACAAGGCATTGGCGGCATTTTGAATAATGTTTTTGAAGAAGTTGCAGAAAAACATCTTATTCAACCGACCTTTGTTACCGGTCATCCCACCGAAATTTCGCCGCTGGCCAAACGCAACAAAGACAATCCGGATATCACCGACCGGTTTGAGGCCTTTATCTTTGGCCGCGAAATCGCCAATGGCTTCTCAGAACTGAACGATCCCATCGACCAGAGAGAACGCTTCGTCGGTCAGGTGGCTCAGCGGGAGTCAGGGGATGACGAGGCCCACATGATGGACGAGGATTATGTGACTGCCCTGGAATACGGCATGCCTCCCACCGGCGGGCTGGGGATCGGCATCGACCGACTGGTGATGTTTTTTACTGATAACTACTCCATCAGAGATGTTATTCTCTTTCCCCATATGCGGCCGCTGCGAGATTAGCAGGCGCACAGCCTCATCATAAGAGTTTTTAAAGTACACATAGGCAGACCAAGGGTCTGCCTTTCTTATATATATAGGAATGATTCACTGCGGACAAGCAGTCGGCTGTCGGCTAAAGGTCATGCAAGACGCTGTTTTCAGGAGAAACGATGGAAATAACATTCGCCTTCACTCACGGATTTATCCTGGCCCTCGGCCTGATTCTGCCGCTGGGGGTGCAGAATGTCTTTATCTTTATGCAAGGAGCTCACCATACAAGGTTGGCAGGGGCGCTGCCGGCCGTTATAGCAGCCGCTCTGGCTGACACTGTGCTGATCGCAGGTGCGGTGGGCGGAGTTTCGCTGGCGGTTCTCAATTTTCACTGGCTCCAGGTAACGCTCTTGATTTCTGGTATAGTGTTTTTGGGCTATATGGGATGGATAACGTGGCGCAATAGCACTGAACTTCATCAGGCCGAAAGCGAAAGCTGGCCGTTAAGACGCCAGGTGCGGTTTGCTTTGTCGGTATCTTTTTTAAACCCCCACGCCATTATCGACACCATTGGGGTTATCGGCACCAGTTCCCTGTCCTATGCCGACACCGACAAAATAGCGTTTGCCTGCGCAGTCATCCTGGTTTCCTGGCTCTGGTTCATCTTCTTGGCGATTGCCGGGCGCATGGTAAAGGTGCTGGATGACTCCGGTCAGCTGCTCAAGGCAGCGAACCGACTGTCGGCTATTATTATGTGGGGCAGCGGTCTGTATCTTTTGTATCGCTTAAGCCTGATAACATAAGTAAATAGCCTTGACAACGGCTGGTCCTTATGCTAATATATCATTTGCGCCATAGGAAACTTCCTGCGGCGATTTACCAAAAAGAGCCTGTTGACAGAGCCTTACCGGCCGTGTTAATATAAGAAAGTCGCCTCTGAGCGGTGCTGGAGAATGAAACCAGAGCAGCAAAGAAGCGGCAAGGCTACCAAGATTAATGTGTTGACAGGGTCGCAAGATTATGTTAACATGTAATAACGTCACTGATGCCGGCGATGATCGGAAAGGGTGACAGTGTTCCT
>Ga0316228_1001733_pt1 | contig 21135 bp, 16 predicted proteins | sample TBH18021metaG_FD_206005 | JGI IMG/M metagenome (GOLD analysis project Ga0316228, IMG submission 206005) | Freshwater microbial communities from Trout Bog Lake, Wisconsin, USA - TBH18021 | ecosystem: Environmental > Aquatic > Freshwater > Lake > Hypolimnion/Profundal zone | place: USA: Wisconsin... | reverse complement strand
CGGGCGCGGTGGTGTCGGCGCAGCAGGGCCCTTTCATAGGCCCCGGAGCGGATGGTGGCGTCGGTCCCGATTACGCCGATGACCGGATACTCCTTGTTCCCGGCGGCGAACGCCGCCGCCCGCGCCCCGGGCTCGATCACCCCGCTGATGGGAATCTGCCGGAACTCGCGTTTGATCGGCTGAAGAGCCAACGCCGTGGCGGTATTGCAGGCTATGACTATCTGTTTGGCATCCATCTCCTGCAGGTAGAGGATGATCTGGCGCATAAAGGCGATGATGGTGGGCCCGGTCTTGCCGCCATAGGGCACGCGGGCGGTGTCGCCGAAATATACAAGGTCTTCGCGGGGCAGCGCCGCGCGGATAGCGCGGGCGACGGTGAGGCCGCCGAGGCCGCTGTCGAGTACGACGATGGGAGATGAAGGAGACACCAATAGCCCTTCGGCAGCCGGCGATCAACAAAAGCATGAGGCCGGGCGCTAGAAGCCTGGCGCTGGAGTATTTATCGGACTTGCCGCCCATGCGGCTTGACATTATGCCCGGTGAACTAAATACTGACTAACACACCCTTAGGAGATCCATCATGACTACGGCACTGGAAGGCAAGCGAATTCTGATCGTCGATGATGATCCGGATGTACTGACCAGCATCGAGGCGGCTTTCGAGCCCACAGGCGCCGTGCTCGATACGGCGTCCAACGGCAACAAAGCCGTGGAACTGGCCGAGAAGAACCAGCCGGACCTGGTGATTCTGGACATGATGCTGCCCGGCCGCAGCGGGTTTCTGGTTCTGGAAAAAATCAAGGCCCGCAAGCCCCGCAATTCCAAGCCGATGGTCATCATGATCACCGGCAACCAGGGGGCGCGGCACAAGATGTACGCCGAAACTCTGGGAGTCAGCGAATATTTCACCAAGCCGGTGAAGATGGATCGGCTGCTGACCACTGCGGAGAGGCTGCTGGGAGCACCGGCGACTTTGCCGACCCCGCCAGTTCCGCCGGCGGCACCGCCGACAGCGGGGTAGGAGAGGGAAAAACTGGGAAGAAATGCCGCATGGGGCGTGGAGAGACGTGACGCAGTGGCGGATGAGGGACATTACGGAATTCCGTTGTGCCCGAAGAAGACCCCAAGGTTTGATCCGGGGCGCATTACCCTGTAGATTAGGGGCCATCTCCTTATGCCTAGACGCACTGACATACATTCGATACTAATCATCGGCTCTGGTCCTATTGTCATCGGGCAAGGCTGCGAGTTTGACTATTCCGGCGTGCAGGCTTGCCGCGCGCTTAAGGAAGAAGGCTATCGCGTTGTCCTGATAAACAGCAATCCGGCGACGATCATGACCGATCCGGAATTCGCCGATGCCACCTACATCGAGCCAATCACGCCCGAAGCGGTGGAGAAAATCATCCTCCGCGAGAAAACGGCGGGGAAACCCATAGATGCCGTGCTGCCGACCTTGGGCGGGCAGACGGGTCTCAATACCGCCATGGCCTGCTACGACAAAGGGATCTTCACCGCGCACGGCGTGCAAATGATCGGAGCCAACCGCGAAGCTATTTTTCGCGGCGAGGACCGGCAGGTGTTCAAAGACCTGATGATCAAGATCGGCCTGAAAGTTCCCCTGAGCGGCGTGGTGCATTCGCTGGAAGAAGGGCGCAAGGTCATGACTGGCCTGGGGTTGCCGGTAATCATCCGACCCGCGTTCACCCTGGGAGGCACCGGCGGCGGGATCGCGTATAACGTCGAGGAATTCGAGGCCATAGTCAGCCGGGGACTGGATGCATCGCCGGTCAATGAGGTGTTAATCGAACAGTCGGTGATCGGTTGGAAGGAATTCGAGATGGAAGTGATGCGCGACCGCAACGATAACGCGGTCATCATCTGCTCCATCGAAAACGTCGATCCCATGGGTGTACACACCGGCGACTCGATCACGGTGGCGCCGATCCAAACTCTGACGGATAAGGAATATCAGCGGATGCGTGATGCCGCGATCGCCATCATCAGGGCGGTGGGCGTGGAAACCGGTGGATCGAACATCCAATTTGCGACCAATCCGGACACCGGGGAAATGATCGTGGTGGAAATGAACCCGCGCGTCTCGCGGTCGTCGGCCCTGGCCTCCAAGGCGACCGGATACCCGATAGCCAAACTCGCCGCCAAACTCGCCGTCGGCTATACCCTGGACGAACTGCCGAATTACATAACCAGCAAAAAATCCGGCCAAGGCGACGGCAAGTACGAGTATTACACCTCGGCATGTTTCGAGCCCACGATCGACTACTGCGTGGTCAAGATTCCCCGCTGGACTTTTGAGAAGTTCCCCGATGCCGATGAAACCCTGACCACGCAGATGAAGAGCGTGGGCGAAGCCATGGCGATCGGCAGGACCTTCAAGGAAGCCTTGCAGAAGGGCATCCGCAGCATGGAGGTAAAACGTTTCGGGTTTGGCCTGGACCGGTATGATAAGTGGCTCAATGCCCGGCGCGAGACGGCCAGGGGTCTGATCTCGGCGCCAGCGCCGGCAAAAACCCCCAAGGCGGCGCAAGCCCAAACGGGAAAAGGCGCTGATGCCGCCGATAAGACCACGCAAGGGGAGTCACTGGACCAGGAATGGCCGATCCCCGCGGACAAACTCCGCCGTAAGCTGGCCGTGCCCAGCCAGGGACGGTTGTATTACATTCGCTATGCCATGAAGATGGGGTGGAGCATCGATCAGATCTACGACCTGACCAGGATTGATCGCTGGTTCCTGGCCCAGATGAAGGAGTTGGTGGATTTCGAGGATGAACTGGTAGACCTGGGCGAGTGCGCCTGCGGCGGCGGGGCGCGACCTCCAGCCAAGCTGGCGCTGCCGGCCTGTGCCGCCGCGCTGTTGCAGCGGGCCAAGCAGCTTGGCTACAGCAATGTGCAACTTGCCACGGCGCTGGGCTGCGCGACGGAATTGGTGCGCGGGTTGCTGGCGGAAATGAATATCCGTCCGGTTTATAAGCTGGTGGACACCTGCGCCGCCGAGTTTGAAGCATCGACTCCCTACTACTACTCGACTTATGAAACGCCGTTCCGCATTGTCTCCAGCAGCGGCGACAAATCCAGCGTCCTGATGACCGAGGATGAGATCCGCCTGAGCGACAAGCCCAAAGTGATCATCATCGGCGGCGGCCCCAACCGCATAGGTCAGGGCATCGAATTCGACTACTGCTGCGTGCAGGCGGCCTTCGCAATGAAGGAACTGGGCATCGAGTCGGTGATGATCAACTCCAACCCGGAGACGGTTTCCACCGATTACGACACCAGCGATCTGCTGTTTTTCGAGCCCTTGACCCACGAGGACATCCTCAATATCTGTCAGCGCCTCAATGGCGGTCCCTTCGGCGCTGCCAAGTCGCGCAACCTGGTCAAAGGCGTGATCGTGCAGTTCGGCGGCCAGACGCCCTTGAATCTGGCACGCGGCCTCAAGGAAGCTGGCGTGCCCATTCTGGGCACGACCGTGGAAGCCCTGGACGCCGCCGGCGACCGCGAACAGTTCCGCGTGCTGCTCCAGAAACTGGAGCAGCGGCAGCCGGAAAACGGCATTGCCCGCAGCGTTTCCGAGGCCCGTGACATCGCCAAACGCATCGGCTATCCGGTGCTGGTCCGCCCCAGTTTCGTGCTCGGCGGCCGGGCCATGGAAATCGTCAGCGACGAGGACCAACTCAACTATTACATGGCCAATGCCGTCGAAGCTTCGACCATCGCCGACGCCCCCATTCTCATCGACCGCTTCATCGACGTGGCAACCGAAGTCGATGTGGATTGCGTGGCCGATTATGAACCGGGCGGCCTTGACCTGACCACCAAGGCGCAGGCGGCGCCATCGACGGCCCGGGCCGTGATTATCGGCGTCATGGAGCACATCGAGGAGGCGGGGATTCACTCCGGCGACTCGGCCTGCTCGTTGCCGCCGTATTCATTGTCGCCGGAGCTTGTGCAACGGCTCAAAACCCAGACCCGCGACCTGGCCAGAGCCCTGCGGGTCTGCGGGCTGATGAACGTACAGTATGCCATCAAGAACAATGACATCTACGTTATCGAAGTCAATCCGCGGGCCTCGCGCACGGTGCCCTTCGTGTCCAAGGCCACCGGCATTCCCTGGGCGAAAATCGCCGCCAAGGTCATGGCGGGCCAGAAACTCGCCGCGATGGGCATAACCGAACAGCCGGACCCGCGGCACATTTCGGTCAAGGAAGTCGTCTTCCCATTCGCCAAGTTCCCGGGCGTGGACGTCATCCTCGGCCCGGAGATGCGCAGCACCGGCGAGGTAATGGGCATAGATGCCGATTTCCCGACGGCCTTCGCCAAGAGCCAGCTTGCCGCCGGAAACAATCTGCCGCTCAAAGGCAAGGTGTTCGTATCGGTTCGCGACGCCGATAAAGAGGCCATCGTTCCGATCGCCAGGAAATTGGCGGACATGGGCTTTGAACTGGTCGCCACGGCCGGCACCTGCGAGAAACTGCGCTCCCACGATGTACAGACCGTTCTTCTCAGCAAACTTGCCGAGGGCCGGCCTAACATCAAGGACATGATCAAGAATGGCCAAATCAAGCTGATCATCAATACCCCGACCAAGAAAGGCCCGCAAACGGATGAAGGGGCCATCCGGGCGATGGCCGTACTGCACAAGATACCCATGATCACGACCCTGACCGGCGCCTCGGCGACGGCGCGGGCGATTGAGTCGTTGCAACAAGGGGCCTGGGGAGTGAAGCCGTTGCAAGAGTATTTTCAATAATGATCAATGGCGGGAATCGAGGCGGGCGCTGACGCAGGATTGGCCCCAGGACTGGCCAGAGAAAATCCTGGCGCTTCAACGCATGCCCAGGGGCATCATGGGGACCATTGGCAGGCGGCACGGCAACCCCTGAACTGCCCCGCACGCGACCGGCCCGAATCACGGCGCGCCTGCCAAGGCTTCATTCAGCATACAGTATTTCGGCAGCGCAGCGGATATCTCAGGCCGTCAGCACTTCCAGCAACTGTTTCAAATCATCCGACTGCGGATCATCCGGATTGCTCTTCAGATAGCGGTTGAGCCAGATCGAAGCCGGCTGCGATAGGCCGAGCCTGGCCAGCACCAGAGCCAAATCGCGCTGCAGACTGAAATGTTCTGGCCAGAGGAGGATTTCCAGTTCCAGCATGGCGGCTGCATCCCGGTAACGGTTGGCACTGCCATAGATATTCAACAAGTTCTGGAGCATGCGCGTCAACCAATGGCGGTTGGAGGCCGGCTGGAGCAGGTCGTCGGACCAGTCGGCTTCGGGGCCGAAGGTATTGCGCATGCGCTGCTCGGCCTCGGGAACAGTGAGCAATCGGCCGGACGCAAAGGGGTCGACCAGCACCGGCGAACCGTCCAGATCAACGCCCACCAAAAAATGCCCCGGCAGCCCCACGCCCCAGGCGCGGAAGCCCAGACGCTCCGCGACGGTCTTGTAGATGAGGCACAGGGTGATCGGCAGCCCCAACTTGGTGCGGAGGACCGATTCAAGACAACTGTTGGCAGGGTTATAATAGTCGTCGCTGTTGCCGGCGAATTTCTCCTGTTCGAAGAGAAACTGGTGCAGGTGGGCCATAAGGGCCTGGGGCTGACTGCCGCGCACGCGAGCGCGCACCGTGTCCGTATACCCCTGGAGTATCCGGTCGATGGCCGCGGCATCAACCGCCGTGTTCTGGTGCATCGAGATTGCGATGGCGCTGTAGAGCAGCGCATCGGACGATTCGATGGCCGGAATTTGGCTGACAAGCAATTCGTACGCTTGGGGCCTGCAACATAAAGGCAGCCTGTCACTCATTACTATTCTCCGCATGCCGATACAACGCCAACAACACCGCCACCAACAATTTTATCCAACTCACCTTTCGGTCATCGGCCATTCGGATGCTTTTGATGCATTTTCCCGCTCCAGAATCGGTAGACATAAGGCAAAACAAATATCCCCAAACTTCCCGTAACCCATAACCGAGATGCTCGGCAACCTAGCCTGCCGTGTGCCACGAGGCAAAAAAAGCGCGTAAATTGTTTATTTACATGTATTTATACACATAAGAATCTGCCATGCGGTGGCACACTAACGGTCTCATTGCTTGGTCGCAAGACTCCCGGCATGCGCGTCTGACGCAGTTCCGGACGGACGCTTAAAAATGCCGCCATTATTATCCCCGTTGGCGGAATGCCGACCACGCCTTAACCAACCCCTTCTGTCACCCGTGAGGCCACTGACGCATCACCTCTTGCTCTCCTGGGTAACGGCCGTTGTTGTATTCTGCCGCCAGAATCGCGCTATGCTGCGGGCAAGTTGAAGAATTTCCGTGTGACGCAAGCGTCCGATCTTGGCCTGGGCCCGCAACCGCATCCAGTCAAGGGCATCTTCAGCAGCCCGGGAACAGAACCCCGCGGACTTGCCAACTTCCTCCAATGCCTCCCCTACCGCCTGATGCGGATGCAGATACTGCCTCTCTTCCAACGCAACGGCGATCTGTCGTGCCTCGGTATCCCGAACAAAAGTAGCGTATGAAATATCCATGCCGCAGATTCTCCTTGGGCCCATTGCCCTCTGATGACAGATAATAGGACAGACCCAACTCCATGGCGAACAAAAGAGTAAAGAGTCTGGTGGTGCGTTTTCGGAAACTACCCGTTCCTGCCCCAAAGCCGCGAATATCTGGCCTTGATACATGCTCAGGCAGCAATTGATCGTGGACAAAAACTCCACATGTCCCCCTTCCGCTCGGCTCGCAGCGTGATCGCGATATGGTTACAATATGTTTTTCCGAGGTCCGCAGCCGACCCCGCGATGGGAACGCAAATCAGAGAAGGAGCTATTATGAACACATTGGAAGCCATCCGTACACGACGCAGCATCCGTGCTTATCAGAGCAAACCGATTCCCGCCGATGTCCTGCGGGAGATTCTCACCGCCGCCATGTACGCGCCATCGGCCGGCGATGCCCAGCCCTGGCAGTTCGTGGTCATCAACGACCGGGCCACCATGGAAGAGATTCCTGCTTTGCACCCCAACGCGGAAATGGCCGCTCAGGCCGGCGGGGCGGTGCTGGTCTGCGGTGATCTGCGTCTGGAAAAATACCCCGGCAACTGGGTATCCGATTGCTCGGCGGCGATCCAAAATCTGATGCTGGCCGCCCACGACCAGGGAATCGGCACTGTCTGGACCGCCATCTACGCCGATCAGCAGCGCGTTGAGGTCTTCCAGAAGCGTTTCGGCCTTCCCGCCCAGGTTATTCCCCTGGCCCTGATCGTGATGGGCTACGGCGCCGAACAACCGGCCACCCCCTCCCGCTATCGCGAAGACCGCATCCACCACAACAAGTGGTAAATGGCCTGACTGGCTCCCGGAGGCTTTATGCAACTGCGTCGCATTCTGCTGCGGATTATGCTCTGGTCCCTGGGCCTGGCGGCGATCGCCGGAGTCGGCGCCATGCTTTTAGCCAAAGGCGATACCGTTTGGCGTGTAGTCGGAACGGCGAGCATGACCGCCGGCATAGCGGGGATGATGCTGTGGGCCTCGCGGCTGATCGATCGCCCCGTGGCCAGGCTGGCGGGGTTGTTGACCATGGGCGTGTTGCTCATTGACTTCCTGCTGGGCCTCGCCCTCATCTGGCACCAATACGGTTCATGGCGGCTAGAGGAAAGACTGTACATGACGCTGCTGCAGGTTTCCGTTACCGGATTCCCCGCCGCGGCTCTGTTGCGCCTGCGGTCGCACCAGTCCGGCCGCCTCGCGGGCTTGGTGGGGATCGTGGTTTTCGGCATGGTCCTGGTTGTGGCGCAGATACCGACATGGCTGGCGATGGATTATCATGTGGAGAACCACCTCTATGAAACGGCTGCGGCCCTGGGATGGCTGGTCCTGCCAGCGCTGGGCTGTCTTTTCGCTCCTTCGTTGCGTGATCGCCGGTGGCGCTGGCTGGGCGTTCTGGCGGCAATAGCATCGTTGTCCATTGCCCTGGTGGGTATCTGGCGGGATTTGCACCAACGACCAGACGCTCTGGTGATGGCGATAGGCATCGCGGTCGCCATCGGCTATGCCAACCTCGCCTTGCGCATCCCGTTCAAGAGCAATCAGCAATGGCTGGCGTGGGGCGCGATTGCCGCGGTCGGCGCCACGGCCCTGCTGGCCGATATTGTGACCATCCGCCAGAAGGACTTCGATGACCTATACAGCCGGATGTGCGGAGCCGCCGGCATCGTCTCGGCCTGCGGCACGCTGGCGCTGATTATTGTCGCCCTCCTGAACCGCAAACTTCGCGACGACAACCAGCCGACCGATTTCACCGACATCGTCCTGTTTTGCCCCCGTTGCAATCGCAAACACAAGATGCCATTCGGCGATGGCCATTGCAATGGTTGCGGCCTGCGCATCTCCGTTCGCGTGGAGGAACCGCGCTGCGTCAACTGCGGATATCTGTTGTACATGTTAACCAGCGACCGCTGCCCGGAGTGCGGGACGCCGACCAATGCCACTATGCCAGCACCGGATCAGTCGCTGCCGCGGGCGTCCGCGGATGACGATAATCGATCATGCGCCGGGATTGCGCCATAGCGATCTGCGGGACCACGCCCTGCTGCTACCGGCACGCATCATGCGACGCCATGACATGCGCGACAACTGGGAACAGTGAACAGCCTGTTCCCTATCCCCTATTCCCCATATAATGCCATGCGGATAGGGTACGGTTTCCCGAACATGCCGGATACGCCGCTGGAAATCCTCCTCGTCGAAGACGACGCCTCCGTCCGCGAAGCCGTCGCGATGGCGCTGCGCCAAGAGGGATACCACGTCGCCACTGCCAACGATGGGCGCCAGGCCATGGATTCCTTCCAGACCGGCGCCGACCTGGTGATCGCCGACCTGGTCATGCCCAATGTCGATGGGCGTTCTCTGTTGCGGTGGATCACCCAGAACCACCCGGCCACCCAGGTAATCCTCATGACCGGCTTCGGCACCATCCCTCAGGCGGTTGACGCCATCAAGGCCGGCGCCGCGGCCTACCTCACCAAGCCGTTGGACCCCGACGAACTGATACACCATGTAAAGAAGATTTTTGAGGACAAACGCCTGCGGCAGGAGCTATCACGGCTGCGTGGGCAGTTGCGCGAAGGATGGCACTACCGGCACATCATCGGTTCCAGCAGCGCCATGCAAAAGGTCTTTTCCATCATCGACCGCGCCGCCGCCGTCAAGACCACGGTTCTGGTCTGCGGCGAAAGCGGAACCGGCAAGGAAATGGTGGCCCGGGCCCTGCACGAGTCCAGCGGCCGCAAGGCCGGGCCGTTCCTGGCCCTGAACTGCGGGGCCATCCCCGAAAACCTTATCGAATCCACGCTCTTCGGGCATGAAAAAGGCGCCTTCACCGGCGCCGACCGCAGCGCCCGCGGCTATTTCCGCGACTCCGACGGCGGCACTTTGCTGCTCGACGAGATCGGCGAACTGCCCCTGGGCCTCCAGTCCAAGTTGCTGCGCGTCCTGGAGGAATCGACCGTCACCCCCGTAGGCACGACCGCGCCGCAGAAGGTGGATGTGCGCATTGTCGCCGCCAGCAACCGCGACCTGGAAGATGAAATAAAGGCCGGCGAGTTCCGCCAGGACCTTTATTTCCGCCTCAACGTGGTGAAGATCGACCTGCCGCCGCTGCGCCAACGCCTCGAGGATTTACCTCTCCTGACACGGTTCTTCCTGGACGAGATCTGCCGCCAGAACAATTTTGAGCCCCGCGAGATAGATCCGAGCCTGCTGGAGGCATTCGCCAAGTACTCCTGGCCAGGCAATGTGCGTGAACTGAAAAACACCCTGGAGAGTCTGGTGATTCTCTCCGGCAAGCATCTTCTGGCCGCCGACGACCTGCCTGCCAAGTTTTTCCCCAAGGACGCCCCTTTGTCCGCCGCCGAACCATCCAACCTGGATCTGGCGGCCCTTTCGAAGCAGACCATCCTCAAAGCATTAGAGGCCTGCCACGGCAACCGCACCGAGGCTGCCCAGCAACTAGGCATCAGCCGCCGTACTTTGCACCGAAGGCTCAATGAGTTTGGGCTGCGGGACGCCGAATAGGGTTGACTTTTGTCGCCGATGCGCACAGCAAGAGAATCGTCTGGCGCGAGCGCGTAGCGCCGCAGGAATATTTTAATTTCTTCTGTGCGCCGCGTCTTGCGCAAATACGCATTGCGGGTCCCCTCCCTGCCCCGTCACTTACGACTAATCCATTTTCGTGGCCGCCAGCACCGCATGCATTCCCTCATCGCGCCGAATTACCTTGACCTTATGGAAGCCCGTTGACCTCAAGTCTTCGCTCAGTTCGCCGACGGTATATGTGCCGCCGGCGGCCGTGGCCACCAGCATATTCACCGCAAATAGCGCCCCGGCGATAGGCGCCGTGTGTGATTCCTCCATGAGTATATCGCGAATGAGGATTTGCCCGCCTGGCGCCAGTACTCGGTGAATCTTCTTGAACAGCTTGCGGTTCTGTTCCCGTGAATTCTGATGGACGATGGCGCTGACCCAGGCCAGATCGGCCCCCGGGGGCAGGGCATCGGTCTCAAAATTTCCACTGGCCAGTTTTACTCGATCCAGCAAGCCAGCCTCGCCCAGGCGACGGCGGGCCTGGGGCATGACCACTGGCAGGTCGAACAAAGTGGCCTTGGCACCCCGATAGGCGGTGAGAAACGCTATGGTCCAGGAGCCCGAAGCCCCGCCCACATCCAGAAGATGCGTAAAGCGCAACTTCGGCAAGGATGCAATGATGCCATCGGCAACCGGACGGGAGAGATTGTCCATAGCTTCAATGAATGCCGCGTAATCGGCTTCTAAACCACAAATGCTTGCGGCGGCCTGGGCTGGTTTTCCGCTGGTTACGACCGCTGCCAATTGGCCCCAACGTCGCAGGCAATTAGCCTGATGCCGCACCATCGCCAGCACCGTTCCCCGACCGCGCGACGTCAGTAGATCCAGAGTACCCGGCGCCGCCGTATAGCGATCGTTTTTCTTGACAAGCAATTTCAAGGCCGCCAGAGCATCGAGCAATACCGCCGTGCCGCGCTGGTTGCCATGCATTTTGCGGGCAATTTTCGCCGCCGTGTTGCGGCCATCGGCAACTAACTGGAATACATCCAGTTCCGCCGCCGCCGCCAAGATGCACACCGGCTGAAAAGCCCGGGTCAAATCCAAGACGCTTTGTGCAGTCCAGCTATTGCTCATAGTCATTCCTTATTGGTCAGCAGCGTAGGCCAAGGCGATGGTATTATGCCCGAACAGGGGGAAAAGACGAATAGGTAAAAGCAGCGTCCCCCTGCCACTTGACAAGCCGCCCAATCCACAGACAATGCTTCACTCTTATTAATCGGCCCCAAAGAAGGAACCAGAGCCACTATGTACGCAATCATTGATGATAACGGCAGGCAATTTAAGGTAACCGGCGGCGACCGCATCCGCATTGACCGGGCAGCGCCAACTGACGAGCAGAAAACGGTGACATTCGATCGCATTCTGCTGGTGGGAGGCGAAGGCGTCCCCAAAGTTGGACAACCGGTAGTGGCTGGCGCAACCGTAACCGCGGACATCCTCGGCGCCGTCAAAGGCGACAAGGTTGTCAGCGTTAAGTATCGCCGGCGCAAGGGTTACCATAAGAAGAAGGGCCATCGCCAGAAGTTCCTTGAAGTCAAGGTGACGGCGATAAACGCTTAATCGTCATGCCGATCAGCAAGGCGCATCAGGGGCATTCATCAGGCACCAGCGTGTCGTCAATGGATCGTTTCGTCAAAGCCGGTTTACGGGCAGCGCGATGGTTCGCCCAAAGCCAGGTGACAGTCCAGGGGCCGTATTGGGACGCCAATTTTGGGCGATTCATTTACAACCGCCATCTGCCCAGCGGCGCCACCGTGCCCGCCCTGTCCTGGACACAAGGGCGGGGCATCTTCATGCTTTTGGCCGGGTGGGAACTAAGCCGGGACGCATCGTTGCTCGTGCCTGTGGTCCGAGCGGCGGAATACATCAAGCTGCTGCAAATTTACGATTCTCCCCGGGACCTCCGTCGGCAATTCGCCATCCGCGAGAACATGCCCATGCACTGGTGGAGCCACGTGCGCGACGCCACCGAGGCGGCGCTGGGAATGTTGTTCGTATATCGAATCTCCAAGGACGAGCAATACCTGCGCCGAGCCGTGGATTTCGCCCAGTGGTTTGAGCGCAACGGATGGGACCGCAACGGCTGGCCGGCCCGCACCGTCTGGCTGGATCGCCACAAGACCGCTCATCAATCCGATAGCTTCCAGGCCGGCAACGGACCATTCTTCTACTATCTGGCCAAGGCTACTGGCCAACGGCAATACCTCCAAAGCCTCAAACGCATTTCCGACCTGACCATGAAGCGTTATCTGCGCCAGGATGGGGCGATAGTCACCGGCCACATTGACTTGCACCACACTACCGGCCAGGGCGTGGTCACCAACGATGACGGCCTGATGATCTGTCTGCTGTGCGCCTACAGCGCCTTTAAAGATCCCAAGTATCTCGATGCCGTACAGCGCTATGGACAATGGGTGCTGGCCAACATTCACGAAATGCCCACGGCGTTCTCGGCCCTGCCCTGCATGTGCAACAGCATGATCGAACTGGCCGCAATTACCGGGGAGTCACGCTACCGCGACTGGGCCCAGACAATGCTCCGCAGGCATGTACTGCCGCTGCAGGTGCGCAATGCCCGCGACCCCATGTCCGATGGGGCCTTCCGCGGCGAAGATGAACCGGTGGCTTATTACGGCCCCAAGAGCAGCGCCACCCCCGCCACCGATTTCATCACCACGCGAGTCACCTGCTACGCCGGACTGGCGTGTCTTAAACTGGCCGGCATTGTCGGCCCCTACTATGGTCCCGGCGGCTGGGATCGTCCTTTCCCCAAAACCCGCCTTCCCGCCCTGGCCATCGATTGAATCATTACAGATCAACCGCCACGAATTTAGTCAAACGCCTCACCAGGTCCGCCATGGTATATGTTTCGGCCAAATCACATGTGAGGAAGACACCCTGGTTGTGTTCCGAGGCGATTATCAGGTGGTGCTCGCCGTTGACGGCGTAACCGCTCTCGTGGGGTTGGTGGCCGGTGACGAGAATGGAAGCATTAAGGCGCTGGGCAAAATCGGCGGCGGCCTGCGCCGACGCGTTGCGCCCCCAGATAAGCTGATACACCGCCCCGGTGCGCCGGGCATAGTCCGGACCCGTCAAAGCGCGGCTGAACACCGAATAATCAAAGGTCGGCATTTGCTCATCCGTGGGCAGGCTGTGGCACAAAAAAACTCCGTGCGGCAGGCGAACCGCCAACGGAAATGACAGCAGAAGTTCGGTGATCGCCACCTGCACCGCTCCGCGGTGTTCGCCGAAAGCTTTTTTCACTCCCGCGTTGAACGCCTCGCAGACGCTGGCGCTACCCTTGGCGATGCCTTTGCCGTGGATCTGCGCCAGATCGTGATTGGACAGAAGAAAATGCACCTGCCCCGGGTGATCGCATTTTAGTTCCGCGGCCCGCAGCAGGATCATCCAGCTTTCCTCGGCGCCGGCGGCGTCGTAATGATCGCCGTGAATAAGCTCCTGCAACACCAGGTGCCGCTGCGGGTTGCGGCCCAGATCGGCCAATTTAACCAGCTTGTCGAAATTACGGCGATGATCGTGGATATCGCCGGCGATCAATACCTCGCCCTCGGCGGGCAGATTGACCACCTGCTGATCGCGCCGCGAATCGAGTTGGTTCTCTTCGGTGGCGCACCGGAACGACTCCAGCGCCCGTTCATGGTCGATAGTCGGATATTCACCCATAGGAAACGTGTGGTAGTGGATTGAGGCAGGTTCGTCAACAGCACCCTCGTGCGATAGTATCACTCACGTTTTCCCCATCTCAACGTCTTCACCGTGGGAAGACCACCATGCTTGCTGTGGAGCGCCCCGCCGTTGAGCCTCTCGCCGCGTAACCGCTCGAGGCATGACCGACATGCCTGCCACCAACGCCGCTCCGCGTCAATAACTACCGACGCCCTTGAATTTCCCGTCCTGCGTCGATGTTAGGATTCCATTCCTGACGTGTTTTCTTATCAGAATCATTGTTAATCACCCTATCCATGGCGCACCTGCAAATAGGGTTAGAAAATAGTCGGCAGAGCCGACGTTACTGTGGCATTAGAGCATCGTCCGAAATATTTGGCGCACCGCAAACGCCACGGCGAACAGGCAAACTTGCCGCAGTGACTTTAGTTGACATCCGCATCACCGTATAATGTAAAACAAGGTATGTCTGAAATACCGTACACAATCTGCATACCAAAAAGTAACTGGCAGGGGAATGTTGGGATAAGCGCAGCCGGCTGCAAACATGGGAAACGAAGCACCCCCATCTGGATGCGCCCTTCCTGAATAATACGCGCCGACTTGAGGAAGCGAGCCCTACAATGGCGCGAAGTGACTCGTGGCTTGTGATATGGTGCATATATGAGAAATGGTCGCACATTCGTGGTGGTCGTGAGCTTGGCGGTGTTGGTCGCGGCTGCGGCCGGATTCGCCTGGGTTGCTCTGCATCTTATGGGGCGATTGTCAGCCTCGCAGACTTCCGCCTTGCCGGTGTTATATGAAGCCCCCTATTTTTCATTGCGGGATCAAAACGATAAGCCCTTCTCAAGCAACGACTTGGCGGGTAAGGTTTGGGTGGTCGATCTGATTTTCACCGCCTGCCAGGGGCCTTGTCCGGTAATGACAGGCAAAATGGCGGAGCTTCAGAAACTGGTTTTGAACCAGAATGTACATTTGGTGACCCTAACGGTTGATCCCGAGAATGACACGCCGGCGGTACTCAGGAAATACGCCGTAGCGCACGGGGCGAATTTGCAGCACTGGACGTTTTTGACCGGGCCCGGAGATGCGGTTTACGCCATGGCGCGGGGATTGGCGCTGGGGACGACGCCAGGCAATGGCGATGCGCTCCCGGAGCACGATACACATTTTCTACTGATCGATGGCGGCGGGCATGTGCGCGGAATATACGGCATGGCCGATGGCGCGGCACTGGCCAAGATCGCCGCCGACGCCAAGGCGCTGGCGGAAGGACGATGAACGTGACCGGAGGATTAATGGAACACTTCCCTTTCCCGCTGGTGAACGCCTCGCTGAACGGCTTGAGCGCCGTGCTATTGACGGCGGCCTACGTTTGCATCCGCCAGCGCCGTGTACGGTCCCATCGGGCGTTGATGCTCGGAGCGTTAGGGGTTTCGACGGTTTTTCTGGTGTCATACCTGACCGGACATGCCATCCATGGAGCGACGCGCTTTCCGAACCAGAGCCCCTGGCGCATGGTTTACCTGATGATCCTCGCCTCGCACACGATACTGGCCGTGGCAACCGTGCCCCTGGTGATCCTCGCTCTGCGTCTGGCTTTGCGCCGGCGGTGGGCAAGCCATCATCGCCTGGCGACATGGACGCTGCCGATATGGGTATATGTTTCGGTGACAGGAGTGATAATTTACCTGATGCTAGCGGGGACGGGGGCATACAGTGCTCATAGTTTTCCTTTGACATCGATTGATGGCATCATGGCAGGTTTGGTTCCATAGGTGGCCGCCTGAGCCTGACAACCAGCCGTTGCCATAGCCGTGACGCCGCATTCGGATCGCGTTGCCGCATACGTAGGCGGCCAGACGCCGTTCCCACCAGGCGCCGGCCCTCCGATACATCCTTCAGGATTATGCATCACACGGTATACTATCCTCCTGGCAAGCAAGGAGCCTGACATGGCTTTGTTGAACGATGAGATAGCCCGGCAGCAGGACGGCAAGATAGAACTTCGCGCCCAGCCCTTGCGCATCCAGTGGACATTCGCCGATCTGACCACGGCCGATGGCCACAGGCTCCAATGCGTCTTCAGCGCCAGCGTCGCCGCACTCGATGAGCCTGTCGAACGACAAATGCTGGCCGAGGCGTTCCTGGGCCGCAAGTCAAGCCTGGCAATCCAGGACGTCGTGACCCACTTTGACCCCGCCCTGCATGCGGCGGCTAACCAGGCCGCCCTGGTGCGCAAAGTGGCCACCTGGGTGGAAGGCGACGGGCGGGATGTCATGCTCCAGGCTCTGGAGAAGGAAGCCAAGCGCGTAGCCTTCGCCTGCGGGCTGAACGTGATGCCGCCGTTGCATGTGAATCTGGAAAGCGCCAGCTTCACGCAACAAAAGATCGAAGCCATGGGGCGCGAACTGGCTGAACAGCGGGTCGCCGGGCAGGTGGAACATCTGGAACATGCCGCCGCCCTGCTCAAACAATTCGAGGATCTGCGCAAAGCCGCGCCGCAGCTTTCTCCCGGGGCCATCCTGGAACAAATTGGTCCCGCCGAGCGTGGAACCATGCTCCAGACGCTGCTTCTGAGCGCCTCCAGGTCGGCCACGCCGCGGCTCCTGTGGGCGGTCGCCGGCCCCTATCTCATCCGCATCGACCCGCGATCGGCACCGTCCAAGGCCGACCTTATCCCCCTGCCGCCGGCCCTGGGCCCGCTGCGCAGCGTTCAGGCCGATCACATCGACGATCGCCCTGTCCTCCTCGTCGGAGCCCGCGGCGGCATCATCATCGTCGAACCAGACGCCGCCGGCTCCGGAGCCCAGCCGCGTCTCTATGCCGATGGCGAGTTGGTTTCCCAACTCGGGTTCAGCAAGGCCGTAATCTGGAATAGCGAGTTGTGGGCCTGTCACAGTGACGGCGGCATCGTCGCCTGGCAGTTGCAGCAACCCGATCAACCGCTGGCCACGCTGCGTCCCACGCATCTGGCCCAGGCCGCCGGCAGCACGCCCGCGCCAATACCGGCATTGCCCCGAACGCCTCCACCGCTGCCATCCTTGCGGCAGCCGCCGCCTCTGCCCAGTCAAGCAGCGCCGTCCCTCCCGTACATCCAGCCCATCCATCACCAAGGGGCGCGTCACCTGACGGCACTGGATGCTGGACGCCTGGCATGTACCTTCGCTGGCCGCCTGCTGACCATCAACCGCCAAAAAGAGCTTGTCCTTTTGCCCCTGGACTCCGCCAACGAGGTCGTGAGCCTGATCGCCGACACCCAGCGCATCCTTATCACCCACGAGGACGGCATTATAAGCATCCGTGATCGTCAAACCCTCCATGTCTGCTCGCAAGAGCATCGCCACATGCGCATCGTGGCGGCGGCAGCGCTGCCCTGGCTCGGCGGCATGCGACTGCTGCTGGCCGGCGAAGACGGCCCCATTCAATGCCTGGGATTGGATGACGCCCTGATCACGCAGTACATCAGCCCCCAGCGCGGACCACGTCTGGTGGCGGGCACGGACGACATTGTTGCCGCCGTTTCCGCCGACCGCCAACGACTGGTATTGTGGAACAGTTGGGACGGCCGGCGCATCTCCGGCGAGCTATCCCTGGCGGCCATGGCCCGGCATCGCATCGCCGATCTGACCTTCGCGTGAAAAATCGGGCCTTGCCGCCACGGTCAGCGGTAAGAGTCCATCTTAGAACGGCGATCCCACAGGCTCCTGCGGCTGGTGGTTAGGGGACGGGATTTCCTGCTTGGCACCCTTCTTTTCCTCGGCTTTATAGCCGAGGCGCGCGGCCACATCCTCGTACTTAAACCATTGCCTGGCGAACCCCGAGCGGAGGCTTTGCAGCATGCGCATCTTCTCGTACTGTTCGACGTAGGGGCGAGTTTCCTTGCTCCACATCGGCTTTACTTCATCAAGCTGCACCACCAGAACCTTGCCCGCCCCCGGCAGATCAACTACCGCCAGGGGATGGCTTCCCGGCGCCGCGCCCTGGAGAAGACCGATCGCCTGCCGGACGATCTGCAATGCCGCTTCGGGGTTGTCAAGCGCATAACCCGGGATAGTGCCACGGGCCGCTTCAAAGTTGAACAGGCCCGTCACCTGCGACGGCATGCCCGCGGCCTCGGCGGCCTGTTGAAGATTCAGATGGGCCTTAGCGGCGTCTTCCATAAACCGGGTAGCGCGATCGTGGGCCAGGGCCTGGGCCTTGTTTAATTTCAGGTCCGCCTCCACACGTTCGGTGATTCCCTGGTCCCAGCGATTGGCCGCGTGGGCCGCCTCAGCTTTAGTAACCCTGAATATGCACGTAGCCTCGCCTCCATCCTCCATAGGTATCGAAGGCTCCATAATCGCCAGCAACGCCAGATCGGGCGGCGTCCGCAGGGGGTTCAGCGGGGCCACAAAGGTGGTGGCGTAGTCAATCAGCTCGGGGCGGGTCGTGCCTTCTTCCGGCCGCGTCTTGGCCACATCCTGCACGGTGGGGTTCGCCCGCAGTTCCTTGGCGCTCTGAAGTTCGCCCACGTGGCCCGTCTCTGGCAGGACGTGGTAATCATGCTCGATCTGCCAGGCAAGTTTCTCAAAATACTCGTAGCTTCCGTAATGTACGCCGAACCGGGTAACCGGACCGGCTTCCGCCGCATCCAGCTTTGCCGCCGGGCCGGCTGCGGCAATGGCGCTCTTGTACGCATCGTAGTCCTGCAAAATCTGCTGCCGCATGGCCTTGACTATCGTGGCGGTTTCCTCGGCGACCTTCTGACCCGTGGCTTTGTTGAAACAGACTTTGCGCACATCCGGATCGTCAAATGGCTTGACCGCCACCTGCACCGATGTATCGATCGACAGCGTCTGCTGCGTCGCCGGCACCTTGCTCTGGAATTCGGTCGGATGCTCCTTGTAGTAGCCGAAGGCATCCGTGGCGGTAACCGCTCTCTGGACTACCTTGGTGACATCGGCCTTTCGCAATGCGATAAAATCCAGGGCCACCTTGTTGGGATGCCGATATCCCATGCGCATGGGATTGTCCTCCGGATCATTCGGATCTTTATTCTTGTATTTCTCAAACTGCTGGTTCACTTCGGTCTCGGTGATAAGCGGAGCCGGGCTGGTCGTCGGAGCCGTGCTGGGCATGAACATCTGGGCGGGAAATTCGACGAGGGCCAGCGACACTTCCTGATCACCCTGGGCCAGGTTGTTCTCCAGTTCCGGCGCCGTGACCTTCACGCCGGCCATGGCCAGCAGCATCGCCTTCTGCACCATCAGCGCATGCCGCACCACCTCCGGTTCGTTGGCTTCGATCTCCTCCCGGTTCCTTTCCGGGGCGCTGATCTCCAACTCATCCATCATCTGCTTGACTTCCTCATCGGATACCAGCACCCGTTCCATATCCGCTCCGCCGGCCGCCCCGGCCAGCATGGCCCGGGCATCCTCCAGCAACAGATAATAGTAACCGGGATGCGGTTCGGCCTGCATCCAATACCACGGACCGCCCAGGCCAAGTTGGGCCGCGAAGGGCATTGCCCTTCCGCTGTTTTCATCGCGCATGATCAGGCTCTTGTTGAGCACCTGCCATTCGTTAGCCGCCTGTTGGAATTCGGCGCTGGTGACATCCCGCGTGCCAATGTGGCCCTGGACGATCTCGCCAGCGCCGCGAGGATTGAGTTTGCCGACGGCGGCGAACGAAATCATCAGGCCAACGGAAAAGATGGCCATGAACTTCTTCTGGTGTTTTTTGATATACTTGAGCATGCTGATAATTCCAGGGAAAAGCCTTAATGGGCGGCTGCCGGCGCCGCTGTTGGTTTGAGCCGGTCGAGATTCTTGCCGGCCTCTACCGCCGCCGGTTTGCCGGCAAAATCATGGACGATCGACTGATAAATCTGCGCCGCGGTGGCCGCATCGTCAAACTTCTCATGAAGCTGCGCCGTCTTTAGCAGCGCATCGGCCACTTTGGCATGGGCGGGAAAGTCCGCCACGAATTTCATGTAATCCAAGGCCGCGTCCTTCCAACCGTCGGCCGTTGTTGCGGCATTGGTTATAGCCATGCCGTTATGAATCTCGGCCGTCAAAAATTCCAGTTCCGCCTGCTGATCGGCCCCCGTAACCAGCGGCCTGGCCTCGTCAAGTCTGGCGCTGGCGGTCTTGAAATCCTGCTTCTGGATCGCCGCATTCACAAACGCCAGCTTAGCGGAGGCTCGCACAGCGGCCAGATCCGGGCTGGGGTTATCTCCACCCAGTTTCTGCATTTCGCCGGCCACCCGGTTCATGCCCGCATCGTCTCTCATGGCCTGGCAGATATCCAGCTCAAATTGCAACAGGAGTTGCCGCTGCGGCACCCGTTGTTCACTGCCGAGCAGGCTCTGCAGATCAGCCATAGCGGCCTTAAGGTATGTGGAGGCTGGGTCGGTCGGCAGCACCGGTTTGCGTTTGCCGGCCTCGGCTGGATTCTTCTGGACCTGCTGTAACCATCCGGCCACCGCCGCATCGAACCGCCCGCAGTTATCGGCGCAAATCTGCAACCGAAGGGCGACGTAATCCTTGAGCCACGCCTTGGTTGTGGAGCGCAAGGCCTTGAGGTAGTTGTCGGTGGCATCCGACCACTTGGCTGGCAGATCCACCTTCGGTGCCGGCTTCCCTGCCTTGGCCGCGGCATCAGCTTCCGCCTGGTCCTTAATGGTCTTGGCGAAAATGGCCTCGGCGGCGTTCAACGCCGGCTCATCAGTGATGCTGATCGTGATGCTGTTGCTAAAAAGCTTGCTCTGCTCGCCTTGGGATCCACTGTAGAAGATACGCCCGCTTTCAAATTTGACGATCTTCACGTCAGCAATAGGCAAAGTGCCCAAAATGACGGTATCCGCAAACATCGCCGCAGGCACGGCCACCATGAAGGCTGCCATACCCAGGGCATAGAGCCACCGTCGGCCACACCAGCCGCAAGTCGCCAGCCACGAGCCACCAACTGTGAACTTCATGACATCTTTCCTTTCCACCTGTTCAGCCCAACCATGCAGGAGAGGGGAGTCGAACCCCTACACCTTTCGGTACAGGATCCTAAGTCCTGCGCGTCTGCCAATTCCGCCACTCCTGCGCTCCTGCAGTCCTGCGCCAAAAAACGTCATGCGCAGAACTATAATTAGACCCGACATTTGCGCGAACGTCAATGAATAGGAACGATGCTGCAAAATGGGGTCTGCCAATCTTTTCGGGAGTCGATCAATTCAGCAGATAGCGGGTTGACCACCACTTGTCCCAAGCGTGGCTTTGGTATAGGGCCTCCAACTGCATAA
>Ga0316228_1001732_pt1 | contig 21155 bp, 17 predicted proteins | sample TBH18021metaG_FD_206005 | JGI IMG/M metagenome (GOLD analysis project Ga0316228, IMG submission 206005) | Freshwater microbial communities from Trout Bog Lake, Wisconsin, USA - TBH18021 | ecosystem: Environmental > Aquatic > Freshwater > Lake > Hypolimnion/Profundal zone | place: USA: Wisconsin... | reverse complement strand
TGGACCGGCATGGCGCACGGTTTCGCCACGCTCATCACTGACCATCAGGGCGGTCCGCGCGGGGCGAATAAGACCTTCGTCGCCTCCATGCTGATGGGAATGGCGCAGCGCCCGCTCGGGAACGGCACGCTGACGCTCAAGGGCATGGTCAGCCTTGACCCGCTGATGGGCAAGGCGGGCTATCCCCTGCTGCTCGCGACGGGGGAGACCGCCGATGGGAAGACCGAACTGGTCGACCGCCAGCATCCGCATGACGCGCTCGCCGAATTGTCGGTGACGATCAGCCAGCCACTCGGCCCCAAGACGAGCGGCTTCGTATATCTCGCCTATCCGGGCGAGCCCGCGATCGGGCCGACGACCTATCTCCACCGCTTCTCGGGAATGGGCAACCCAGAGGCCCCGATCAGCCACCACTACCTCGATTCGAGCCATATCACCTTCGGGGTCGCCACTGCGGGCGTGGTCCACGGGTCGCTCAAGCTCGAGGGGTCGCTATTCACCGGACGCGAACCCGACCAGCATCGGTGGGATGTGGAGAAGCCGCGCTTCGACAGCTGGTCACTGCGCGCGACGCTCAACCCCTCGCCCGACTGGTCACTGCAGGTGAGCCACGCCTTCCTCAAGAGCCCCGAGGGACTTCACCCGGAGGAAGATGTCGGGCGGACCACGGCCTCGGCGACCTGGAACCGACCGCTCGCGCGGGGCGGCTTCTGGCAGACCACCCTGGCATATGGCCGCAACCGCAAGACCGGCGGGCATCATGGTCCCGAGACGACCCAGGCTGGGTTGCTCGAGAGCGCGGCCGAGTTCGACCGCTGGGGCGTGTTCGCGCGCGGCGAGGTCGCAGGCAAGGACGAGCTGTTCGGGGACGAAGCCGAGGGCGATCCGCTCGCCGGGCGGCGCTTCACGGTCGGCAAGCTGTCGGTCGGTAGCTATCGCAGCCTCCCGCTCGGCGCCCTGACGGTGGACGTCGGCGGCCTGGTCAGTGCCTTCGCGCTGCCCGATGCCCTCAAGCCGCGTTACGGGGCGAGCTCGAAGGCTTTCATGCTGTTCACGCGGCTCAAGCTCGGTCGGTCGCTGGCGCCACCTCGCCCTTGAGCGCACTGACCGCGGCGGACAGGTCGGCCTGGCGGAACGGCTTGGTCAGCCGCGGAAAGGCCGGCATCAGCTGATCGGCCTCGGCATAGCCCGAGACGATCAGCACCGGCAGGCTCGGCAGCCGCGCGCGCAGGCGGACCGCGAGGTCGGTGCCGCTCAGCCCCGGCATGAGATGGTCGGTGACCAGCATGTCGGGGAGGAGGCCGTTCTTGATTAAGGTCAGCGCCTGCTCGGCCGAGCTGGCCTCGACCACGCGGAAGCCCAGGTCGCTCAGCATCGACGAGGTTGAATCGCGAACGAGGTCTTCGTCGTCGACGAGCAGCACCGTGCCCTCACCGTCGCGTTCGGCAGCGGACCTCGACGACGCCTTGCCCTCTAGCAGTTCGCTCGACACGGGCAGCCACAATTCGATACTGGTCCCGGCGCCTTCCTTGCTGTTGATGCGCAGCGCGCCGCCCAATTGCGCGGCGAGGCCGTGGACCATCGACAGGCCGAGGCCGGTGCCCTTGCCAATCCCCTTGGTCGAATAGAATGGCTCAATGCAGCGGGCGAGCGTCTCGTCGTCCATGCCCACGCCCGTATCGCTGACGCTGAGCACGATGTGCGGCCGGGTCATGAGGCCGGGCAGATCGGCGGCGCGCGCGTCAGCCTGACGCACATCGATCGACAGCTGGCCGCCCTCTGGCATCGCATCGCGCGCATTCACGCTAAGGTTGAGGAGCGCCATTTCGAGCTGATTGCCGTCGGCATGCGCGGGCGGAAGCTCGGGCGCGACCGAGACCGCAACCTTGATCCGCGGCCCCGAGGTGCTGGCGATGAGATCGGCCATGTCCTCGACGATCCGACCGACCTCGACCGCGGTCGGCTGCAGCGGTTGGCGCCGCGCAAAGGCGAGCAGGCGCTGGACGAGGGTCTTGGCGCGTTCGGCCGATTGCAGCGCGCCGTCGATTAGGCGCCGGGTCCGCGCGTCACCGACTTCCTTGCGGTGGAGCAGGTCGAGGCTGCCGATGATGGGGGTGAGCAGATTGTTGAAGTCGTGCGCGACGCCGCCCGTCAACTGGCCCATCGCCTCGAGCTTCTGCGATTGACGGAGCGCATCCTGCGCGGCCTCGCGCTCGGCGATGACCTTCTCGACTTCGCGTTCGAGGCCTTCGGCCAAGCGCTTCTCGCGATCGATGTCGATCGACGCGACCACCCCGCCAACAAGGTTGCCGGCCCCATCCTCGATCGGTGCGGCGACGTAGCGCACCCAGCGCAGCCCGCCGTCGCCGCGCACGACCTGGCATTCGAGCTCGGGCCGACCGCCCTGCCCGGCGATGATCCGGGCGAGCGGATAATCCTCGCTGGCGACCGGCCGCCCGTCGGGATGATAAGCCTTGAAGTCGGCTTCATAGTCATCCGGAGAGTCGGAGAGCTGTGGCTCGTGCCCAAGGATGTCGCCGATCCGCTGGTTGCGCCCGGTCAGCTTGCCCGACGCATCGGCGAACATCAGCCCGACCGGCATACTCTCGATCACCGCGCGCAGCGTGGCTTCGGACTCTTCAAGCGCCGTGCGGGCGCGAATGCCTTCGTCGATGTCGGTGCAGGTGCCCATCCAGCGGATGATCTGCCCGTCCTCGTCGCGCACGGGCAGCGCGCGGCCGAGAACCCAGCGATAGTCGCCGCTATGATGGCGGAGGCGATACTCGATCTCGTAAGGCTCGCCGCTCGTTAGCGACTGGCGCCAGCGCTCCATCGCGCGATCCTGGTCGTCGGGGTGGAACATCCCGTTCCAACCCTCGCCGTCGGTCGAACCGTGCGGCGTCCCGGTATATTCGTACCAGCGGTCGTTGTAGAAATCGTGGAAACCGTCGGGCAGCGTTGACCAGACCATTTGCGGAATGGCGTTGAGGCGGAGCTTGAGGTTTTCCTCCTGCGTGACCCGGTCGGTGACGTCGGTGAACAGCACGGCGACATGATTGTGGGCCGGGTCGCCAATCCGAAAGGCGTAAACCTCGAACCAGCGATGGAGCGGTCCGGCACGCTCCACGAACCGCTGCGATACACCGGTGCGGGCAATCGCGCCGTAGTGATCGAACCAGCTCTGCTCGAGGTCGGGAACGGCCGACTTGATCGATTTGCCAAGAACATCGGCGGAAAGACCGCTCTGCTTGGAAAAGGCCGGGTTGATCTCGAGAAAGCGGTGATCGACCGCCGTGTCGCCGTCGAACTGCACTTCCACCACGCAGAAGCCCTGCTCCATCGACTCGAACAAGGCGCGGTAGCGTTCCTCGCTGCGACGCAGAGCCGCGTCGGCGCCCAGCTGATCGGTAATGTCGGTGTGGACGCCGACCCACTCGCGAACCTGGCCATGCTCATCGAACATCGGAATGGCGTGGGCGGAGAATTCGCGCCACTCGCCGTCATGGCGGCGGACGCGGTGCCGGACCTCGTACGTGCCGCGCTCGGCGACGGCTCGCTGCCAGACCTCGAGCGTCTCGGCCAAATCAGCCGGATGGACTGCCTCGCTCCACCCGTAACCCTGATACTCCTCCGTCGACTGGCCGGTCAGTGCCGCCCAGCCCGGCTGCTCGCCCACCATTCGCCCGTCGGGGCTATTGGTCCACAAGACCCCCGCCACCGCGTCGATGGCCGCGCGGAAACGCTGTTCACTGAGTTCGAGCTGCCGGGCGGCCTCCCGGCTCGCGGTGATTTCCTCCGCAGAAATGGCCGCGCCGATGATGCTTCCATCCTCGCCGCGCATCGGGATCCAGTTCTCGCGCCAGGTGCGAACGACGCCGGGCTGCGCGGGCGTCCTGCCACTGATCTCGAGGCCCCAGATCTCCTCGCCCGCCAAGACCCGCTCGAGCGCTGCCTCGCCTTGATCGGCCACCTGCGGCAGGATCTCACGCAGGGTACGGCCGACATGCTCCTCGGGGCTGAGCCCGTTGATCTCGGCAAGGCGCTGGTTGATCCGGACGAAACGGCGGTGCTGGTCGACCACGGTCAATCCGACCGGCGCGGCCTGGTAGATCGCCTCGAGCTCGCGTGCACTGGTCAGCGCCGATTCCTCGGAGCGGCGGCGATCGGTGATATCGACACAGGCGCCAGACATGACGGCGGGCCTCCCGTCCGTGCCGAGCTTGGTCTTGCCCCGGTCGTAGAGCCAGCGAACCTGGCCGTCGGGCCGAAGGATCCGAAACTCCATCTCGAAGTCGGCGCCGTCTTCGATGCATCGCTGACAGTGCTCGAGAAGTTCGGCGCGTTCGTCCGGATGGACCATGGCGACGAACTGATCGAGGCAGCGCGCGCTTTGCCCGGCGGAGAGGCCGAACAGGCGATCGAGGGCGTCGTCCCAGTCGAGCCGGTTGCTACGCATGTCCCAGAAGAAGGTGCCCGTCTGGCTCGCCTCGAGCGCGGCTTCCAGCCGGGCCTGCGAGGTCGTGAGCTCAGCCTGCGCGGCGAGCTGGCCGGTGATGTCGGTGCTGGTGCCGAACCAGTGGGTGACCGCGCCGGCCTCGTCGCGCAGCGGGCTCGCCCGGCTGAGGAACTGGCGGTAGTCGCCGTCGGCGCCGCGCAGCGGGATGAGGTCCTCCCACGGCTGGCCGCGATCGAGGGCCGCGGTCCAGAGCTGCTGCACGGCCTCGACCCGGTCGGGGGAAATGACCGAAGCCCAGCCGTGAGCGGCCATGTGGGACGGCTCGATCCCGGTGTAGTCGAACCAGCGGCGATTATACCACAAGGGCTGCCCGTCCGCGTCCGCCATCCACGCCAGCTGCGGCAGATTGTCGGCGATCAGCCGGAACATGTCGGGCGAGGCATTGGCGGGATCGAACGACAGGGCTGGATCGAGGTCGGCCATCTGGAAACGAAACCCCCCGTGACGATCGAGCCAAACCCGTAACGATTACTCGGCTCACTAGGTCCAACGGGCCGTTTGCCAAGCACGGGCAGCGTTGGTAGCCCATCTAACGACCATCATCCCTCGGGGGCAATTCACCTCTATGCCGGTACCGCCGATTTTCGACCAACTGCGGCTGCCCGTGATTGGCGCGCCGCTGTTCATCGTCTCGCATCCCGCGCTGGTCATCGCCCAGTGCAAGGCGGGAGTGGTCGGCAGCTTTCCGGCGCTCAATGCCCGCCCGCAAAGCCAGCTCGACGAGTGGCTGCACGAGATCAGCGAGGCGCTGTCCGCGCATGACCGCGAGCATCCTGATGCCAAGGCGGCGCCCTTCGCGGTCAATCAGATCGTTCACCGCTCCAACGAGCGGTTCGAGGAGGACATGGCGACCTGCGCCAAGTGGAAGGTGCCGATCGTCATCACGTCCCTGGGCGCGCGGGAGGATTTGAACCACGCGGTTCATGGCTGGGGCGGGATCACGCTCCACGACGTAATCGACGACCGCTACGCCCGCAAGGCGATCGAGAAAGGCGCGGACGGGCTGATCGCGGTCGCGGCTGGCGCCGGCGGACATGCGGGGCGGCTGTCGCCCTTCGCGCTCATTCAGGAGATCCGACAGTGGTTTGACGGGCCGCTCGCGCTGTCGGGGTCGATCGCCACGGGCGGGGCCATTCTCGCGGCGCAGGCGATGGGCGCGGACTTCGCTTATATCGGCTCGCCATTCATCGCGACCGAGGAAGCTCGCGCCGAGGCCGATTACAAGCAGGGCATCGTCGACGGCCATGCCGGCGACATCGTCTATTCGAACCTCTTCACCGGCATCCATGGCAATTACCTGCGCGGCTCGATCGAGAAAGCAGGGCTCGATCCCGACAATCTGCCGACCAGTGGTCCCGAAGCGATGAGCTTCGCAGGTGCTGCCGGCGCCAAGGCGTGGCGCGACATCTGGGGTTCGGGTCAGGGCATCGGCGTGATCGACGCCGTGCTGCCGGCGGGCGAGTTGGTCGCCAAATGGGCCGCCGAATATGCGGCGGCGAAGGCCCGCATCGGCGCTTAGCGCAGACCGGCGAAGGCCTGACGCCACTCCTCGGGCCATGAGACCGGACGACGCTCGGCGCGGCTGACCGCGAAATGCACGAACTCACCCGCCGCGGCAGCCTGTTCGGCGCCGGGCGCGAAGATACCGATGCGGTAACGGACCGACGAGCGCCCGAGTTCGGCCACCGCGAGACCCACCTCGACCTCGCCGGGGAAACTCAGCGGCGCGAAATAAGCACAGCGAGTCTCGACCACGAGCGCGATCGGGTCGCCGGCCGCGATGTCGAGCAGCCCCTGCCCCACCAGCCACTGGTTCACCGCGCTGTCGAACCACTGGTAATAGACGGTGTTGTTGACGTGGCCGTAGGCGTCATTGTCGGCCCATCGGGTGGTGATCGTCTGCCAGTGCCCGAATTCGGCGCGTGAGGGTGGCAGCGGACGGCTCACCAGGCCGCCTCGTAGAGGCGCTGGGCATCGGCCTCGGTGATCGCCACCGGATTGTTCACCAGCAACCGCTGCTGCTTCATCGCTTCGCGCGCGAGCATCGCGGCTTCGTCGAAAGCGATCCCGTGATCGCGCAGCCGCGGCTGCAGCCCGCTGGCCGTCACAAGGCCGCCGAGCCGCTCGATCAGCAGCGCGGTCTTGGCTTGCGTGCCAAGATCGGCACAGGCGGGATCGAGCACCTCGGCCAGCTCGGCATAATGGTCTCGTGCCGCCTCGGCGTTGAAGGCGAGGACGTGGCGCAGCATCAGCGCGTTGCTGAGCCCATGCGGAAGATGGTGGATCCCGCCGAGCGGATAAGCGAGCGCGTGGACGCCGGCGACCGGCGCGTTGGCGAAGGCAATCCCGGCGAGATGCGCGCCGAGCAGCATCGCCGACCGCGCGCCGCGATCCTGCGGCTGTTCGCAGGCCGTGACGAGGTTGGCGGCGAGCAGCCTCAGCGCTTCGCGGGCATGCAGGTCCGAGATGGGGTTCTTCGCGTGCGCGGAGGTATAAGCTTCGACAGCATGGACCATCGCGTCGATGCCCGTGGCGGCGGTCAAAGCGCGTGGCATTCCGAGCGTCAGATCGGCGTCGAGCACCGCCCAGTCGGCGATCAGCGCCGCGCTGTTGACCCCGCGCTTCTCCGCCCCCTCACAGGTGATGACGGCGACGGGCGTCGCTTCGCTGCCGGTGCCGGCGGTGGTGGGGATGAGCGCCAGCGGAAGACGCTGGCCGGTGGCGAGCCCGACGCCCCAGATGCTATCGAGCTCGTCACCCGAACCGAGCAGGTAAGCGGCGAGCTTTGCGACATCCATCGGGCTGCCACCGCCGAAGCCGACGACGCTGGCGGCGCCGGCCGCGCGTCCGAGCGCGACCGCGTCGAGCAGCGTCGCGCGCGAGGGATCGGCTTCGACGGCATCGAAGATCGTGACCGGGCGCCCGCGTTCCGCAAGCGCGGCGAGCAAAGGGTCGGGAAGGCCGAACTGGCGCACGTCGGCATCGGTGACGAAGAGCACCGGGCCGTCGGGCAGCTGGTCGGCGAGCTCGGGCGTGCGGCCAGGTCCGCTGAGCAGACGGGGGCCGGGATGAAAGCGGAAGGGCAACATGCCGCGCAGCCTAGCGGGTCAGCGACGCCCTCTCTAGTCGGAGCGCCCGCCGCGCCGAAGATCGCGCTCGAGCCGTCCCATCAGCGCGCGCGCCGGACTTGGCACCGGCGCCTCGTCGAACCCTTCCTCGTCGAGCCGCTTCACGCGGGCGTAAAGCTCGGTGCTGCTGTTGACGAGGCGCTGCGCCGCTGGCGGCAGTTGGCGCACCACCTCAGGGTCGCTGTCCGCGGCATGGCCGAGGCGGCGCTCGGGCCGGCTGGCACTCGTCGGCGCGATCTCACCCGTCTCAACCGCCCGCTGGGTGAGCAGCCAGGCGACGATGTGCATGATGCGGGTGGTGACCTTGAGCGACTCGCAGGCGAAGCCGACCCGCACAAACGGATCGAGCAATGAGCGTTCGTCGCGGCCTTCCTGATCGAAGTAGGTCCGCGCCTCGTCCGCGAGCAGCATCGCCTCGGTGTAAAGGCTCTCGATCAGGCGCGGCGTGATGCGGGCGCGATCGGCGGCGGGTTCGAAGGGCTCGGTCATGGATAAGCGTCTTGTAGGAGGCAAATGCCGCTCGCGAAACGACCTTCCTTCACCCGCAGTGCCGAGGCACGCTACGGAGTCCCCGCGTGGGACAGCTCAGGCGATGATGTCGGGGTGAAGCTCATCCTCGAGCACGGCGATCTGATCCTTGAGCCGGAGCTTTGAACGCTTGAGCCGCGCGCGTTCGAGTTGATTGCTGTTGGGCTCAGCCTGGAGCGCGGCCAGCTGTGCGTCGAGGATGCGATGCTCGGCACGAAGCGCCTCGAGACGGGCGGACAGCAGATCGTCATTCATGGATGAGGGGCCCGGGATAACTCGATAACGGCCAACCGAGCGGTCAGCCGGGACGGGTGGATCAAATGTGACGAGACAAAGTCGGTCGTCTGTGGTTTTCTACTGCGGTCGCTACCTGACGAAAGGGAATGACGAATTATGGAAAATGCACACGTCGACGCTCTCGCATCCAAGCATGCTGCTCTTCAGGCCCGAATCGATGCCGAAGAGCAGCGACCTCACCCCGACGATGTGCTCCTCCACCGACTGAAAAAGGAAAAGCTTCGTCTCAAGGACGAGATGCTCGGCCTAACGGTGCACTGAGCGCGTGATGCCGCGCCCGGCCCGCTAGCGACGCGGGTTCGGGCGCGTTGCCGCGCCTCCCCCACCGCGACCAGGTTCAATCGTCGCGGCTGACCTTTTCGATCCGCTCGTGCTTCTCCTGCGCTTCAAGCGTCATGGTCGCGATCGGGCGCGCTTCGAGACGGCCGAGGCTGATCGGCTCCCCCGTCACATCGCAATAGCCATATTCGCCCGCGTAAAGCCGGCGGATCGCCGACTCGATCTTGGCGATGAGCTTGCGCTGGCGGTCGCGGGTGCGAAGCTCGATCCCCCAATCCGTCTCGCTCGAAGCGCGATCGGCCAGATCGGGCTCGCGGAGCGAGTCGACCTGAAGCTGGGCCATGGTTGCCCGGCTTTCCTCGACGATCGCTTCCTTCCAATCGAGGAGCTTGCGCAGAAAGTAGGCCTTGTGCGCGGTGCACATGAATTCCTCGTCCTCGCTTGGCTTGTAGCCATGCGGCAGGACGAGCGTATCGAACGAAGCGGGCTGATCCCCGTAGATGTCGACAAGAGCCGTCGCCATAGTCCCCTCCCTTGCGTCCGAGCGACAGCAACAAGGCCGCTCGCAAACGATCAAGAACGCCGCCACCGCAGCCGGGGCCACCCGGACAACCGGAGGCGAATTCGTGACTTTACCGGGACTTAGACCCGGTAAGGCCGGTCATTCCCCAGCGCGCCCATAATTACATCGGGAGAGTCGAACAAGCGTCCTGTTGACTTGCGGTCACGTGATTAGCGCATGTTGTTGCCAAAATGGCGCAAATTGGGACACTTGCAGCCTGTCCTGCGCTACGCCAGAGCCGGGGCATGCGCATTCTCCTGACCAACGATGATGGCGTGAACGCCAGTGGGCTCAAGCTGCTCGAGGAGGTTGCGCGGCGATTCTCCGACGACGTCTGGGTGGTCGCTCCGCTCGAGGAGCAGTCGGGGACCGGCCACTCGCTGACGCTCACCCGCCCGATCCGCCTGCGCAAACTGGGCGACAAGCGCTTCGCGGTCGCCGGCACCCCGACCGATTCCGTGCTGATGGCCCTGTTCCACGTCATGAAGGAAGCGCGGCCCAACGTCATTCTGTCGGGGATCAATCGCGGCGCCAACCTGGGCGAGGACGTGACCTACTCGGGCACGGTGTCGGCGACGATGGAAGGTGCGCTCGCAGGCGTCCGCTCGATCGCGCTCAGCCAGGCTTACGCCCGCGAAGGCATGGGCGACACCGTCCCCTTCGCGGCCGCCGAAGCGTGGGCCGAGCGGGTCCTCGGGCCTTTGCTCGAGGCCGAGATGACGCCGGGCACCTTGGTGAACGTCAACTTCCCCGCCGGACCCGCCGACGCGGTGCGCGGAATTCGGGTCTGCCGCCAGGGCATTCGCGATTACGGCCGAACGCAGATCATCCAGCGGACCGACCCTCGCGGCTACAATTATTATTGGCTGGGGCTAGGCCCGATGGTCCAGACGCCCGGACACGAGACCGACCTCGAGGCCATCGCCGACAATTATGTCGCTGTGACCCCGCTTCACCTCGACCTCACCCACGAGGGGTCGCTGGCACCTCTCGAGGCTCGGTTCGGCTCTCGCTGACGAAAGACGCCAGCGCCTCGTCCTCGAGCGCATGGGCGCCAAGAAAGCCCTGATAATAGTCGCAGCCCCATTGCTGAAGCAAAGCGAGCTGCGCTGGATCTTCGACTCCCTCGACGACCACCTGCAGGTCGAGTTCGCGGGCGAGCGCGATGAGCGCGCGAACCACGATCCGGTCACGGGTGCCGCCGACCACGTCGATGATCAGCCCACGGTCGATCTTGATGAGGTCGAGCGGAAGCGTGGTGAGGTAAGCGAGGCTGGCATAACCGGTGCCGAAATCGTCGACCGCGATCCGCACGCCGGCGGCTCGCAGCCGCGACAGGCGCGCCGCCGCCGCGACCGGATCGGCGACGAGGCTGCCCTCGGTGATCTCGGCGGTGACCCGCTCCGGATCGAGTCCGGCCGCCTCGATCTCGTCGAGCAGCCATTGCTCGTAACCCGGTCGCGCCAGATCTTCCGCTAGGAGGTTGATCGACAGCTTGAGCTCGCGGCGACCATCGCGCCACCGACCCGCGGTCTGAAGCGCCTTTCGCTGCATCGCGCGAGACAAGCGCTCGGACAGGTTGGCGGAGGCGGCGCGGGCGAATAGCTCGGTCGGGCTCGCCACGCCCGGCCAGCGGGCAAGCGCTTCGACCCCGATGACGGCGCCGCTGGCGACATCAAACTGCGGCTGGAAGACCACGGGCAGCGCGTCGTCGTCGATCGCCCGGGCGAGCGCGCGATCGCTGCGCATCACGGGGGCGGGATTGGGGGCGCGATCGGACGCACGCTTGCGCCGGCGGGAGAGGAACGGGAACGCCATCGACGCTTCTTCTATGCCACGGCCACGCGACATGCACCCATGACGCGCGCTTCTGCGTCTTAACGGGACAGTGGCGGCGCGCCCCACGCCTGCTATGCTGTCAGTGACCAATGCCGCTTGCCCGCGGCGGAAGCGAAGTGAGCGCCCGATTGCCCGCCACCCCTGCCCGCCGTCCCGACCGCGATCTTGCCGCTAGAGGAATCGGCCTGCTCGCCAGTCACAATGAGGCGGCCCAGGCCGCCGCCAAGCTGCTGCGCCGCCGCTACAGTTTCGCCGACGACCGGACCGCGACGACACTCGTCGCGCTCGGCGGTGACGGCTTCATGCTCCACGTGCTCCACCAGATGCTCGACGGGGGCGAGTTCCGCCCGGTCTTCGGCATCAACCGCGGGACAGTCGGCTTCCTGATGAATGAGTGGCGGCTGGACTGTCTGGCCGAACGCATCGCTGCCGCCAAGACGATCAGCGTCGCGCCGCTGACCATGGTGGCGCGTACCATCCATGGCGATGAATGGACCAGCGCCGCGATCAACGAGGTCTCCCTGCTGCGCGAGACGCGGCAGGTCGCCAAGCTCGAGGTCCTGGTCAACGGCCGGGTGGCCCTGCCCGAATTGGTCGGCGACGGCGTGCTCGTCGCGACGCCGGCAGGCTCGACCGCTTACAATTATTCGGCGCGCGGACCGATCCTCCCGCTCGCCGCGCGAATGCTCGCGCTGACGCCGATTGCGCCGTTCCGCCCCCGCCGCTGGACGGGTGCGATCCTCCCCGACGACACGCATCTCCTGTTCCGCATCCATTCGCCCCACGATCGGATGGTCGCGGCCGTCGCCGACCAGTTCGAGGTGCGCGACGTTGCCGAGGTCGAGGTCAGCCTCGATCAGGAACGCCGGTTGACCCTCCTGTTCGATCCTGAACACGCGCTCGACGAGCGCATCGCGATGGAGCAGTTCGCCTCCTAAAGGGGCTTGCCACCGGCAACCGCCTGAGCCATAGGCGCTCGCGTCCGCACTGGACCGCTCCCCGATAGCTCAGCGGTAGAGTAGGTGACTGTTAATCACTTGGCCGTAGGTTCGAATCCTACTCGGGGAGCCAGCTTCTAGCCGGCACAAGCGCTTCGCTTCTCTCATCATCGACATGCCACTCTACGGCGGTCCCAATTCGGGCTACAGTCCGTTGTGCCGATGAACGGAGAGTCGCAGTGGCCGGGCCTGATTCCATCAAACGCGAGGTGGAGCGCGTCACGCGTGCGACCCACGCCGAACTCCACGCTCTGGCGGAGCAATTCAAGACCACACTTCGCGCGCTGGTGAGCCAAGGAGGCGACCCCGAGGGAATGCGCGAGAGGATTGCCTACCTTGTCGCCGATTATGAGCGCGGCGTTCGCACGTTGACGGAGAAGGTCCGGACCGAGATCGAGGCCCGCTTCCCGCCTCCTTCGGGCACACAGCAGAAGCCCCAACCACGCCGGAGCCTCGCGCAGGCGCCACGCGATCTCGACCAGCGGCCTCCGCGTTCCCGCCCGCTTTCACGCAAGCGGCGCCCGCGCCGTCCGCAATCGCCCGGCGCCGGCGTCCCGGTCGAGCCAAACCGGCCCAACAACCTCTCGGGGGGCGCGGCCGCTCCGCTGGAGTTCGACTGAGCGGCAGCGAGCCCTCATCTGGGCGTCGTCAGCCTTTCGCCAACTCCTTCTCGGGCGCCTTGACGTAGCCGTCGGGGTCCTTGTCGACCGCCTTGATTCCCTCGCGATGGCCGCTGGTGAAGGCGAGGAAGCGGATGCCGAGCTGATGGCGTTCATCGAGCGAGGCGTGCTGGCGGAAATCGGCCAGACCTTGCCGCTCTTCCTCGGCGAGATGCTTGCTATTGGCTTCGTCAGCCTTGGTCACCGCCTCGAACCAGTCGTCCGAGCCGACCTTGTGCTTCTCGACATCCTCACCCGCGTCGCGGATCTCATTGTGATCCTCGATCGCGTCCTTGGTCTCGTCCTCGGCGCTGTCCGCGTCAGCGCCGCCGGCACCGACCTTCAGCAGTCGCGGATAGAGGAAGCGCTCCTCGGCTTCGGCATGAACATCGAGCAGCGCTTTGAGTGCGCCCCACACCGCGCCCAACTCCTCGGGTTTGGCGCCGCGCATCTGCTGGATCGCCGCGAACAGGTGGCGCTGCTGCTGGTGCTGGTCGAGGACGAGATCGGTGATGTCCAAGGCGGGTCTCCGTCGAAAAGGTTCGGCGGCGTAACGCACGGGAACGTCCCATGTTCAGCAGGCAGAAAGGCCTAGTCGATCGCCGCCATCAACGAGGCGTTGCCACCGGCCGCGGTCGTATCGATGCAGCTCACCCGCTCGGTCGCGAAGCGCGCGACGTAGTGCGGACCGCCGGCCTTGGGACCGGTGCCCGAGAGGCCTTCGCCCCCGAACGGCTGGCTCTCGACCACCGCGCCAATCTGGTTGCGGTTGACGTAGAAATTGCCGACCCGTGCGCGCCGCTCGACGTGGTCACGGATTGTATCGATCCGGCTCTGCAGGCCGAGCGTGAGGCCGAAGCCGGTGGCGTTGATCTGGTCGATCACGCCGTCGAGCCCGCCCGCGGGATAGCGGATGACGTGGAGCACCGGCCCGAAATTCTCGCTCTTGAGGTCGGCGAGGCTGCGGATCTCGGCAAGGACCGGGGTAACGAAGCTGCCCTGCTCGGTGCCAGCCGGAAGCGGAAGCTCGCAGAGGATGCTCGCCGTCGACCTGAGGTGCGCGACATGGGCGTCGAGCGCGACCTTCGCCTCGGCATCGATCACTGGGCCAACGTCGACCGCGAGGTCGGTCGGATATCCGATGCGCAAGGTCCGCATCGCGCCGGCGATCATCGCGAGCATCGTGTCCGCGACATCTTCCTGGATGAACAGCACGCGCAGTGCCGAGCAGCGCTGGCCGGCCGACTGGAAGGCCGAGGCGACGACGTCGCGGGTGACCTGCTCGGGAAGTGCCGAACTATCGACGATCATTGCATTCTGTCCGCCCGTCTCGGCGATCAGCGGAATGATTGGGCCGTCGCGTTCCGCCAGGCTGCGGTTGATCGCCTTGGCGACCGCCGTCGAGCCGGTGAAGGCAACTCCGGCGGTCAGACAATGCGCGACCAGCGCGGCGCCGACCTCACCTGCCCCGACAGCAAGTTGGACGACGTACGTCGGGATACCCGCCTCATGCATCAGGTCGATGGCGAGCGCGCCGATCAGCGGGGTCTGCTCGGCGGGCTTGGCGATGGCGGCATTGCCCGCGGCGAGCGCGGCGGCGACGGGGCCGGTGAAGATCGCCAGCGGGAAGTTCCAGGGCGAGATGCAGGTCCACACCCCGCGGCCGTGAAGCCGCAATTGATTGAGCTCGCCGGTCGGTCCCGGGAGCGTCTCGGGTGTCGTAAACTGCCGGCGCGCTTCGGCGGCATAATAGCGCAGGAAGTCGACCGCCTCGCGCACTTCGAGGATGGCGTCGGGCAGCGTCTTGCCCGCCTCGCGGATGCACAGCGAATAGAAATCCTCGCGGTGCGCCTCGTAGAGGTCAGCGACCCGGTCGAGCAGGTCGGCGCGGGCGTTGCCGCCAAGCGCGTCCCAGCCCGGCTGCGCGTCGGCCGCGGCGGCCAGCATCGCGCCGATGTCGGCGGGCGTGGTCTCGATCGCAGTGCCGACGACGAGGCGGGTGTCGAAGGGCGAGCGGATGTCGCTGCGGGCGCCGCTCCCCTGCCCCGCACTCCAGCTCTTGCCCTCGAGCCGATGCAGCCGCGCCAGCAAAGGTTCGCGCACACCGGGATCGGACAGGTCGCAGCCGCTGCTGTTCGAGCGGTTGCTACCGAACATTTCGCCGGGCAGCGGAATCTTCGGGTTGCGACGCGGGCTGAGCGACGCCAGCTCACCGACTGGATCGCGGACGAGGTCGTCCAAGGCGATCTGCTCATCGGCGATGCGGTTGACGAAACTCGAATTCGCGCCGTTCTCGAGCAGACGGCGAACGAGGTAAGCCAGCAGCTCCTTGTGGCTGCCGACTGGCGCATAGATGCGTACGGGGGTCTGCGGTTGGCCGAGCTGCGCCTCGAGCCTGGCGAGACCCTCGTAGAGGCCCTCGCCCATGCCGTGGAGCCGCTGGAACTCGAACGGGGTCGCCCCCGCGAGCGCCTTGATCGCGCCGATGGTGGTGGCGTTGTGGGTCGCGAAGGCGGCGTAGATGCAGTCGGGCGCGCCAAGCATGACCTTGGCGCAGGCGAGGTAACTGACGTCGGTCGCGACCTTGCGGGTGAAGACCGGATAGTCGTCGTAACCGCCGACCTGCGCCAGCTTGATCTCGCTGTCCCAATAGGCGCCCTTGACCAGCCGGATCATCAGCCGGCGGCCATGGGCACGGGCGAGATCGACCAACCATTCGGTCACGGGCAGCGCGCGCTTGGCATAGGCCTGGAGCGCCATTCCAAGCCCGCTCCAACCGTGGGTGAAGAGCGAGTCGTCACGGACCAGTTCCTCGAGAAGATCCATCTGCAGCTCGAGCCGGTCAGCTTCCTCGGCATCGATGGTGAGGTGAATGTCGGCCGCACTGGCAGTCGCCGCCAGCTCCTTGAGGATCGGCAGGATGTGCGCCTTGGCTTCGTCGGCGCGGAGGAAATCGTAGCGCGGGTGAAGCGCCGACAGCTTGACCGAGATGCCGGGCGACTGGACGAAACCGCCTCTGGCTTCCTTGGCGATACGGGCGAGCGCGTCGCGATAGGACTGCGCATAGCGATCAGCGTCCGCCATCGTCCGCGCGGCCTCGCCAAGCATGTCGAAGCTGTGGCTCAGCCCGCGCTTGCGCTCGGGCGCGGCGCGGGTCAGCGCCTCGTCGATCGTGCGGCCGAAGACGAACTGGCCGCCGAGGATCTTCATCGCCTGCCCGACCGCGGTACGGATGACCGGCTCGCCCAGCCGTCCGACCGCGCGGCCCAGCGCAGCGCTCCAGGTTGACGAACGGTCGTTGGCGCCGTCGAGCACCTTGCCAGTCAGCAACAGTGAAAAGGTGGCGGCGTTGACAAAGGGCGAGTGGCTGTCGCTAAGCTTCTCCTTCCAGTCGGGGCCCGACAATTTGTCGTGGATCAGCTCATCGGCGGTGTGCGTGTCGGGGATCCGGAGCAGCGCCTCGGCCAGGCACATCAGCGCCACGCCCTCGTCAGAGCCGAGATCGTAAGCATGAAGGAAGGCGTCGAGGCCGGCGGGCTTGGCGGAGCGGACGTGGGTGACGAGGCTGCGCGCGATCGCTTGCGCCTCGCTCTGCTTGCCCGCGGGGAGCCGCGCCTCGGCGAGCCGGTCGGCAACCAGTTGCTCCTCATCGCGGCGGTAGTCCCGGCGGACGGCGGCGCGGTCGAGCGTGGCGCGGAGCGGCTGGTGCTTGTTCATGGCGACGTCCTTACGAGCCCATCGACTCGCCGGTGCGAGCCGAAGGCGAAGCAATCCAGTATCTTAGCGCCTGCGCGCGAAGAGAAGTACGGCGTTACTTCGCTTCGCCCGCAATGACGATTGATCTTAGGCCAGCTGCCCGTGGCAGTGCTTGAACTTGCGGCCCGAGCCGCACGGGCACGGCGCATTGCGGCTGACCGGTTCGTTGAGCGCGCCCTCGGGGAGCGGCGGCAGATCCGGCTGCGGAATGTTCATCGCATCGTCGGGACGCGGCCCGCCGACCAGTCCGCGCGCAGCGGCATCGAGATCGAACGTGTCGTCCTCCCCCGAGAAGGGATCGAGATGCTGGGTGAGGAAGGCGGGCAGTTCGGGCAGCGGCGGGGCCTCGAGCTGGACCTGCGCCTTCACCAGCATCTTGGTGACATCCTCGCGGATCGCGATCAGCAGCCGCTCGAACAGCAGGAAGGCCTCCTGCTTATATTCGTCGATCGGCTTCTTCTGTGCGTAGGAGCGCAGGTGAATCACCTGACGCAGCGCGTCTAGCGTCGCCAGATGCTCCTTCCAGTGGTGATCGAGGGTCTGGAGCAGGAAGCTCTTCTCGATCTCGCGCCACTGCTCGGGTTCCATCTCGGCGAGCTTGGCGGCCATGACCTCGTCGGTCTGCGCCTGCAGCCGCTCGACGATCATGCCGGGCTCGACCGCATCTTCCTTGAGCCAATCCTCCAGCGGGGGCGTCAAGCCGAGCACGTTCTCGACCGCAGCCTTGAGACCGGGCAGGTCCCACTGCTCGGGATAGGTACCCTCGGGACAATAGGTCGCGACCAGGCCGACGATCGTGTCGGCGCGAAACTCCTCGATCACGTCCGAAATATGCTCGGAATCCATGATCTCCGAGCGCTGCTCGTAGATCACCTTGCGCTGATCGTTCATCACGTCGTCGAATTCGACGACCTGCTTGCGGATATCGTAGTTGCGCGCCTCGACCTTCTTCTGCGCGGTCTCGATCGCCTTGGACAGCCACGGGTGGCGGATCGAGGCGCCGTCTTCGAGCTCCTTGTTCATCAGGCGCGAGAAGGCCGTCTGGGGACCGAAGATGCGCAGCAGGTCATCGTCAAGGCTGAGGTAGAAGCGCGAGAAGCCGGGATCGCCCTGACGCCCCGAGCGGCCGCGCAGCTGGTTGTCGATGCGGCGGCTCTCGTGACGCTCGGTGCCGAGCACGAACAGACCGCCGGCCTGCCGGACCAGTTCGCGCTGCTCGAGCACTTCCTCGCGGATGCGGGCGATCGCCGCGTCGCGCTCGGGCCCCGCGGGCATGTCCTTGAGCTCGTCCTCGATCCGGAACTCGATATTGCCGCCGAGCTGAATGTCGGTTCCGCGGCCGGCCATGTTGGTGGCGATGGTGACGGCGCGCATGCTGCCCGCCTGAGCGACGATATGCGCTTCGCTCTCGTGGAAGCGGGCGTTCAAGACCGAGTGGGTGATCCCCTCGGCCTTGAGATATTCGCTCAGCAGCTCGGATTTCTCGATCGAGACGGTGCCGACAAGGACCGGCTGGCCGGTCTCCTGGCGAACCTTGATCTCCTTGGCGATCGCCGCGAACTTGTCGCCAATGTTCTTGTAGAATTCGTCCTCGTCGTCCTTGCGCTGGACGCCGACGTGGGTCGGGATCGAGACGACGTTCATCTTGTAGATGTCGAAGAACTCAGGCGCTTCGGTGAGCGCGGTGCCGGTCATCCCCGAGAGCTTGGGGTACATGCGGAAATAATTCTGGAAGGTGATCGAGGCGAGAGTCTGGTTCTCGGGCTCGATCGCCACGCCTTCCTTGGCCTCGACCGCCTGGTGAAGGCCATCGGACCAGCGCCGGCCGTCCATCATGCGCCCGGTGAACTCGTCGATGATGACGACCTTGCCGTCCTTGACGATGTAATCGATGTCCTTGCGGAACATCGTGTTGGCTTTCAGCGCCTGATTGAGGTGGTGAACGACCTGGGTGTTGGCGACGTCGTAAAGGTTGGAGCCCTCGAGCAGGCCGTCGGCCTCGAGCAGCCGCTCGGCCTTCTCGGTGCCTTCCTCGGTCAGGACGACGGTCTTGAGCTTCTCGTCCTTTTCGTAGTCGCCTTCGGCGAGCTGGCGAACGACCTTGTCGGCGGCGAGATAGAGGTCCGACTTGTCGTCGGTCGGCCCCGAGATGATCAGCGGCGTGCGGGCCTCGTCGATCAGGATCGAATCGACCTCATCGACGATCGCGTAGGCGAATTGGCGCTGGACCATCTGCTCGCGCGAGTATTTCATGTTGTCGCGCAGGTAATCGAAGCCGAGCTCATTGTTGGTCGCGTAGGTGATGTCGGCGTTGTAGGCGTCGCGGCGCTCCTGCTCGTTCAGATTGGGAACGATGACCCCGACGCTCAGGCCGAGGAAGCCGTGCACCCGGCCCATCCACTCGGCGTCGCGCTTGGCGAGATAGTCGTTGACGGTCACGACATGGACGCCCTTGCCGGGCAGCGCGTTCAGATAGGCCGCCAGCGTCGAGACGAGGGTCTTGCCCTCACCCGTGCGCATTTCCGAGATCTCGCCCCGATGGAGCGCGATGCCGCCGATCATCTGCACGTCATAGTGACGCTGGCCGAGCGTCCGCTTGGCCGCCTCGCGGACGGTGGCGAAGGCCTCGGGCAGGATGTCGTCGAGGGTGGACCCGTTGGCCAGCCGTTGGCGGAAAATCGCCGTCTGGTTCTTGAGCTCTTCGTCCGACAGCGCCGAGATGGTCGGCTCGTAGCCGTTGATGGTATCGACGATCCGGCGGAGCTTGGCGACATAACGGTCGTTGCTGGAGCCGAAGATCGACTTGGCCACGTTGGCGAGCATTCTACTTCCTTATGGGCGCTCGAGGGCGAGCGGACGGGCGCTCGCGCGCGAGCGTTTCACAGTCGCCGCGATGTAGGATTGGCTTACAGGACAGTCAATTGAAGCGGGCTTAACCGCTGACCGCCGTCGACCCGCTGTCCGGCAGCTGCTGTTCGAGCCAGCCCTGGATCTGGCCCCGCGGCGCGGCACCGACCTTCTGCGCGACCGGTTGGCCGTTCTTGAACAACAACATCGCCGGGATGCCACGCACGCCATACTTGCCCGGGGTCTCGGGATTTTCGTCGATATTGAGCTTGGCGATGGTGACCTTTTCACCCAGCTCGTTGCTGATGTCTTCGAGCGCCGGGGCGATCATCCGGCACGGTCCGCACCATTCGGCCCAGAAATCGACCAGCACCGGCTTGTCGGAGTTGAGGACGTCGGAAGCGAAGCTTTCGTCGGTGACGGTCTTGCTGGGCATGGCGTGGTGCGACTCCAAAGAAGTGTTCGAGCCGACATATGGGGGTTCATTCGGGGAGCGCAATCAGTGTCGGCCCCGCTGTGTAGAGAAGGGACGCTTGCACCCGCTTGCCGGGGAAGATCACCCGCAAGGCCTGGGCATAGGCCTCCATCTGAAGCCGGTGCGAGGCGGGAACCGCGGCGAGGTCCGGCGGAACGGAGCGCCCCGTCTTAAAGTCGACGACCTGAACGATGTCGGCCTCGACCAACAGCCGGTCGACCGTGCCTGCGACCACCCGCCCATCGGGCAGGGTCACGGAGATAGGCGCTTCAGCCAGCGTGTGGGGATCGAACAACGCGGCGAAGTCGGGATGGTCGATCACTCCCAGCGCGGCGCCGAGCAGCGATTCGCGCTCGTTCGCGTCGACGACTCCGGCCGAACGTTCGAGCCAGCGGTCGCCGGCTGTGCGACGGTCGTCCGGAGCGACGGCAGGAAGTCGCTCGAACAAGGCATGGAGCAGCACCCCGCGCTGAGCAGCGGCGCGCAGTTCGGGTGTCGGCGGAGGCGCTGTCTCGCGATCCTCGATCAGCTGCGAGGGCGCGAGCGGGCGCGGCGGCCGTGCCTCGGGCGGGGCAGGCTGGTGGATCCAGTCAGGCAAGGCTACCGGCGGAAGCGCGGTGCGCTCCTTCGCGGGCGCGGCGCTGGCCGTCCCGCCGGCGCCGCGGTAGCGCAGCACCTCGCCATCCTGCTCGGCCCCGAGCCGCTCAAGCGCGGCCGTTGCCCTTGCGTGCCAGCTATTCTCCGCCAAGGTCTTGGTGTTGGGTTTGAGGCCGGCGACGATCAGCCGCTCCTTGGCGCGGGTCAGCGCGACGTAGAACAAGCGCCAATGCTCCTCGAGGTCGCGTGCCTTCTGATCGGCGATGAGCGTGGCGAACGGCTCGGCCAGTTCCTCCTTGCGGGGCTTGATCACCGGCAGGTCGCCGATCTCACCACCGGGATAGGTCAGCGACGAACTCGCCCCGCCGAGTTTGGCCGGGTCGGCGGTGGCATCGGCGAGGATCACGACCGGCGCCTCGAGCCCCTTGGCACCGTGGACGGTCATCACCCGCACGGCGTTGGCGGGCGCCGACGGATCACGCTTGATGGTCACCTCACCGCTCCCGAACCAGGCCAGGAAGCGGTCGAGCGAAGGAGTTTCGACCCGCTCGAATTCGAGCGCGGCGGCGACCAGTTCGTCGATCGGGTCGCGCGCGGCGGGGCCGAGTCGGCCGAGCAATCTGCGGCGACCCTGGAGCGGTCCCGACAGGATCAGCTCGAGGAAGCGCGCAGGC